>ENA-OREC01000648-OREC01000648.1-marine-metagenome-genome-assembly--contig:-NODE-648-length-14663-cov-13.428219_pt1 | contig 14663 bp, 3 predicted proteins | sample MGYA00248626_ERZ508543 | MGnify/ENA primary metagenome ERZ508543 (study PRJEB26211, sample SAMN05518279) | marine metagenome | isolation source: Puget Sound, Washington, USA | host: Bankia setacea... | reverse complement strand
TCTCGACTTATACCTGCACTCTCGACTTATACCTGCACTCTCGACTTATACCTGCACTCTCGACTTATACCTGCACTCTCGACTTATACCTGCACTCTCGACTTATTACAAATGTCAGAACTATGTTTTTCTTCAACAATTAAAATATAGTAGAACACTTAGCTATCAGGGTTAAGACATATCTTTATGACAAAAACAATGTTAAATCAAACTCAATTGATTGATGGTGTTTGATGTTTTAGATGTGTTTGTTTGTCTAAGTGTAATGTTGTAAGCTATAAATATTGCATAGAGCAAAACAATCCTTGAACAATTTTTTAACTATTTTTGCAGCTAACAAAATATTGAATGTAACAACAATAAGAAAACAAATGTAACAAAAATAGTTTATATATCAAAAGTATGGCTACTGTACTGAGTTTGTGATGAAATAAAAAGGTAAAAGACTCGTAGAGTATTTCCTGTTGAACACTGTTTGAGTTAGATGAAGTATTTGTGACATGTTGCTGCTATGTGATGGACAGTAACTGGTACACACAGACTGCTATCAGATGTCGTACATGTGACACATCAATGTTTAACAGTCAACTACAAGGCTACTACCCCCGGTAAATCATACCTTTCTACAACCTATACACTTTAAACAAACACCCACATGCTTGCTTGCACTCAAATCCAAACACAAGATTTGTTTACAAGAATTTGATCTTATTCACACTTATGTCCAACTACTCAATTAATACATACAATTAACAGTCCAAATCAACAATTATTTGGCATTTGTCAATAAAAACAATGTATTTGTACAATAACAATCACTGGAGAATATCATTTCTACACCTTATGACTTGAAATGTTCATGAGTAAACACATTATACTTGGTTTAATACAGACATGAAACTGAAATCACTTCATGGGTCATTTAAATATTGGAAAAATGAAAATCTACTAGTAAACTGTATATTATCTTCTACGCTGACTTCTTCTTGTTTCCCCATACACATCCACTATTTCAATCATACACAATGTGTTAAATATTGACTAAAAAAAGTGCAAACTACAGCATGGACAAGTTGTGTTTTGAAGGTTAAACAATTGAATCTATCACAGTTTCTTTTTACTTGTTTAACAAATAATGTACCATGATATTTTACTCCAAAATAAATCCATGTTCCTTATTCCTGAGGTGTGTAAAAGTGTCAAAAGAAGAATAAAGGTGGATATAAAAATAAGTTTTCCAAAAGTTTGAAGGTGTGATAGGCCTAACTCGTAAAAGAACCTGGTGCTGTGTTAACTATTCAGGTCGAGTATCATAGTAAACCTCAATTCTAAAGATTTCAATATTTGGACCTATTCAACAGTCTGTGCTATACCTTGCATTTGTTATCAGCCCTCCTACTAAGGTAGTTTTCACCTTTAAATCAGTAATTTGTGAACTATGATTGAAATAGAGCCAGAGCTACACTGGGTTAAAATAGTTGCTATTGGGCTCAGGATCTTTAGAAACAAAGGTGTTCGTCGCTCTGTAACTATCAGCAACTGTTAACAGATAACTGAACTAGGTTTCATCCAAGGAAACTGTGTTTTCAATTTGATATGGATCTCTAAATCCCGCAGTTTTGTGAACATGTCAAACCACTGGAAAAATAAAGATCAACATTGTCTATATACTAGTTGCAATCAACTGAATGTCAGTTAGAGTGAATATAGCGTGTATAACCAGGTTGTAGTTAAATGAGTGTATGCACAGATAAACCAATGCTAGTCACACACACACTTAGTGGCAGGGATCAACATTTCTAAGGCTGTCACAGAACGTGAGTCTAGTGATAATAATCTACTGAACTAACTTCTCACATTACTTGTCAAGCTATCCTCCATAAAAAGCCCTTCAGAAATGTTGAATAAGGTTGTATACTAATGACATTTACTGTTTTAAACTTCATTCAAAGAGTAACCACTTATTAGAAAATGCAAGGAAATATCTGTTCATGTTTGTCCATAAATAAAATGTGTTTGATCTAAATTGATGACTGCATACAAAAAGTGGTCAACTAATTAGTTTTCTAACATAAATAGCTGCTAATGTAGTAGAACCGCCAGCTTTATCTCAGGCTGGTATGTTAACATAAATGCCGTTTGTGTGTCCTTGTGTGAGAAGTTGTACTGGAAGTGAGGTTGGAGGGGTATGACATCACATCATCATGTCCATAGTATCACTGGTGGGATCTGGAGGCTTAAAGGACATCACTTCCTCATACACTAAACCTGCAAACACACATATACACATACAAGTATGACCAATACCAAATAAGTAATTCTAAATATGCTGATGAGAAAATCAAAGACTAGTTTAGTGGTTGTGAGTGTCATCCATTGTTTTTACAGCTCTTTTGACATTTCTTAGGTTGACTTACACGGGCAAAGTGTCTATAGTTGGTTAATGCCTAAACACCTTTTACATAACAGAATTATTCATAGCCTGTGTAAATAGAAAGAATGACATTTCAAGCAGCTGAAGACAAAGATTCTTTAAGTTGAATGTAAATGAATGTGCAAATTAACACTTACTTCTCCATTTCTCTATTGCCCAGTCCATATCTTCAAAGGTTTGATCATATTTGTTGGCTGTAGGTTCATCAGTAGGGTCAGCATACTGGGCTAGGTAAGGATGTGCAAGAGCCTGCTCTGCTGTTATCCTTGTATCTGCATCCAAATCCAACATCTTCTCTAACAAATCTATGGCTGCAAAATAAGTATCAGTGATTGTTGACAAAGTAGGCAATGTAAGATTAATATAGATATGTACAGATAAGTCTTTATATTTACTGGATAATAATTGTGTGTGATGCAAGCCATTGTCTTAATACTTATAAGTTAATGTGTTTACAAATTTGACACTAGCTACCTTATAGTATGCAATATTTCATAACTCATGTAGTAAATGTTTAAAGGTGATTTGATACAAGATCTAAGTACCTTTACCTTTTGGATTGGCTCCACGAAACACATTTTTGAAGTCTTTCTTGTCCCACTTAGGAAGCTGCTTTATATAGTTTCTGGCCTGTAATCAGAGTTACTGTTAATTATCAATCCAACACAAAGTAGGACATATTTAAACAACAATAGCTTGTGCACAGAATCAAACTCCTTATTTTACTGTAAAATGAAACATAACAAAATTATTTATTCATGTACAACTCAAAGGATTTAACTAATTTATTTTCTTCAACTTCATACACACATTAAAGTTGTTTGTATCATTCATACTTAAAGCGGAAAAGAATGTTGCTTTAGAATAAGAAAGGGTAAGGACTCCATTGCTTGTCCGTCATAGTTTGCCGAGATATGTTTTCGTTAACAGGTCATCGCATCAGAACACAGGTCAAATTTGCATGTGTCCTTTTAAGATGTATTATAACAAAGAACATTGTATGTGAACATGGACCAACACAGAAGACAAAGAAGTCAAATACATTTTTTAGTGTTTTGGGTTTATTGTTGTTAATGCAGCAAGACTATTCCTAAGCGGGGTTTTTTTCTTTAAGAAAGCTAAGATTGAAACTCTTAAATGAATTTTAATATAAATAAACATGTAACAGTATAAATGAATTGAATTGGAAAACTCCTCATGATCAGTTTGTTTTACTCTGATTATAAGAACAAAGATTGTGTGAAGCAGTATGCTCTGATGAACCATGTGTGTTTCTCAGCAGGACATATCTCTATGTTAAGCAATATGATGGAAGCTGTGTGATCTTATACAAGGTCTATCACACTGTCTAGTCATATTCAAACTTCAAACCTTATTTCTACATTGTCACCCCAATATACATAAAGCTATTATCCATAGTGAATTTGACTTGTAACCCACAAATTGGTGTATCATTGTTTTGTTTTTTAAGAATGTGCCGACATGTAAGACAGAAAGGTTGCTTTAAAGAATGTTAACCACTCTATGTATAGACACACAGAAGATTACACAGTAACATTATTAGACAGTAAGAGCCCTTGTGTGAACTAAGGACAAGCACATATAGATAGACAAAGAATTTAAAGTAGAACAGGTGCATACCTCTTCACTACTGATTTTGTCAAGGAGTTTTTCATTTGGAGAGCCAACCAAAGTTAATATTTTAGTTAACTGATCTATATCTTGGCACGAGTTAAGGTCAAACAGAAATTACAGATTGCATAAATACAAAGATAACATGCACATAATTATGTTAAACTCTGGTAGTAGCTACATTTTATATTTCAGACAACAACGTGTAAATAAATACTGGTATTTTACAATGTGAACATATCTGAGTGTTCAGTGCTATAACAACATACAGACATACACCAACTATCACCAACAACAGTCAAGTCTTTTAACAGCTGCCTAACTAAACAAGCTGGAAACATGTATATTATCCAAATGTTACACAGTAGCATATGAAATGTCCACGTTTTTGATAGCAATGAGATGATATATTAATTCTTTCATAAAGATAAGCCACCATTATAAAGCTGATATTAGAATCATGCCATTAGAGCAATGCAACCATCTAATGTAAATATAACAATACAAAAGTTGTGTGGTGAAATGCAGGACATGTTTTCAGAGTAAATTGGGACCCAAGCAAATACGTTTAAGCTATTTTTGTAACCAACAAATTAGATACACTGTGAGTGTCCCATGCCGCTAATGTTATAAGTTTGAAGGAATCTGTGACAAGGACATGTACAAAGTGAAACAATACATGGATTGATGAAAAATCCATCTTTGTTTACTATATATAGGGAACAAGCAGGTTTTATTTTCATGCATGTGACAAACTGTTATGTAGGTGATTTGGATATAAAGCGTTAGGGGACAGCCAAATGTAACACTGGTCTATAGCTAGGTTGTAGACCAGACACATACACCAGTGTTGATTTATGAGAGGAGAGAGAAGTTGGGACATTACCTCGTTACTACTGATCTTCTCTAATACAAGATCACTTGGTGTACCCACTAATGACAATATTCTAGTTAACTGATCTATGTCTTGTAACAATAATTAAGGAAATATAGCCGTTAGTTGCTGGAACATTGTGGAAAATAGTGAAAGTTTACACTTGGTCTATCTGTGCAGTAGTCACTTCAATGCATGATACTTAACCAAATACTGTGACTTTAAATTAGAAACTACTACAGACATTGAAATGTGCATCAATGAAGTCATGTTGGATATTATGGACACATGATGATACAAGCAATATCCTATTTTATAATTTATCTAATGTTCAGACACGACAGCAGTATATAACATCCACGAAACCAAGCATGCAGTCATTGTGCATTACAACATGTGGTAAAATGTGCATATAAAATACAGGTAAAGGTAAACAAAGGGTTCTGTTGGTACAATCATCTCTGTTACTGTTTAGGTAAATGTTCAACAGCCAAACAATGAGTTATCTAGCCATTAGTTCAATAGATGTTAGAACTGCCACCACTCCTAATATCAACACTCATGCTTTTTGAAAGTTTGCAACAAAAACAAAACATTAGAAATTATGTCAGCCAAAAATTAGTGCTATGGTAAAAGTCTGTGCCAATCAACATATAGACAAAAGGATACGATCTGTGCCAGGGAATAATGGACGTCCAGTCAACATTTCTGCCATTATACAACCCACTGACCAAACGTCCACTGTAAAAGTAACACAAAGTCTGTATATATAAATGGTATAATACACCACACTTAATGCATGCAGAATTCACTTGAAATACATGGCCATTTTAATACATTTAAGAATCTTAAAACCTAAATTTTACTGCAAGGAAAATGGCGTTGTGCCTGTTTTAGCATCAAATACAACAGAAATACCTGTTCAAATGAATGAGCTAATGCAAAGTTGAGACTTGTAAAAGTTTGTTAAATATTTCAACAATACTTTTTAAATCCAAACTTTCTTCTTTTCAACTTGAACACTATGGTGAACTTTACATCCTTACACACTTATACTACTATAGTTGTGCCTTAGTTGTTGTGTACCTGTTTGGTTATAGTGCATCCAGTTGAGCATGATCTCTGGAGCGCGGTACCATCTAGTGGCTACATAGCCTGTCATCTGGTCTTCTGTGTGCCGCGCCAAACCAAAGTCTAAAATCTACAGTACACACCAAACATCAATATAAGAAACTCACTTCCATACATGATACTAGAAACTCTTCTGTACACTCTTTAGACAACATATATCAGAAATCACAAGACAACATTCACAGACAGCAGTATGATCAAATAAGGACATTATTTTGTCTAAAGTTGTGTAACATAATACCTTCCACATGGATAAACCAGTTTGTATTTAGTCTGTACATCTGAAACTCCCATGTTAAGACAGCAACAATCTTAAAATCAACAATATAATACTGTAGCACGTACCTTTAGTTCACAATCTTCATTTACTGCTATATTGCTTGGCTTTAAATCCTGAAAAAGAAGTGAGATATACATGTTCTAATACAATGCCATACTTAAGTATTGGTATATGCCTATAAATATACAAAAGTGCCATGTGTGATTATCAAACATTAGATGAATATCTTAAAATTTCACTTTTTTATACTGAAAATAAACAGGAAAAACAAGCAGAAACTAACAATAAACAACTCCTGTAAGATCCTATATATGTATGACATTTAGACAAATCAAGTATTAGAAGACTTACCCTATGAATGATTCCTGCCGAATGTATGTACTGAAATATAAACAGTTCCATATAAATATCAATACATTAACAAAGGCACACCCAAGGCAATCAAATATACCTATTGCTACTTGGTTTAACATATAGACTTTATTTACAATAAAAGAACAAAAGAAACAACAATTGATATTGGCATAACAAAGTTTAATAAAATCTTTAAGCAATTTGTAATTTTATTTTAGACAAGTAGATGATTGTTTAACCCATCAGGTGAACTTGAAGAAGTGTGGTAAGGTGTATGTTTACATGGTAGTCTAACCCACAAAAACTTACTTTCATTGCTCTCAGCACTTGATAAATAAGAAATTGAACATGGTCATCACTGAGTCTTTGAGTCTTGATTATGTTGTTCATATCAGCTCCCATCAAAGCTGTTACAAGGTATCTGAAACATACAAACATGGCTTAGAATGCTTTAAACCAAGTGAATATCAACGATTGCAGTTTCACAATTAGTTTGAGATAGTAAAACAGTAAGTACTGTTATAACTAGAACTAAATTAAAGTCATAGAACAGAGATTAATGCCAAAACTACTTAAAATAGTTGCATCATGGGTAAGGGCTTGCACTCATTTTGTATACGCATTATGTTAAAGGCACGCATCAGGGGTTGATGTCCAAACTAAATATTTTATTTTTAATGCATAATGATGGTACACGAATATGCATTTAAATGTGTTAACCTAGCCATCTCTGTATCAATAGTATAGCTTGAGTTTCTACTAAACCCTCAACAAAAAGCACCCTGGGAAATGCATGTACGCCTCAATAGCCTAGTGGTAGAGTGTTCGCTTCGAGTCCGGAAGGTCCAGGGTTCAATCCCTGATAGAGGCTGCATCATACCAAAGACTTTAAGAAAATGGTACCAGTGGTTCCCTTGTTTAGCAGTCAACATCAAAAGGGAAACACTGACTCTTTCTGAATTCTTAAACCGCAAATAGCAAAAAATACCATCTTTGAGGGCCTTTTGGACGATTGACTATGTCAAATTAAGCTCCCTCGTTAAATATTGTCAAACCAAACCGTGTGAAGTTGAAGCAGGGTTTTTTACTTTATCAACTCGAAATTACAAGTTAAACAAGTTAGAACTAGATCTAGAGCTAGAAATTTTTATATGGGAGGAAATTGTGAACACAGAGCAAACCAACCTGTCAGACCTGATGAAAACATGATTATCTCACAACCAGACATTGGTTATTGAACATTGGTTGCAGCAGTGAGAGGTCATTGCACAACCACTAACCAGTCAGACAGAGTTGTTTCTAATTTGTTATGTATGTTGATGGTCAGGAATGATATGAAGCTCAGACAGATGAAATAAACCAACACTTACACTTCTTCAAATATGTCAAATCCATTTGTTGGGGTAAATACATCTAGCAAACCAATCACCTACAATATAAACAATGGGGGTAAATACATCTAGCAAACCAATCACATACAATGTAAACAATCAATGGTAAAAACTTATAAATATAACATTCTATCAATTAATGTAAGTAACATATTCTTCTTTAAGTGTGAGGTTAAATTTGCATCAAACACTGCTTATAAATATGACTGTATATGCCTTGTGCAAGACTTCCCATTTCAGGTCAATAGTTTCTTGCTTTTAATCTCTATAATATAACAAAAAAATCAGCTAAATACAGTTGTTTACGTGTGATGGAATAGTAATATTACATCATTTGCGGAACATTCAAATTCATTATAAATATTTGTATCAAAGAGATGAAGAAACTATTGAATATTTGACAAATCCTTAACTTACATTTTCATGGACCATATGTTTCAACATTCTAAGTTCTCTGTATGTACGTTTTGCATGAATTGCGGACTGGAATGGCCGTGACAGCTTTTTAATGGCAACCTTTCTTTCAGTCAGGGTGTCTTTGGCAGAACTAAAAACAAGAAAGGTATAATAATATTAAAGCATAATGATGTGGATAGGATTGCAAAAGTAAGCTATTTCAACAGAAGCTAAGGTAGGTATCGTATCATGTGTTGTTTGGTTTGGATTTCTGTTATGAGTAAAACACTTCTTTAAACGTTTATGGCCTGACAATGTACTCCTGTATCATACATGCAATTTTTAATGCAAATAAGAATATTTATATTTTTCCCAGTATTTGTTTATATTGCTGTTATGTGCAATTCTAGAGAATAAGTTGCAACTCAAAAGCACAATTTGTCGAACAGAATGTGCCCAAAGTTTGCATCAGCTTCAACAAATGTGCTAACAAAGCTGATATACTTGATACTTGACACTTCAATAGTATGAATGTTGCTGTGTCTCATACTTCAAACACAATGGATGAACTTTTAGATGTCCTAATGAGAAATCTAGATGAGATGAATGAAAGAGTCAACCTTGTTTGATAGTGTGTAAGTACCTAGAGTATCAACGGAATAGTTGGAAGTGGAAATGGTATGTTAGTTACCTCTGCATCAAAATCTTTCTGCAAAGGCAGTTTTTTACACATACTATAGGCTAAGACCCAGGTGAAGATTATTCACTGCTTCTCAATAGTCTAACTGCTAGGAAAGAATACCTATTTGAGAACCTCTGTATTTATGATTAACTTGACATGATGTACCAAATTATTTTCTTGTAACTTTTCTATTTACAAAATTACACACACATCTCTGTGACTATTGTGCAAAGAGTAACACTGCTAGTCTTAATTTACATATAGAAGCAGCTGTGAGCTACACCAGCAACTCCTGGCAACGGAGATGCTGGACCAGAGGCATTTGTCTACCCGTATAGCAGTGTAAGTTACAGCAGTAAGATTAGATATGTTAATTAACTGAACTAATTAACCGCAGGAAAAAACGTTAGTAACTGAAAACTGTTTTAAACTTTCGTTTTTGAAAATTGTTATGTTTTAGAACAAAACAGATCATTCAGCATGTATGCTTAATGTCAACTTTCTCTATCACACTACTAGTAAGAAAAAAAACACTCTATGCAGATTGGCTAGAGTTACTGATTTCAGAAGATGCTGTATTCGATTACGAATAAAACTCGAAGTTAAGTCAAAGTGTGTACTTGCGATATTGTTATTATTCGGAAGATCATAATAATATATATACCTGTGTTGGGTATTTTTGACAATTTACGCGGTTTCCGAGCGATTGACCTATATAAACCTAAACTTTTTTTATTAACTGTGTTATAAAGACCTTTTATGTCAACATCACGATTTAGTTTGTGTTTACATTCGAAACAAAAATGCCAGGTATGGACAGAGCAAGCACCTGTGAATCACTTGAGATATTTTTGAAGCTCTGAAAACTGCTAGAAAACTACACTGCATAACATAAATTAGATGTAAAGGTAGTTTATTGGATTGTTATAGTTTATCGTCAACTTGTAATAGTTTGAACACTTTTGAACAACATCTATAATTACAAGGTGCATATGCTGATGTTAATTGTTATTCCTAAATAACAAATGTGCATCCAAATGGGTCACCATTTCTTTAAGTCTAAGCTTAACTGGGTTACAAAGTGACATATGAACCCATACTTAACATCTGTCGTCTGTGTAACTAAACATTTAACCTATATGACGTATATTTGAAGAACACTGGTGAGAACGTACTGTAAAATATAAACATGATGTATTGATTTATCTAAAATTACAATTTACCTGACACATTTAAGAAAGTGGTCTACTTTGGTGCTCAACTTCTGACTTCCAGTATACTTTTTTTAAAGAAATCTCATGTGACTACATAGTCTTAGGTCAACCATTTTATCGGCAAAATATTAACCAATTCTGCAGTGTGACTTTGTACAAAATAAAGGACTATTCAAGGTAACATTCTTGTCGTAAGTAAACCATGCAATAATCTATGATATGTTTATGGAATTTAATTATTTTTTTTCGTTAGTTTCAAAATGACATCATTTATATCAGTAAATAATATATCACGTGAATGAGCGTGTGCATATGAACTGAGTAAACAAGAAGATTGGATACCGTTGAAATTACACCACAGGGAATACTGAGGATACTTTGAGGACACATTATATTGTCGCATTGTCATAACATATAAGGTACTTCTGTGATGTTTATTTTTTGTGGATCTGAGTTAAATAACTGTACTTGGTTCTATTGTCACTCTAAGTTACCACAGAAAAGGATTGAGCAATTAATTGTTGATCCTTTCATAAAATGTATTATGAACAATGCAACACTTGATGCATGACCTTAAGTGAGTAAACAAAGCGATGTCAAGGCTAGTGGTGCTTGTTTAGTTTAGGGATCCATAGCAACAAGTTCAATTATATAAAGATAGTCATTATAGTTAACAGTAGAGTGGAGACAAGAGCATAATCTTACCACACTTGGCCATAAGCCCCAGACCCCACGGGACTCAATAGCTGATACCGATCCGGGACCTCCCATACCGTCTTGTTTAATTCTACGCGGTAGAATCCTTCTTTCAAGGGTGCTTTACTACCCATTTAGTCATGCAGTCTTGTGTTTAGAACAAAAATACAAAATGCAAGTTCGCAAATGTTGAAAAAAGTTTTGGAACGAAAATATCTGCAACTTTCCGTTTTCCGGTTTCGGAATTATTAGACTGGTTCTAATGAATATCCAACAAGTAGCTGTTCTGAAGCGTACAATATTGTGAACCAGTCAAAGTTTGTTACACTGTTTCTAACTGGTTGTCTGGATTAAATGTTGACCAATAACACAACCCGATATAATTGGATGGGTTTTCAAGGGTAATTTACTGAGTCACGTTACAAGTGGTATGACGTAAGCAAGTGAAGGAGTGTTTGTCGAAGGGATTCCCTACTATATTACTGTCAGGTGACTTCGTGGACAAAGACATTATAGCCTGATGTTATAGTAAATAATAAAACGTGCTTGGTAAATTGAAGATGTATGACTGCATTGAGTCAAACTGCCTTTTCAGAGAATTAGAGTAAGAGGGAGGAAGGATGTACCTGCATGGTGCATGAGGCTGGCTCGCCGGTCTCCCGATGTGCCCTTTGATCAGGCATTATGAATTGAATGATGATGGTGTCAATGTGCACATGCAGCATTACTGCTAACTTTCTTTCACTAAACTTTCCTATTAATCCAGACCCTATTTTTGACATAAAGTCAATCTTCCATAAAGCAGTCTATGCGAAACCTCGTCTGTCACTGGTCAATGTCCGGCAAAACTTGTCTGCGACTGGTAAAAACTTTGGGTTTACGTGTCACAATGACAGGTTACTTTTGTCAATTTTTGCTGTTCAATAATGCGTCAGGTAAAAAATTAGCCATTACGGGTCGTAGTTCAGTCAGAGTGTCCTGTGTTTTCGCATAGACTGATAAGGCCCTCAACTATGGTATTATTGTCATTTATTTATTTTGAGAAAGAGCCATTGTTTCCCGTTAAACAAGGGAACTATAGTTGTACCATTGTTAACGTCTTCGGTATGTCGCTGTCCTTGGCTGGGGATTGAACCCGGGACCTCCCGCACTCGAAGCAAGTACTCTACCATTAGGATAAATTTCAAACCAGACTAATAATAATAATACATTATTAAAGAAACTTACCAAATTTAGTTAGTGTAATTTTCTATTTTGTGAATATTATAAAACGTACGTGGCCTAATATCTAGAACTCATAGTCTTTAATAGACCTATCATATAATTATATAATAGAACCTTCTATATAATTAATTTATAAATACGTGTTTCCAATTTATAAGTCCCTGTAAAATGTAAAGAAGATATGTTGTGTTCTCTGTAGCCAGCTAGTCTATATGTATTTGCATGTAATATGATACCGGACTTCCGGAATGGAAAGTACTGCGAATAAAGCTAGTGAACGGTCATCTGTTGTTTCGTAGAATATCTTAGAACATCCATTCCCCAAACATATCAACATCTGTTTTGAAACAGGTATATACATATACAAGTACAATTTAAGTTTTCTTTAGATCTATTAGATGTATGTTTATGTATTCGACCGGAAACAGCAATGTAGGTATACTAAAAGCTTAGACATATGAATAATGTCAGTGTGGTCCTGTACTCTCTGAATGGCTATGTTAATTGTGTCGGACACAGACAGACAATGCTAAATATGTTCCAACGATACATCATCTGTAGTTCTAGAAAGTGAACTTCCCATAGCAGCATTAGTTTGACCTTATGTTTTCACTAGTTTGTTGAGCGTATGCACTCGTACGTGATGAATGTGTTGGTGCTGTTTGATCCACGACTCGAACAAATACTTGAATGCAATGGCAGTATTCGTATAGCTGGTAACTATGTGATATGCTGCCATTGTTACAGTTGACCCATCCGTCCGAGAAGCCTGGCTGTCGGTCATTAATTCTGAACCATTGTACATTGCACATTATGAATACAAACCCGTGTTACCGGTCTGGTGTCGTGTTAGTGCTCTGTAGAGAGAAGATCGACTCTACGGTCATATGGAGTATCTCTTACAGCAATCACATGGTTCACACATAAATAATGTACATGTATGTTATATAGTCTCAAGAACAGGTCTTAACATAGCGCCGACATGTGCACAGAAACATAGATCGTCTGTATGGATATCGAATGTAGAACTTCTCGGCTGCTGATTGAAGACTATTCTTAGTTCAGCTTTCTTAAAAAAACACAGTTGGTCCTTTTATAATACTCGAACACTAGACGCGATACTACATGGTCTTCCATGGATTCCATAGTTCTAGTGAATCACCTATGGACAGAGCGTTCATGTTTGGTTTTCATTTTATCAACAAGGCACTGCCTATTGTATCCTCAGAGACGATGGCATTGTGGTAAGCCATTTAAGTATGTTAGACACGTGTCCGTGGCGAATTTGAAAGGCACACGCTTTAAGGCACACACACACACACACACACGCACATACGCACGCACGCACGCACGCGCACACACACACACACTCACGCACACACACACACACACAAAGCTACACTGCTACTGTCCATGTACGTAAACTACAAGCTTACTTATAGTAATGGTTTACAGAGTTAAATCACAATTTCATAATCAAATTACTTAAACAAAGAAACAGAATCAATACTATAAAATAAACTATTTTTAACTGAACACCTCATTTCGGCCATCAACTATGGTCTTTTAGTTGAGGTTGTTTGAATATTGAGGTTAACTAAGGAACTTTAAACAACAACATGACCTGTTACAAATAATGCCTTTAATTAGGAGGTATTTATAGTGTGTCTATATTAAAGTGCACTCGAGTTTTGTTGGTGTTGTTTCATTGTGAACTTGCGGTTATTAATAGGTCCACAGCAAAGACTCGAACATTTCGTTGTACTATCCGCATTTCTACATATATCAGTGTGAGGGTGGAGGCATGCCGTCTGTATAGTGCCCTGGTTTATACCCCAGTGTGTTAGATTGTCCTATCACGGTTGTATACTCGGGTGGAGGTGGAACATGTTTCATATTGGCGGAGTATGGCGGAGGTGCAGTGTTCATATCGTACGGTGGTGGTAGCGGTTCTTGAGCGTGAGGTGCGGTTGGTATATTATGTGCGTCGTAGAACGGTGCGTTGGTGACGTGTTGCTGGTGTCCATGGTTATAGGAGGCGTTATAGTGTGTGATGGCACCAATGGGCGGTGGAGGGCCATGCTGAGTCGGGATCCGGAATGGCCGACCACGGGGTACCTGCACTGGTGCTGAAATAGTGGAACAACTATTATTTTCGACTGAATAATGTTAATATACTGATTACAATGTACTCATAAAAGTATGACGACACAAATAGCTGTTTTCATATCCGTCTACAAGAACAAATTATTTTTGTCTTCAAAGGTCGTCTGCTTTCAAGAAAGCGCATTGCCGAGAAAGACAAAGCGATGCTAATCAATCAGTATCCTTCTCTCCCCCCCCCCCCCCCCCCCC
>ENA-OREC01000647-OREC01000647.1-marine-metagenome-genome-assembly--contig:-NODE-647-length-14666-cov-13.876345_pt1 | contig 14666 bp, 9 predicted proteins | sample MGYA00248626_ERZ508543 | MGnify/ENA primary metagenome ERZ508543 (study PRJEB26211, sample SAMN05518279) | marine metagenome | isolation source: Puget Sound, Washington, USA | host: Bankia setacea... | reverse complement strand
AACATTGTATGGATAATCAAAACAACATTGTATGGATAATCAAAACAACATTGTATGGATAATCAAAACAACATTGTATGGATAATCAAAACAACATTGTATGGATAATCAAAACAGCATTGTAAGGATAATCAAAACAACATTGTATGGATAATCAAAACAACATTGTATGGATAATCAAAACAACAGTGTATGGATAATCAAAACAACATTGTATGGATAATCAAAACAACATTGTATGGATAATCAAAACAACAGTGTATGAATAATCAAAACAAACATCAACTTAATATTTACTATGAGATTCCTAAGAACTATCTAATATACACACCTTTAATTATACATGTAGCAGTGATTTCAGTAACATTAAGTCAATGCATAAACCTACAAAAATTGGTGTAGACTTATAAGAAGAGCTGAAACTTAACAGAAACATTCACACAGAGACAGGATCTTTGGGCACTGTTTATCAGTAAAAATCAGCCAAAATTTGAAGCAAACAGTTTAGATGATATGTATACTTTTTCTGTAGTGGTCACAATAATGAATCTTAACTTTGTATCACAAGATCTAGGCAAGTATTTTGACAATTTTAGCTTCTTCACATACATAAATGGTATAGCGCTTATAAATATTTTAAAATCTGTCGACATAAATCAGTATTTGAATCTATGTAGCACTTCTTAATGAGAGGGGCTAGGGGAAACACTTTTTTCATTTCAAACCAAAGAAAATAATTCCATCAACAATTGCTGTCACACAAACGATATTTTCAACATTTAATGCAGTAGATATACATATACAGTTGAGTTGTTGTGGCTCTGTGGAGTTCAATGCAATAAAAAGAGGAAAGTACTGTTACAATTTCACACAAGGCTGGCATGTTGAGTGGCTGCTTTTTCGAGTAAGGCCAGCAATATAAGTGACTGCATTAAAAGTGAGGCTGGCATTTTTAGTGAGGCCATCATTTTGAGTGAGGCCGGCATTGTGAGTGACTGCATTTTGAAAGAGGCCGGCACTCAGCACACAGCAATTCAACTATAGTCACAAAATATAAATAACAAAATCATTTGAAATTCTCCAAAAACAAAAACACGAGTGTCATGAAAACAAAATTGGGACTTAAAAAGAATCACAGCATATGGCTTGGACGTTTCTATGTACAATGGAGCAGTATGATACCTTATCTACAGAACAAAGTATAAAAATATACATGCAAGAAGTAAGTAACAGTTATCAGCTGAAGAAACATAGAAACATAAAACGGTCAACAAGAAACATTAAAATCAACAATTACAACAGAATGATATCCCTGTAGTAAAGTAGCCAAGGTTACAATATTCATTGACATAATTGCGAACATAAATGGAATCACTATGATACGTAGACACTGATAGGTCAAAAGTATTTGGTAAAGCTGCAATAAACATGTATACATAATTTGTATCATATTCCAACAAAATGGAGGAAAAACAATTTGAATAACAAACTCCAATACAATGTAGTACAACAGCTAGTGTTCAGATATGTTGCTGCACGTTTCTTAATCTCAATCAATATCAAAACTTAAATTTACAAAAATGTTTGATTTTCAAAAACAAACAATTCAGACATTACAATAAAGAGATGGTCAATTTACAGAAGTTTCATTTTCAAAATTTAAAACTTCAGATGTAACAAAAGAGTGATATTAAATTTATAGAAAAGATTTGATTTTGATGAAAATTTCAGGTATAACAAGAGAGATGGTTAATTTACAGAAATGTTTGATTCGGATTTTTTTTAAATGCAGGAATTACGATAAAGAGATTGTCAGGTATATAATATTTTTCCATTAAACTTTATAGAATAATTATTTGAAACATTGTACAACATCTAGGCACTCTATATTCCACAAACAGACACAAAAACTAATAAATAAACAATTTTTTAAAAGTTGTTTACATGGACGGATAATTCACCTGACTTCACACTAAACTTGGTTGATTTAACAGTGAAGAATACAATATGAAAATTAAGGTTGACATAGCAACTAAACGGACTGCAACTCTATCCAAAAAAAGCTCTAAGCCACCAAAATCAAAAACAGCTGTGTTTGACGAGTAAATAATATCACTTGGTTTGCATATTATCTTATTCCGTCTTTAAAATATGGAATTGTTTTTACACTAATGAAATGAACTTTAGCCAATCTTTATCTTCAGCAAATGCATAAACAGGCAATCCAAATAAATCAACATTTTTTGGATAACTGTCTTAACTTTCTGTCATGAAAAGTCAAACTAACTTCTCCATAATTTTTTGTCACACTTGAATAAATTATACAACTTTAACTTGAGTGATGAATAAAGCAAGTTGTAAGTGTCTTCAGTAAAACTGATCAAAGAAAGCTTTTATTTCTCTTTACAGAATGCCTGTGTCTGTTCCTGCCATTCTTTTACAACTTTTTGATTAACTAAGAGTGAAATGTTTGCTTATGACCTATCTACCTGTAACCTACACTACAATACACTGTGTACAACTGATGGCTACATGGATCACTTCTCAACAAACCAGTATGAGGCGACCATAACACATCACATTCACCTGACCACTATCTACACTATCAAAATGTTAAACACTTTCCATGTCATTATGCTACAGATGTACAATGCTCACTGTGTCTTTGATGGGAAGAAAGCAAAAAGGTTCTAATTGCTTTTGAATGAAGAAGCAGATAGGACCCTTTTGTATTCACCCATCAATGCCGTTCTGTCGCACAAGTCCTGACACACGGAGCTGGAACTATCCTCGTGTTTCTATCTGTCATACATGTTGTCATGGAGACAGGTAAGTATGACTATATAAGGCAAACTGCCAGTTGCTGTAGTATTACAGGACAAATGCACCAATGTTCTGTATGTGTATATATCACAATATAGTGCACGTTCTCGACTGAAAAACAAAACAACAATAAAACATAAAAGACAAATGTAGTCATTGCAGCAAGCTGTATGCATGTAAACATAATTGACTGTAGTTCTAAAATGTACTTTCTGACTGGTCGTTAATCTTAAACCATTACTTTCTACTATTTTAAATATTCCAAATCTTCCATCAGTCTTACTAGGCTTTGTGCGCGTACATGTAGATTCTACTATACTGTGCTTCGAAACGTCAAGTTTGATTGCCATTCCTAGCCATTAAAAATATATGCACCTATTAAAAATCATATTTACTGTAGCAAATATATAAAAATTATAAGACATTTAATCCTATAATGAGGCTTTGGGGCTGGTACTGTGGTCCTTGTCAAGTACTAACTCAAAAGTTATTCTATTGACCATGTTTTTTATTCCTATTTAAAAACTAATCAAACTGTCGCTTTACTAAAATGAAACATCTATTGATTTAACTTCCAGCTGTACTTACCCTTTTCTTTGCTGGCTCAGCTGGCTTGTCTTCTTCCTTCATTCCATTTTTCTCTTCATCTTTCTTTCCTTCTTCATCACTCTTTTTATCTTCTTCATCTTCAGTCTTCTCTCCATCTTCCTCTTCATCTTTACCCTTCTTTTTCTTCTTATCCTTTTTCTACAGAAACAAAGAAATTTGCAATTAAGGCTAACAAACTAGACATCTGTTACATGCATCTAATAAATTACAGTGAAGTGCCTCTAAACTGCACCCTCTCTGCACCAGAAGAAATACCAGATTTGGAGGTGATATCGGTTGAAAGGGGTTATTTATATAGGAATCAGAAGATTTGAGACCACAGGCCTCGTTACAGAGGGGATTCTGGTATAGCGGAAGACCAGTAAAGAGGGGTTTCACTGTACATTAAAAAAACAATCCAGCATTTGAAATCAGCCACAACGCACCAAAAATGAGAACTGTAAATGACTTGGCTCCGGTTGGAATTTCTACTTTTAATTTCTACACTTTACACTTGTTTAGAACAGTTTACCAGGTTATAAAGCATGACAATAGTGTTGAGTTCAGTCATGAAAACTTTACTATAGCAAAATATTGGTGTGAAATGAAATGTCAAAATGTTATAATCAAAGATAACTTAGCCAGAATTTCCTTACCTTAACTTTTTTGTCCTTGTCTTTCTTGTCTTTCTCCTTCTTTTTATCTTTCTTTTTGTCTTTTGTATCCTCATCCTCCTAAACACAACACAAACATTTAAACAATTAACAAATGAAAACTATCTTGGGGATCAAACGTATCATTACTTCAGACATTTTTTATAAAGTTTTATACATCTCATTTGCTGTACCGTTTACCAGTCTTAACAAATTATGCCAAATTGTAGCGCGTCAAAGAAGTTGAAAACAATTAAGAGTTAATATCAACAGGGTCTGGTTCTGAAGAAAAGCTGATAATAACACTGATATTTCTAGTAGGTGAAAGCAGACTACTTTCACAATATGGAGTTACTAGTGTATTGGCAAGGAACAGCAATGCAGGGCTGAGATTGCGTCACTTCAACTTTTCATTCTAAATTCTTTCCTTGAATGATAAAATTCTTATTTCCATTACACAAATCTATAGTTACTTACATCTTCAGATCCTTCTTTATCTTCCTCTTCTTCTTCATCCTTCTTTCCTTTCTTGTCTTTCTTTTTATCTTTCTTTTTGTCTTTCTTCTTACCCTTCTTGTCTTTCTTGTCATCCTCTGAGACTGTAAAACAAATTGACATTTTACTTGAAGTCCTTGATTAGCCAAACAGAGTGACAGATTAGGTGCGTATCTGTGTAAATACGCTATTAAAATTGGTAACAGAACAACTATTTGGTAAATCTGGAGTAACAAAAAGCAATTTGATAAACAGTTGACTCATAAATAGCAAAATGTTCTTGTATTGATCACAGAAGTCTGTATTATGCAAGTTGTTTACATATTGTCAGAGTGACTACTGACTCCAGTAAACCAATCACTGTAATGTCATTGTTCGGTGGAGGCTGGGGATAATGATGGAAATTGGTATATGGAGCAGATCATGATGCACCAAATAAAAGCCTAAATATTTCAGATCTGATTCTAAATGTCAAAACAGTGTTTAGCCTACACATATTTACTCATTGGTCATATTTATACCTTCTTCATCATCATCCTTTTCTTCTTCTTCATCATCATCCTTTCCTTTCTTTTTCTTCTTTTTATCTTTTTTACCCTTTTTATCTTTCTTTTTATCTTTCCCCTTCTTGTCTTTTTTATCCTTCTTTTCATCATCTTCTTTCTCATCTTCTTTCTCATCTTCTGACACTTTAGTTTCATCCTCAGATTTGTCAGAGTCTTGATCAAGTTTTGAGATTTCCAGCACTTTATGGTTGTCTTCGTCCTCAGATTTATCTTCTTCTTCTTCTTCATCAGAAATTCCAGTTCTTTTTGGACCAAATATATCTATACCATCAGCCTTCTTTTTGTCTTTCTTTTTCTTTCCTGAAACATTTACAATGCAGCATATGTGAAATACAATGTTTATAAAATAGCAGGGCACAACATTTCCACTCGTCCTGTTGCCCGGACAAGTGATTTTTGGGTACAGGACGAGTGTAGATTTTGAAACCTCATATGTGTTTCTTGGTTTTTTACCAAACCTATGCTAAGCAGAATGAGTTGAGACTTTGAGTATTTATCATTCATTCTAAAACGGTCCAGTGATTTGGTCCTATATACAAAGAAGGAAACAAGCGGTGGTTTATCCTAATGATTAATAAATAGCTGTTACTTTTACCTCCCTCGTATATTTTATGAACGAAAAGACACTATCACGTGACTATAGAATGCGACGTCACGTGATGTAAACATAGTAGTAAACTGACCTACTTTTGATATGATCGTCTGCAAAGTACAAAAACACATTGATCATCATGGCAACCATAAACAGAGGCACGATTTTCAACATTCGTGGTTCTAATGACAATTTTTCCAACTTTGAAAATTCAAACTCAAATTAAAATTGAGTGTTTGAGTTTTCAAGTTTCTATTGTATGCTGACTCTATTTCAGATCAGACCATATACACTATAAAAGAAGATGCCAAAAACAAGCGGGAACCTTTCTTTGTTTTTTTCTCCTTTCTTTTGACTTCTGGCTTTGTTATATGTTTATCCTCCTCTTCCTCCTCATCATTGTCCTCGTCTGAATGGAAGTCTTTCACTGGTTTGGGCTGGGCACGTCGCTGAGGTATTGGAGCTTGGGGTAACATCTACAGTAAAACAGTGACGCACTATTTACCAGCTGTTATAGGTTTTGAGGCACATTCAGGTAACATTTATAACTCATAATATTATAATGCTGAGTCTAAGACAAGGACAATTTCCAAGTCATGAGTTCAGTTTTCAGTATCTATTACTTTTGCTATACACATTGCTTGTGTTTTACCAATACCGACTCTATTTTACATCATACTATGTCAGTTGTGAATTTGAACCACATAAAAGACTCTCTTTGTTTCCTTAAGATAGAAACTTTGCCCTCATTGTTTAGTACTGGTTGGTTCCAGGAAGGAATTCGAGCGTTATTCACAATTGAACAAAAATGAATTAAAAGCCTTATGGTAGATCAACATTTATGTTAAATAAACTCCTTTGTTAAAAAAGTCGAAACCGTAACCAAATCGATAACACATAATAATAATAGATTTTTTTTAAGTGTCATACCCGTCGTGTTGCTGTCATGTCTTCTTCTACTTCACTGCATTCTTCTTCACTATCTGTCTCTGGCTTTGGCTAAATGAAAGTAACACACAGTGATCAAGGTAAATATGAGGCGTAATCAAGAAAGTACATGTTTAATAGGTCAATTATAAACGTTAAGTTGTAGCAGTTACTCTTTTAGTGAAGGATTACACATACTCAAAAGTCATGCATGTGATTAATGTGAACTGTCTATATTTGGTAAACACAAGTGATTGTAATTATAAATGTATAGATGAACCAGCTACTGTCAATTACTGAGAGGGTTCACTTGTTTTGTTTAATCTTTGTACAAGAAAAGCTCAATTGCTCTAGCTTTAAGACTGTGAAACCATTGCAGTTTTAGTAAATCTTTGTCATATTTTTTATTATCTTAACAGGGGGTCATGTAAAACTTAACACAGGTTAGAGTATGTACCGGTTGTGGTTGTCTGCGAGGTGGGGGTCTTGGCATGGTTGCAGGGGAAGACTTCACTTCTTCTCTGGTTACACGCTGCCATAATGAATAGAATAAGGTTATGTCACTGTTTGGTAAAGAAGGGTTATAAATAAAGGACAAAAATAATATTCCTTTTTTGACAAATATTAGTGAAAATTACATAGTTGCAGATTCTGTAACAAAATACTACTAAAATGTTTACTCGATTAAAAAATGTAAAGTGCAGCTTGGCACAGTGGGTTGCGCATTTGACTCATAATGTGGAGGTTGTGGGTTCGAGTCCAATCAAAGGCCCCTGCTGTTTCCTTCTACAGGAAAGATTACCTTTATTGCTTAGTACTGGTTGGTTCCAGGAACAGATTCTAGCGTGGTTTCATAATCAAACTAAACTAAATTGAGGGCCTTATGGTAGATTGACTTAAATGTCAAATAAGTCCCATTGTTAAATATCGTCAAAACTAAAACAAACCAAATCATGAATGGTAATCAGTCCTAAAAGTCAACATGTGCTATATTATGAAAGGTAAACTTCTTACTTCAATACTTTCTTCTTTCACTTCATCTTCACTGTCTGAGAGTCGAGCATCTCCAGCACCTGTAGAACCAATGTAAAGTAAAATTTAAACGATTACACAACAAAGTATTACCAATAATACAAAACATTCTTTTTGGCACTGATGTTAGGGCTTGTGTGGTGTTTGTGTGGTAAGAAACCAAGGAGCACCCTGAGGAAATCCACCTTTAAACCCCGAGGAAACCCACCTTTAAACTTGGTGACCACATAACAAACTCTCATGTACCGTAAAATCTTCTTATAACAAACTCTGCTACAGTAAACACTCTGTTACCAGCTTCCAAATTATTGATATAGTAATGTATAGAAGTGTTTGGATAATGCCAAGTATGTTTATGCTAATTAACAAAGGTCTACTCATCTATAGGTCATCTTGATTTAATAGATCATAACGTGTATCATACCCTTGTAAGACGCTACAACATTAGATTTTCTTCCAGTATAGTTAATTAAAAAGGGTTCCTCACAAATTAGATATCGTGGCATAGAAAATCTGCAATATGAGGTGTTCTGCCTTATTATACATTGATTATTCACTGTTTATATTTACCTTTGAGTTTTGATATAGGATCTGGTTGTAATCTGCGAGCTTTTCTAGGGGGCACTGTTTTGTGTAGTGTTTCTGGAGACATTTTGTAGGCACCGGCCAATGCTGGAAGGGTTCTGTTTAAATCATTCTTAAACTGAAAACCAAAGAGTACAATCAGACCTGTGTTATAATAGATAATGTTAGAAAGTCACTGAGATCCAGTTACAACCCATACAACATACACATCAATAAGTATACATTTGTATTAAAGGAGTTTATATTCTTTAACAATTACATCTTCACGAAGTACAACATGTAGAAAATATCAAATTAGTAAAATCGACTGTTATTTGTTTAATGGCAAATAGGTTGAGCAGTGTTGGTTCCTTTTGCTTTAGCTTATTCATAAACAGTGTATTATTATATCATTATTTATTATCATCATTATTATAATAAATATTATATTTACATTCATTGCCATATTTTCCTTAACAAAATAAGTATGTTGGCATTAAAATGCATGAATCATATGCTCTTTTAAGGAAATAGTCGTTATGAAAATGCTATAATGTACATCTTTTGTCGAGAATGACCTCCCCTTTCTTAGACTGGATTATGTTTTTTTCTGTCAGTAAGGTATATCCTTATTTAAGAATGAATGATTTGTTTATAAATATTTGAATTTAAAAGCAGTATCTAGATAAAAACAAAGGTTGTAATTACTGAGTCGTTATGTTTCCGCCGTCTATCTCTGGCTGTGACACTGTTGTTAAGGTCTATGGAACCATCAGCACGTAAACTATGATTCAACATTCCATTTGTCTTTGTCTCGTGTATGGATTCTTCCTCTTCACTAGACAGGTATCCATTCTCTATTTGTAACTTTGCTAAACAGATCATATGGCAACCTCCACAAGCAACCTAAACAAGTAAACAATAATTAATACATTGTTTGATCAGATGTCTTTAAAAAAACACCACAAATTAAATACATTTTCCTAATAAAAACTGTATCGTAATTGCTATTAAAGATTACTATAGTTTTCAATTTGAGGGTTTGACAGAAAAGTGTAATTGCCTTTTTCATATAAAGTTATGCCATTATAGGCTCATTTGTTTATGCAATGTACACTTGAAACCGAAACTGAAAACAAGTATTTAAAGTTTGCCCATTCAATCCTAGATTTGATTTGCAACTAAACATGTAATTATCTGAGTTCAACTCATACTGTCACTGATTCAAAAACAAAACTGCTAAACTTTAATGCTAACAGCTTATATGAGAAAACTTTAATAAAAATACAATCTTCCAAGTGTGGTGTCACTTCTTTATAAACGATACTAATCAACTTTATTATTTACAGCTTTTAAAGGTTGTGACTCTTAATTTTGATGTTAATATTTTTTCAAATTTTAAAAGTTGCTTCAAATGAAACATCTACCTTGCAGTAAACAACATGTACCCTGATAGCGCTTTATATTCTTTTTGTTTTTTGTAGTTGGTTTTCTTTTTTTGTAAAATTCTTATAGTCTCTTACCTTGTCTACAACAAATTTGGCGAATCTTTGTACCCTGGAAGGTGTATAAACATTTGAGTAACTTTCCTGACCTAGAGCTAGTTTACCATGTCTTCCATCTCCACATGTGTATAACTGACCTTTGTCTGAAATACAACAACAAATCCATTAAAACATTTCATCAGTAACTCAGTAGACATTTGCAAATTATAGAACTGTAAGTGAATGTTTCTGTGAGTTTTCAAACATATATATGTGTGCTGTATATTCCAAGTAGTGGTAAAGTAACAGTCACATCTATTAAAAAAAGAATCTGAATCATTTCCACATGTTTACTATACTTAGCAGTAAAATCTATAAATAGAATACATTGTTTATAGTATAATATAGATTAATAATAATTATACCGTGTATGCATTTATTTTGGGAAAACCCAGTTTGTAGTGATTTATGGATTACAACAATTACCTGATATAAGGGAGGTATGGTTCTGTCCACATGCTATGAATTTCACTTTATATTTGAGATTGATTTTTCTTGGCACAGATATTTGTAGACAGTGAGTCCCATGTCCTAGCTGACCACTAGAACCCTCTCCAAATGTGTATACATTGCCTTCATCTGTAATGGAATAAGATAATCATTGCATGTACATTGTTCTACAAAATACTGTTCATATGACGATACAGTGAAGTTTCACTAATAAGACCACATTCTGGACTGCTAAAAAATGGTCTAAATAGTAAGTTTGTCTGAATTGTGATACCAGGCTACATCGATATGAGCTGTAAATAGTGGAACAGTCCTTTTATTGAGTGGTTGTTAAAGAGTCACTTTACTGTAGTATGAAAGTGTTACAAATGTTTAAGGTAAATTTTTATCTATATTTATCTTCAATGACAGATCTCATTTTTTTACTTGGAAATGAGGATCTACAAAATAAATTAATGAAATTGAATATTCCATTAACAGTATGTTAGATTTATAAGACAATGCTTAAATCAAATATAAACATAATAATCCTTCTAATAAATAGTATCTTTAATTCCCTTCTATCCACTTGCATCCTGTGAGCATTTCTTTCTTGAAAACTGCCTATACAGCGAATGTTCATTATATAATGAGTATTAGCATAATAGTTCTAAATGAGAGTGTTTCCTAGCTCAACACATACCTGTTAGAGCTACTGTGTGTGTTCCACCACAGGCTACATATGTGACATGTTCAGGTATCTCAACCTTCTGTGGTGTGTCAGTGTCGTCAGGGTCCTCTCCAAGTCCCAACTTGCCTCCTTCACTCTCACCAAATGTGTACAAGTCACCCGTCTCTGTGAACATACACAGGTATATGATTCACAAACATTAAACAAGGTGAACTGAGATATTAACTGAGTACATTAAACAAGGTGAACTGAGATATTAACTGAGTACATTAAACAAGGTGAACTGAGATATATTAACTGAGTACATTAAACAAGGTGAACTGAGATATTAACTGAGTACATTAAACAAGGTGAACTGAGATATTAACTGAGTACAATGGGATTTAAAGTGTTTGATGTTTGAATCATTCTGCTAGAAATATATTTTTGTGCCAATGATACCCTCCAAAGATTATTATTATTTAGCAAAGAAATCACAAGTTATGAAGGTAAAATACATTTCCTTCTAAACTCATATCCGCATACAATTTCTGCACAATCGGACCAAATACGGACTAAGTTCCAATGTTTGAAATGTGCTTGAAAAGTAGTTCAACATAAAATTAAGAAGTAACATGTTGGTTAAAACATCTGGGCACGCAAGCAAGAGAAAAAATGCAGCAGATTTACACTATAATTTTCTTTTCATATTAAGCTCAAAATAAAACATTCAATTCAATTCAAAAACTTTATTTAAAGATGGTGACCCAGTAAGTTTACAACTTATCTTCCGTGAGGCCATCATATAAGATAGGAATTGACAACGATGTAAATACAAACCTGTGACCAGTGCAGTATGATAGTATCCAGAGGCTATACATATAATAGGTTCATCTAACGGAAGTATCTCTGGTTCTGGACTTTCTGTTTTACCTTCTAACCCTAGCTGACCCTCACTGCCTCCTCCCCATACATACACATCTCCAGACTCTGTCAAGTACACAATATAGCACAAATAAGGAATACCAAATAACATCAACCATTGTATTCATTGGCTGGTGTTGGACTATTACAGATAGGTCTGTTCTTAATTCTGTGAGTAAATAAACAGTTAATTGTAGTGTTCCAGCTATCTTGTTAGATTTATTTTTCACTGTGTTAAAAATGACATTTGTTTTCATTGACAAAACTATACCATTCAAATATTCTTTTCATTTACAATATACATGTAAGACATATGATAGCACATTGTTAATTCATTAAACATATATGGTAGACTGTAATAACAGCTAGAAGTCACATAATGAGTTACTCTTGGAGTTATTTTAAAAGAATTGTTTTATTTTGTTTCCTCGTTCTGAAAAATTAACGCAGGTAACTACATACCTGTGAGTGCTACAGAGTGGTCTGCCCCTGCTGCGAGCATCCTATATTGCTGAGTATTCAAGTGGTCGATACATTTTGGTACATTACTGGCCGGAGAATCTTCCACTCCAAGCTGACCTTCACCATTAGCACCAAATGAAAATAACTTTCCAGCTTCTGTAAAGACAAACATTTCACACATGGCTTACAGATTCATAGTAGCATCACAACAAATGAAATAACCAGTTTCCTAGTTACAGAGAAACCCCTCTTAATCAGACCACCTTGGTAGTAGACAAAATGTTTGGTTTAGCGGAGACTCCGGTTTAAAAGGGTTTTCTAACTAGAAAAAGGTAAATTCAGGACCATAGGCCATGTTTGGTATAGAGGGGGTTCTGGTAAAGAGGGTGTCCGGTTTAGAGGGGCTTCACTGTCATGATAGCCTTACTGTTATGATCAAGGAGGTAGATGGTAGATAGCAGGCAATAAAACAGTCACTTATACAAGAAGCATATCACACTGATTTGTAGCTTACCTCTGAAATTCTCTTTAGGCAACACTCTCGAAACACAGGTTTTGACATAAGCATATTAAATCACACACACATGCAAAACAACAGAGAGTCTGTCCTCATAGACTGTCAATTTGGAATAATATGTGTTCTGTTTCTTACAATACAATTCATTTTAGAGCAGTTTTCTATTAATAATTGAACTGTCCACACGTTTCACTATATATATAAAAAAATATATTTCTCTAATTGTATATATCCAATAATTGTAATTAATCCACACCTACCTGTAGACACAATGGTGTGAGATCTGCCACATGCTACAAGCTTTACTTTTTCTGACTTTAAAGCTGAAAATAAAAATGTAAACTATATAAATATATAAAAACAATTATTTTAAGAAAAAATATCCACAACATTGTCGATTATAGGCTAAAGGTTTCCAAGTGTTTCCTTATTCTTGCATGAAAAATTAATGGCTAATGTTAGAAAAGGAATAAAAAACATACTGGTAATAGTTTACAATGTGTGGTGTATCAAATAGATTTAACTTACATTTTATACAGCTGGGTCTGTCTGCTGTTTTACTGGTTCCAAGGCCAAGTTGTCCCCAATCATTGGCACCAAATGTGAATACTCTACCACTGTCTGGTGAAGAGAAATAAGTTGTTATTGTGTGAACTTATCTTCGTTACTTTTATAAGCATAATGTATAAGGTCAATTGTAAATCCAATATATAGTCACACGTATTACTAAACCTTAAAACAAGTTATCGGTCAATTAATGAGGATAACTTAAAACGGAGTAATAAAGCATTTTAATATATTCATGCACACACATCAGAAGTTATAATCTAAAAATAATGCTTTGTTTCAAAATGTTCATTTTATTAGATTTTATTTTTATTTCAACGTTTTGTTTTCTGTATATATATTTGTTACAGTTTAAACATGTTTACATATATGACTAGCATGGATCGCTTTAACCAGCTGAAATATATTTTCCTAGACCTACCTAAAGTGTTTCTTATATATCTGATGGGCTTAAGATTTAGTTTCAAACAACCAATGAAGACAATGCATGTTCATTAAATAGTCTCTACTTTTCCTGAAAAATGAATATGGTAAAACAACATATGTTTTGGAGTTAAGTTTTTTCTTCCTTGTGCATTTAAATCCCTTTGCCAGGATGATAGGACAATTGTTATTTCCTGTTTTCAAAATAGCCTTACCTGCAACCAACGCTGTGTGTTCATCCCCACAGGCAACATCTCGTACATAATCATTTCGAACCCAAAACTTGTTGGGTAAATTATCTGCAAATTTACTTTTTCCAAATGTGAAGACTGCACCAGTTTCTGAAAAAGAAGTTAAATCAACTGAAAAGGATGGTTGATTTTATATACACATGTATATGTTGTAAAATAAGTTACAAATTAGTGACCTTTACCCAAATAAACACAAATCCATCGAAGCTAAGTAGTCTAAATAGAAGCTAAAACAATGTAGTACAGACCAGACCAGAAATTTCATTTTTACATGGTCTATACTAGTGTTGACTGTCTCTGTGCCATTTTTCAGGCCATCAAGCTCATTATTCAATACTTATGTTGGAATCATGCAATCAAATCAGGTGACCTAGAAACATGCCTTGGCCTTACCTAACCCCACGCATATTAAAATATTTCCATTTAAATGCCAGTAATATTGCAAGTATATTATGTGTTCTCTAGTTCTCCATAGAAAACCATGCATTTGTGATAATGTTTGATGTGTCAAATGCAAGGTTCTTCACTTTTACGTTAAAAACATGTAGCATAAACAATTGAATGTAGTAGTAGTAGTCTTTATTTCCTCCTTATATAGAAGATACATACATACAGCATAATATATATATATATATATAT
>ENA-OREC01000646-OREC01000646.1-marine-metagenome-genome-assembly--contig:-NODE-646-length-14677-cov-13.878973_pt1 | contig 14677 bp, 9 predicted proteins | sample MGYA00248626_ERZ508543 | MGnify/ENA primary metagenome ERZ508543 (study PRJEB26211, sample SAMN05518279) | marine metagenome | isolation source: Puget Sound, Washington, USA | host: Bankia setacea... | reverse complement strand
CCCCCCCCCTGCCCAAAAAAATTTCAGTTGAAAAAATACTCTCTTTTTTTTGGTTTTGGGAAAACTTGGTCTCGGCTGGTCCGTGAACCTAAAAATAAAAAAAACTCTGGCCTAACATAATGTTAATGTTTCTAAACTCTTAAGAAAATCCAATATGAATTTTCTTAATACTAAATAAGTGTTAATTTTAGATTATGCAATTGTAGTTTATTAATGATTTAATTAACAGCAGTGAAATTCCACTTTAAACATGGACTGGCTAAAGTTATGATCCAAGCTCGCTATTATATTGATCCTTAAACTAAATTTACTATGCCTAAAATTGTTAATTTATGTTGAAATTTATGGATTTTTTTAACCAATAAAAATGTTCTAATATATCAACTATGTACAAGTCTAAATAGTGTTTAAATTGTTCTGTTCTGCCCTTAAATAGATAACAATTAATTGATTTCCTGAACACTTCATATATGTACATTTAAATATTCTTTGTAATTAGTGATCACAAAAATGTTAATTGTTGTACGCATGTATTTCTTGCAGCACTTGAACATTTAATTGAGTAGTACACTTGGATTCAAACAGTTTCAATTGTTTTATTAAAAGAACAAACATTTTTTATTCATTTCATTTTCGACAAGGATTGAAAATCAAGGTAGGCATTTGATTTAATTAATTCTAAGTTAGATAATTTTGTGGTTAAATGAAAATATTGATAATAAATGAATATATTTTTGGTGGAAAATGTCATACCATTAATAGCGACATTTAAATTTTGAAAAGTTTACCTCAAAATTAGACTCACAACCTTTAAAGAACAAATTAAAGTTCACTAGATTGAAATTTAAAATAAAGTATTATATTGGATGCAGTATTTTTCGTTATATATTTTGTACTTTCAGTTAGAAAAGAGATATGGTATAAAAGTTATCTTTAGAAAAATGCTTCTATTTCATTTAACTGACTACGAGGTCCAAGATAAAAGTATGCTTTTAGATTACAAAACCAGTTTATCATTATTATAAGTATGGACTTTTTTAACCAGATAACCGTTAATGTGACATATTTATTTGTTCTGAATATTTTTGCGTTCATATAACACGTGTATGGCCTTTTCTTTGTTATTTAGACATGCTTTGTAATTGTTTTTAACCTTTTTGTGCTAATCTTTTGTAGCCTTTTTAGGTCACTAATGATAAAACAATGATGATATCTTACTGTATAATGTTAGACTAAAAAAGTCAATATCAGTTATTTCTTATTTTCCGAATCTGTATACAAACATTCATTCCACATTTAGAAGGCTGGATTTGCGACGCATTTGGTTCTTTTTGGTTCTTTTAAATACAAAACTTAACCACTAGACACTGCTGGGAGTGAAATCTTGCACACTCACAAGCACCACATGTGGCTAGTTTAATCCTACAGTAAAACTCCACTATTAAGACCACCACTTGGTCTGAGGAAGAATGGTCTTTATAGTGGGGTGGTCTTACTATTGAGTTAAGATAAAGAAGAAATCAATGAAATGGGACTTTAAAATGGTGGTCTCAATAGTGGGGTGGTCTTAATTTCGGAGTGGTCTTAAAGCGGGGTTTTACTGTACGTGTATTGAAGACAAAAAACATTTATAACATTTTCCTTTCCTTATTTGTTTTAAGAATTCTGTTTTTAACAAATTTCACCAGCAAGTAAGAAAAAACTCATACTTTTCATACCAGCATTTTAGTCAAAAACAAGAAGAAAGACAACAGCATTAAATAAATAGCATGATTTAAAGACAGCAATTCAACAAATTAAAGTAATCGCGATATTGCCAGTTTGTACAGTATAGAGATCTGTGAAACCTTGTTCGAGGCATTGTGTCAGTTTAATGAAGCATTTTATGTTTTTCATAAGGATAAAATGTTTTATTAAAAAGAGAGAGTTGATTTTGTAAAGTACATATTCGAGATAGTGAATATGGAGGGTTATTGGGGGTTTGAAACAAGTTTTAATCAGGGTATGAAACAATTTAATGTACTAGATTGATAATTTTGTTGTAATGTTGTTTCATGTAATTTTTAGGAATTGAGTTTTTTGTTAAATGTGCAGCAGATGAAATATATATATAGTGATCTCTCTAAACAGGTGGCTGCTTAGAACAGGTTGTACTCAATACAATTTTCTGACTTTGTATATTTTCAGGAGTGATTCTATATCCCGAGGGGAAGACATTGAAGGAGTTTTAGCAAAGGCTGCCCACAGATCTCACGTGGTTTCCAATGAGGTTACAGACACACGACTTGGTGGAGGGGACAGAGAGCATAGTATACGTGATCAATTCTCACCATCAAAATTCTCGCCAGATTTATACAACCACTCGCCAGAGTTAGAGAGTGATGTAGAAAAGGAGGAGTTGAGACCGGAGAGTCCTGGGGACAGTAGTCGTAGCTCCCCCGACTTTTCACGATCACTGCCAAGTAATTTAACTCACTACACGTCCCAGTTTGGCAACGAGGAAGCCCGATTACGGTTTTCGTTGGGTTCGAGCCCATACAAGAACCACCCAAGCCTTCCATCGAGTGGGTCGTTACCAGGATTCAGTGATGACTTAGTTTCACGGCGTTATTCTATTGCTGATTCCATGCAAGATGTGAGAAGTCAGCCTATACCCAGTGGTCCTTCTAGTCAGCCAGGGAGTCCACAATCTGATTCTATCCGATCCTTTTTGAGTCCTGGTGCACAGTCCCTACATGATCTCTCATACGATGAGGACCAGCGCAATCTAATCCCACGTATCAAAGAGGGTCTCTTTTTCTGCCATCTTTGTAGTTTCTCAGGTAAGCCTCGTTACGATTAACCATACAATTTACTGAAACCTTATGAAAGAAGCACATCTCAATTCAATTCAATTCAAAAATATTTTAAAGATGGTGACCCAGTGAGTTTACAACTTATCTTCCCCAGGCCCATCCAAACATGTGAACAATACAAAAATAAATCATACATATATACAAAACAACACAGGTTCATCGGACAAACACAGGCAAACACAACTTACACTTTCATACAAAAACATATCCATAAACACTCGTACTTAACTTATACAATGTATATACAAACATGTACATTGACCACACTCTTATCATTTATGCATAAAAAGGAACAATACATAGTTAATAATAAACAGGTAGAACAGGAACGCGGTTAGACTGAGTATGATAATTATTAATATAGCGATTTGATATGTATAGAAAAGATGCTTGGGATCATTTGTAATACCAAAGTTTCAGTTATTTGTAAGGATCGTTTGCATTTGTAAAATAAAAAAGACAACGAAAAAATACATATTCAATAAAAAGGATTCTCTACCTAATAACACATACATTATAGTATATCAAAAATCGAGGACCATTTCTCGGTGTGATGAGACTGGGTTATATCTGCTCCTTTATTCAAAAGCATTTTTACACTTTCATCCCTAGATAAATGGTCAGCCAGATGTGGTAAATGTGTTGTAATTTGTTATAGCAAGGACAGCCTCCCTCTACCTGGTGTACCTGTGTACTACAATGTATAATAAATGTTTTACATGCAGTTTTGTAAGGAAAAGTGGTAAACTGACCCAAAAGCTAGAAAAGTGACCCAAACTTAAATGGTCAGAATGACAAAAAACTTGTCATGGGGCACCAAGCTTTACGGTTAAAAGAGGTCTTTTTAGCACGTTTTTGGACAGTTTCTAATTTGTTAACGCTGGCCTAATTAGGGGCTGTCAGCAAAGATATAATTATACCAACTGAGTGAAGTGTTAAATACTTAGCATGCCTCATGAAAAACTATATCAATTTCTACTGGACTGTACACAGTATGAAGGGTCTGAACCAAGTTAACTGAGTTGGTTTGCTTTAGTTTTTTTTACCCCCCCCCTCCCCCTCTCTCCCCGCAAACCTTCCCCCTAAAATAGCTCTATATTTCATACACTGTATTTGAAGAGAGAATCGCAAATTTTATTCTGATTTGTAAACTTGTAAACATTCTGTAAGATAAAATGTGTAACCCAACATTTTTTTCATGTGAAATTTATTGTTCAATATGGTAAAAAAGTCAACTCTTCATATTATTTGTATAACCAAGTTCATAAAACATGCTCTTTTTTGTTGATCTTTTTCCGTCATATTTCATTCTTGTTTTTGCTTCGTTTGAAGGTTGTATTTTATCATTGCTTTAGTCAAGAGTAGTAGAGTTCAACTTATCGAAGGTTAAAAGATTGTTTCTGCTGTGTAAACAGAAAACTTTTTTCATTTTTTTGGTTCGACTGTTTTCTTGGTGTGGAGCTTTGATTTTCAACTTTTTCTCCATTTTTTTTATATTATAAATAGTAAATATATTGTGAGAGTTTGATGGATTATAATAGATCTAGTGAGTTGATACAGTGTTTGCAGTTAAAGTACTACCACTAATTATTTGATTGGCTCCGTATCAAATCACTTCTCATTAAATTTGTAAAAATGAAAGAAAAAAATCTCAAAATAAATTGGGCTGAAGGGAGCTGTTTTATTTAATAAAGACTTGATACAAGTGTGAGAATGTTTTACTATAACACTTTGGTTTTCAATTGTGTTGACAGTTACATGCACAGTAGTCAGGTTTTATCTGAACATAGATATTGTTTGATGCTGAATGATCTCGATTAGTACAGTAGAAAAAGCAACAATTTAGTTTTCAACATATATGAGTGGTAATATTTGGATCATGTTTGTGTTTCCTTCAGGTATGACCCAGGTGGACTTTGACGCTCATATGACGATACATTTTGAGCACATTTGTCCCCACTGTGACTACAAATCTCGTACAGAGGGTAGATTAAAGCGTCACATCAAGGACTTCCATACGGAGGATCCTGACGGAGGCTACGGGGCTCGAACCATGCCTGGACGTCCAAAAGTGTTCAGATGTAAACAATGCGAGTATTCCACCACAGAAAAGGTAAATCTCACCTTTATCCTCATACGAAGCAGAGTTACCTCCAATATTCAAGTCATTCAAATTTAAAGTATTGTTGTACCAACTTAATATAATTAAATAAAGCACCCCCTTCTAGGTTTTTAATCGTACAAAGAGTTGACAGAAATAATACTGGTACAATTGCAGCGAAGATTCACCTCTCAATAATGATCATGTTTATCCCCGTTGTCGTAATAAAACCATCTGTAGGTTGTTACCATAGAAACATACATAGCCTTTCATTAGCAAGGTGTATAAGTAGGTGTGTTGTTTATTGACTTTATTTACTTCTTGTACATATATGCACAAACTTGTGAACAGTACAGTAATCTAAACACTCCTTTCACTGAGTTATAGCCTACTTTACTTATTATCAAGTATCCAGGGAAAAGTCAATTCTCTATTTAATGTAATTGTAAAACTGGTTTCCACCGGTCAGCTGATACCAGAACTTTCACCTGTTACATGTATTAGTTTCTGGACATTTTATTTGTAGGTTTAAAGGAAACTTTGAACTTTAGAGCCATTGACAATTTCTTTTTGAACCCAACCATGAATTGTCATGCCAATGATAGTAAATGCTTTCCAAGAATATATACAATGTATCTGTTGTGTGTTATAACTTGAATTGATTGTTTTTTACAGATTGACTTTTGGACTCATTCCCGGTCCCACATCAAGGAGGACAAATTGCTTCAGTGTCCGCGATGTCCATTTGTTACTGAGTACAAACATCACCTAGAGTATCACCTGAGGAATCACTTTGGCTCGAAACCGTTCAAGTGTCCAAAATGTAACTACGCCTGTGTCAACAAGTCTATGCTAAACTCACACATGAAATCACACACAAACGTCTACCAATACAGGCAAGTTCATTTTTGAGTTCCATATTCTCGATGCATTATTTAAATTGCATTATCAACTGTTAAGTTCTTTTATAGCTCTACACTTACGAAGATTTCTATTTTTGAATCCGTCTTATAAGTATCAACAGGCATTGTAATTCAAAACAAGGTATTTTGTCTCATAAACAGTTTAAATGTTGTTGAAATGTGACAAAGCTGTTATCATGTTTGATGTGTTATTTGTTACAGGTGTGCTGATTGTACATATGCCACCAAGTACTGTCACAGTTTAAAGCTGCATCTCCGGAAGTACAATCACAAGCCTGCTGCCGTACTTAACTCAGACGGAAGTTTACCACAAGGAGTAGATGCTACAGCTTCTGGCCTCTCTTTACTGGCAAAAAGGGGTCCCCCTCGCGGGCCTCGGGGTCCCAGGAAGGATAAGCTCGAGCCCGGGCCCAGCAGTATGTTACCCATGCCACCAACAAGTTTGGGTCCTCTTGGTTTGCCCGGCATGATGTCTCCATTTTGGCCCATGCTTCATAATCAGATGCAAGGACGTATGCCCCACCCACTAAGTTTTGGTCAACATTTGAGCCCTGTGTTAGCCGGATTACCACCACTTGGTCTAAAAATGGATGACAGGAAGTTGTTGTCCCCAGGTAGCAGTCACAAACCAGTAGTCTCTAGCCCTCACAAGTGTAATTTCTGCAGTTTCATTGGCACCAGTCGTGAAGTTTTGACGAGTCACGTTATGAAGGTGCATGCATCAGAGAATCAAGATTTGTTCTCAATGTTTGGTTTGTCCTCAGAGTCTTTGTTGGACGACGGCAAGAAAAGAATGTCTGCACTCGGCCTTAACTTCAGATCGATGGCGAGACCAGATACAACTAACGGTGTAGGACAGTTTGATATTAGCAATATAAAGAAAGAGCGCGGAGTTACTACACCAGTGACAATGAAAAACACACCAAGTGACTTTGATAGAATGAAAACGTCTCCCTTTGCACACTTGACCAGTAGGCTTGTCAATGATAACTGCAAAGATGAGGGAATTGACATTTTGAAACAGATGACATTAAAGTTTGGATCAGGCCCGGTGGATTTGAAACGCAAACTTTCGGCGACTTCTTTTAGTTCTCCTATAGCTAACATACCAGTATCTTCCAGCCATGCTATGCCAAGTGTAAGTTTGTCTGCTGATAGTCCACTAGACTTAACAAAGCCAAGGACCCCTCCAGACTTCTCTACTAGTCACGTCGATTTCCGACCCGATGAAGGGGATAATTCCAGCGGAGAAAACTCGATATACTCCAATGAAGTGTCATCTCCTCAACCACCTCGCAAACGTTCCAGAAAAGGCAAGGCATTCAAACTTGACACTTTCTGCAGGAAGCTACAAGAGAAACAGGTGAAAATGTATGAAAGTGAAGAAGGTTCTGAAGAGGGAAGCATGGGCGACTTTTACAGACCAGAGCTTCTGCCTGACGATGACTACGATGCACAGGAAGACTCCAGTGGAAAGGACTTTAACGATAATGAAGAGAGGGAAGAGCTGAAGCAAGAAGTTGAGCATGTAGATAACCCTAATAAAACCCAGGAAGAGGATGCCGATGGAAAAATGGATGAGGGATTTACAGAGATGGAAGACGTGTCAGAAAACGAGGGAAAAACCTCTCGGGAAAAGAACGAAGATGGTGGATCAGATGTTGATAAATCAGAATCACAGAAAACCAATGTTGATGAGAAGGAAGAGTCTAATGGTCTAGTATCTTCAACATACATGGATAACGAGGTTAAAGTGCCATCGCCATCAGGGTTTGGAAGTCTTAGCCGTAGAAAACCCATTCCAGCTGCCATTCAACGCGGGGCTGACATTGCTTGGAAAATATTGAATGATCCCCAAATCAGTGACCCAACCCAGTTTCTGAAAAACGGGAACAATGGACATAAGCTTGAAATGACCCCTCTGGATAAAAAGTTGTGGTTTGAAGCCCCAGAATGCACCAATCACCAACAGAAGACAGAGAAAGGAGAATATGAATGTGCCCATTGTCAGATTAGTTTCGCTGATTGTATCATGTACACTATGCATATGGGTTACCACGGTTACAAGGATCCGTATAAATGCAACATGTGCGGGGACACTTGTAAAGACAGGGTGGAGTTTTTCCTACATATAGCTCGTACTGCACATAACTAGAACTCACTAAACAATATCGAACGTTCTATTTATGTGTGCATGATACAGAAGACCTGAGGCAGATACAGGTGATTGGCGTTGAGAGTACAAGGTGCAATAAGGACTTTGTGAGAAATAGTAACAGTTCTATACATGGAAACTTACTTTCACTTCCGGAGAAACACAAATCTATTAGCAATAAAAAAAGCAAGAAATATTTGTGATGAAACGTTTAACAAGGAAGCTTCATTATATTGACTATGGGCTCAAAAGTGACTGTTTATTGTTACGAATGAATTGTTATGATCTTTTTGTTGTTGTTGTCAATCTGTTAATGATACTAGACTGTTTTATTTGCAATCATAGTTAAGGTTTTATTGCCTTGTTCTATGTTAAGTATAAGTTTTCACTGCTATGACAAATTTTCTGCTTATCATAGCATTGTGTTTTTTACTTTTTGCATTTTGAGTTATCATATTTGATTGCATATCATACATCATTGTCTATCCTCAATTGCACTTTCCTTTTTACTAGCAATATGTAAACCTTGTTTTGAATAATGTTATAAATTCTAAAGTAAATGGTAATTCAACTTTTACATTTTTCAACCTTTATTTAGGTCAATGAAGGTTATTTGATTCAGAAATGTGCATATGAGAACACAGTTATGTCAGATATCCTGTCAATTGTAAGTCCATGCATTTTATTCTTGTTCCATATTTGATCTAGTTTTCCATCCCAGCATTGGATGTACTCATATCTGATCCACACAAATGCTTGGATTCTTATATTGACGATGTGCTATGAGTTAATTGTTTTTTACCTTTAGAACACTCCTAGTCAGACGTTATGTAAATATGTTCATGCATTTCTGTAATTTTCTTTCTCTTAGTTATTATCACGTAGAAATAGATTCCTGTATAACATTTTATCTTATGTTCATGACTGTTTCGTAACATTTGAATCATCCAGTTTATAGTTACATGCATTGGTAAATCTGTTGATAGATTTTTCATCGTCACATTTGAATTTTAACAGTTTTTATGTTTTCAATTTTAATTTTAATGAATCACCTTTAACCCAACCATTACTACAGTGAAATCTGTCTTAACCCAAGGTAGCAGTTAGTAACATAACTTAGAGAAGTTAACAGAGCTTTTTCAGCGTGTTGTTGGTTGGTTATGCAAGAGATTGGTTAAGATTTTTTTCTCAGCTTTACAACTAGTTCTGACTGGGCAAGTTGTTTTGAAATGTTCTTCGTTAAGATGAGCTGCTTGATGTTAAGAGTTTACCCAGGTTTCACTGACTCATCATACTTGTTGTTGTTGTTCTCATTTATTTGTTCAACTATGTGTCTTAAATAACTTACAAGATTACTCACGAGACTTGGCTCAGTGGCTTTGGACAATCCGTTTCTTATATATGTATTAGTTAAATAAACATCTTTCTCTTTTTTTACCTCTTGCTAACATTTTATTAAATTTTGTGTACATGTAGTTTTGATTGTCGTTATTGATGCGTAATTTTAAGGAAGATAATAAAACAGGTTTAAAGCAGTTCAATGATAAATTTGTTGTAATAGCAAGCAATTTGGAAATCAAAGATCCTTTGTATAGAAAACCTTATCGTCTCAAATAAATGTTGCATTTAATACAATAGAAATCAGAAATTTACTCTTAATATCAGATTTTGAACCTGCCGGCAGCTTACAAACACACATAGTTTAGTTGTGTTGCCAAACTCACTGTATAGTCAGACATTAAGTTCACAACCTTCAAACACTTCTTTAAATCAATATCAACTAGAATATATTTCTCGAATTAATAATGTATGAATGTCAAGGATGAACATGTGATTGTTTTCTTGTTTATAACTGGTGATACGCAATGACTCATTTAGTCCACATATCCCCAGTGTTTTACTTTGCTCAGTATTATCATTCAAAGGGAGACAATCCAATGTTATTTTCCAAATAATCAGGATTACTTGCCCATTCCACAATATTTTATTATCACATTTTTACCATTATATCCATTTTTTAATCCCAGTTTTTGTTTGCTTATTCAGTGTTATAGATGAGCTCAAATGTTATAATTGTGAATATTGTTATAATTACCCTTGCCAGTTTCTGTTCGCACATTGAAAATTTTCTCAGGGACTTGATATATTATGAAATTACACAAAATGTATAATCCATTTATTCATGCTGTAACTACTCTGTTATACACCATATACATACTTAACATTAGTCAGATAGATGTAGTAGTTATATATAGACTTTAGAAATTGTTTATAAACTATTTATGCTATGTACATAGTCTTTTTTTCTTGAACATTTTGTTTAGATATTTTGATACAATACATGGTTTAGAATTCCTAATGTATACGTCTAAGTATCAATTAATACTTTGTCTTGTGCAATGTACATGTAGGTTTAATATTAAGCTTGTTATTTCTCTTTTTTAAACTTATACAGACCAGAGACATTTACGTTTTGGTAGTCTAAAAAAAACGAAATGTCTCATTGTGACAATTACGTCAACAATTACAGAAAGTTTCCAGTTAAAAAAATGTGTTAATTTAATTCATTACATGTTTAGATCTAAGAACAAATGTTCACTGGAGCATATCACATTATTAATCAGAAAGTAAAGTAAATAGACTGATATATACCAGTCATTGCTTTGGGCTTTAGTTAATGGTTAAATTCAAGAAAGTTGTACATGCTTCCTTAGTGAATAGCAGTTAAACTGATCTGAATTCACACTTCAGTAACAGTCAACATAACCTTTTTAGAAACTTGTAACAAATTTTATGACACTAAATAACAAAACAATTAAAAACTCAAAACTGCAACTAGATTATTTCATTATAAAGTTCTGATTTCACTTTGTAGAATGGATGCTTTTACTGATTTGTATCATTGAATTTTTTAAACAGTATTATGCCATATGAAATGTATTTTCATCACAATATATATTCAACAATCTACCTCAGAAAGAAGTGTGTGTTCACTTTTTCCTTGTAAATCCATATTGTAAACATGTACATAGTTGTCTGCCCTTTTTTGCTTCATTGTATTACTTCCCTTTATTAGTTAATTTGTACATACTTGTGTATTAAATTATTTAGTAAACACTATTGTAATCTTTAGATAGGTTCTTTAAGTCTAATGGATTGAATGGCATCTGATGTGTTATGCTTCATGTCCCCAGTGAAAGTGTGATACTCAATTGTTTGAGATCCAGAATGTCACTTTATTATGTTGAGAACTTACAAGATGTCATGCACGCAATTCGATAACCTGAACTTGCAATTTAGATTTTCTTTTAGATGTTTACCAAACTCAGATCAGTGGATTTTGCTTATAGATATTATTTTTGACATAAGTTTAAAAACATTCAGCTCACATAAGTTGCTAAATATTGGCCAAGAAAATGCTTTGTGGCTATTTCGATGATCACTTACAGAAAGATTCTTTCACCTGTTAATTATATGTGCTGTTTTTTACATTATATGACCACTACTTCATGTACCACAGTCGTTAAGGGTCAAACAAGAAATCCTAAATTCAATTTTTGACTACATGTTTTGTCTTGATACAAACATTGTACACATAGTGCTCCATAGGTTCGTACCAACTTGTTTTAGCATTTATCCATACATACAATACAGCAGTTTTAACATCTTGATATTTTTGCCACATGTTAAACTCTGACCTCCAATTGTTGATGTTGTTGTTGTTGTTGATACTTCTCCTGTTAATTCCTGGACAGATTCATAGACAATAGAATGTGACCAATTCTGTATGTGCTCTTACTATTGTAATAAACCTATAACCTTACCATCACTTCTTATGTTTGTAAGTCGACATACTATTTGAGAGGTACCAGGTTCAATCCCCCGGCCAGGACCGCATCATACCAAAGATGTTACCTTGTTTACCACTCAACATTTTAAAGGGAAATACTGGCTCTTTCTCAAGAATTAAGATAGGAAAAAAAGTAATGGATAAAATCCGGGATGGAAATCCTTTGAAGTCAGGAGGTCATTGGGCGCTGTGGTGAAGATGAAAAAAGGAATGTCCATGCAGAACCGACCAAGTCAAACGCTAAAAATGCCATACTATACTGAGCCAAAACGAAAACTTTAAACTTATAATGCAAATAGCTAACACAATATTAAATCAATGTATTTCACTCTGCCTCTATAAAATAGGACATATAACAAAGGCCATAATATGCCTTAAGTTAAAAGTCATTTGTAATGCATAACAGGGAGATAACTCATATAGTGAAAACAGACAGTTTATTAAAAAACTCAATTGGTTGTAAGGACCAAATGTTCTCTTTGCTGTCATTTGAGAGAAACTCATGTCAAAACTAAAAAATAACACTACAGTGTTTATGAAAACACAACGCAAAAGCTAGAGTTCAGACTTTAAAAAATCAAATTCTTTAATTACCTCCCTTTGTATTGAATATATTGGGGAATTCATGACCTTAAATCAGAAAGATACTATTAGTTTTTGTTAAGATTTTTGTATGAACTTACTCTCCAACTGACTAAGTTTAACATCCCATCAAATAATTGAATTTCATTTCCTGCAAAGGGAGGTACAGGTGTTTCCTCACGTATTGTATATCCCATTATAATGGTCTAAAAGTTTTCATTTTGGGCGAGTATATATCTTATCTCAGAATTGTTCGCTTCAGTGCCCTATATAAATGAGTGAAATAAGGTACAGCAGTGCTTAAGAGAATGATACTGAAGATGTAGCAAAGAAGTAGTTTGGCAGTTTATGCTACATTTATAAGCAATCACTTAATGTCCTTCGAGCAATAAATAATACAGAGCCTGCTGCACTTTGATTGATGAATCGGTTTTCATATAAAGGTTGTGATTCTTATATTGAGGCAAAATGTTTTATTTTCATTTACTATGAATTGTATAATATGTATTCAAGCACTATTCTAACTCGTAATGTGGAGGTCGTGGGTTCGAGCCCCATCAAAGGCCCCCGTTGTTTCATTGAGCAAGAAACTTTACCCTTATTGCGTAGTACTGGTTGGTTCCAGGAACGGATTCGAGAGTGATTTTACAATCAAACTAAAATAAATTGAGGGCCTTATGGAAGATTGACTTAAATGTCAAATATGTACCTGTGTGTCTAGTTTTGGAATCCATAAATCTTTCGACCTGTTGGACAAAATTAGTTGTTTATCATCCAAATGTACGTCTATGTGTATATTGTATACAATAACACAGTATTGGCGTTGAACAATATGAACTAACAAAAAAGACTACCTGTATATGCCAACCTGTAGAAAATGTTGCAACAAACAAGTAAAAAACATATCCATATTACAGGAGTGTTATCCATTGAATTGGTTTACCGGTAAGGCCACCCCAAAGTTTGTTTCAGAATACCATACTCTGCCTCTCACTCTCAAATTCCTCCATTCATAGTTTGTATTTTATTTTCAGATTGTACTAGTTGTTGACAACATTTAAGTGACACGGGTTTACTATACATTTGTATAACAAAAAGCTTATTCTGTATTATTAAAAGCCTATCGGTACCTGTTTTGGGAGATAATGTTATCATAAACAAACATGTGTTGTTTTTTTGTCCTAAATCTAAAACTCATATTAACAGTTTGAACTGACACTTTATATAAAAAAATCACACACAAAAAGAAAACATTCAAAAAACGGCAAGGCAAACAGCTAAGGTTAGGTGGATGTTTGACTGTTCATACTTGTATACTTTGATTTGTAGAGGAGAAAATGTTAGACTATCAAAGTATGACTATAGTTGTGTCAATGGAAACTTCCAGGAAATACAAACCACTTTAGAACATTCAACTACATGGTAGGTGGGGTAAAGAGTGCATTTATACCAGTCATTCTACAGCATTTGCCCTTTAATGTTGGTTCCGCTGAATTTACCCATGTGCAACACATCAGCGAATCAAAGCAGCGTATACCGGTAAGTTTAAACAAGAACACTAGTACAGGTACACCGATTGAACCCTCAGTTAGTATAACCACTTAACTTGAGGGCAAACTTGATAATTGAGGGCACCCAGAACTGTTCCTCTAAAGAGTTGAATACATACTGTATGTGGGAGTATCAAGTTGCTTACTTTCAAAATTAAAGCAGATTTTAATAGGATTAAAAAGTTCTGCTATTAAAACCACTTGCTATAAAGACCAAGCTGTTACTTAAAGAGCCTTTTTTGCCAGTCCAAAAGGTGCACTCATAACTGGAATTTCTCCTATAAGTATCATTACACCAGATTACAGTCATTTTATTTGAAATTAACAAACCACTGTTTAATTATGGTAGTCTTTTCTAAAAGAGTACACTGCAAACTCTTGTTTCATTGAATTATTATCATGTTATGGGTAAATCTTTTCATTCTTTTGCCATTTAAATGTGATTTTTTATGAAACTCTTTGCAGAATTTAAGAATGGCATTGGCTTTCTGGATAACATTGCTTACACTTGTTGGATTACAGCCTCGCTCTGTATTAGAAAACATTCATTCAAAATACTATCCTACTATAAAATCATATAAAGCTATTTAGTGTCTGACCTATTTTTTCGCCCAATCAGATAGCCGTATTCTGAATGTCTATTTCATGAAGACAGCGAATA
>ENA-OREC01000645-OREC01000645.1-marine-metagenome-genome-assembly--contig:-NODE-645-length-14678-cov-13.437573_pt1 | contig 14678 bp, 5 predicted proteins | sample MGYA00248626_ERZ508543 | MGnify/ENA primary metagenome ERZ508543 (study PRJEB26211, sample SAMN05518279) | marine metagenome | isolation source: Puget Sound, Washington, USA | host: Bankia setacea... | reverse complement strand
GGGGGGGGGGGGGGTGAATGCAAGAGGATTTGAAGTGTTATTGAATCAAGAAGCAGATAGAACCCTTTCACATTCACCCTTGAGCTTCATGCAACATTAGATCTATATCTCTATATTCATCATTGGTCCAGTTTTTAATTTAGATGTCCTCTGAAAGTGCATGTAAAACACTAAGCATAACGTTTTAAAACATGAACAAGTAAAATATAACCATCAGTTTTAGCTACCTCCTCCTCGATAGCCTAGTGGTAAAGTGCTGGCTTCGCTGTGCGGGAGGTCCCTGGTTCAATCCCCAGTCAAGGATCGCGTCATACCAAAGACGTTATAAAAATGGTACCAGTACTACCGGCACTCAACTTTAAAAGCAAAAATACTGGCTCTTTTCTCAAGAATTAAGACAAAAAGTGATGGATAATATCTGGGATAAAAAATCCTTCGAAGTCAGAGGTCATTAGTCGTTGTGGCAGGGATGTAAAAAACAAATGACTAAGCAGAACCAACAAAGTCGAACGCCACTAAGCAAAACATTATAAAAACATGAACAAGTGATATATAATCACCATTATGAGCTAAAACTCTCTGCACATCATAGAACTAACAACACTGTTACAATAGCAGAAACTTCTCAATTACATATGATATCTAAAATTTCTAGGCAACACAACATGCTTATAACACTAATGTAATATGATTTGTGGCATATCAACAAAGTTTGAAGGCGTTCTTTTACTCTCTACATGTAGCAGTTTTGACATTAGTGAATACCTAAACACTTTTCATCTCCTCAGCTCAATTAACTTTTGTCCACTCAAATTTGAATCATCCACTAAGCCAGCTTTACTGTTGTCACATCTCTAATCCTTGTAATCCCGTGCATCTCTTAACAGTTAAGGTATTCAACGCCCAGAGAACAAATCACAAATATACTTTGATTCACAAAAATTCTCATAAACCCAACGGAACAACGTTTATTGTTTTGTAAATGTCATCTAAATAGTTTAACCAGGAGTCTATGTGTACAAACGGTTGTGAATTCTATCTCCCAGTAATTAAATTATAATTACTAACACAACACCTTAATGAGCAACTACCTGCCTGCCAGACTAAACTTGATTTAAAACAGTGCATTTATTAAAGGGGTCGTATGGTAACAAGCAGAGCTGACATGTTTACTTTTGTCGCTAATTAGTCATATTCAACGTAAGGTTAATTTGTGTTGTACATCATGAACGTAGTTATGTGTGAAATGTAGCATTGTATCAAATTTTCATCACTGGTTAACTGCTGTTTTTCTTCCACAGGTTTGTTTATGACTTTATACTTGGCTAGGTACAACTTCTCTTTCATAGTTTTGTACTTAGCTTACTTATTTGAGGGCATTACTACAAGAAGTACAAACAAGAGGGCATTGATGACCCTAGATTGCTAACCTGGCTAAGTGTCAAAAAGGGTCCTAGGTGCGAAGATATTTTAAATATTGACCAGTGGTTTCTGGAGACAATTTTGTTATATCTAAGTATTCAAGCAAAGACAAACAAGAATCCCCCTTTGCAGCCATGTTTCAAGCCACAGTCAAAGCATTTCATTATTTCAGTCTAATGAAACTCATTTGAATTTTTTATAATCTGAAAATTTGAAGACACTTAAGGTCAGTTTGGCTGTTATAAATATACTTACATATTAATTTTATATCTTTTCAGATCACTCTGTTTCTGTACATGTGTTTATGTAATAGATACTATACGAGATATTCTTCCAAAGTGTCCTCTTACACCCGTTAGAAGCCGCTTTAGTGCGGACGAACTACAAATTGTCCGAGGTGAAGCCGAGGATACATTTGTTGTTCATCCGCACTAATCGGCTTCTAACGGTTGTAAGAGGACACTTTGTTAGGTAAAACTTGTACAGGAATCTGACTTATACGACAATAATTGGCAACTCTTTTGACAGAAAAAACAACAACAAATCAACAAATTTGATATTAACATGTAAACTATAAGCATTAAGAGTACTTTCGTTAAGTTTCTATGATTTGCTTTGGTTACCTTAAACTAACGTTTAACATTAGTATGGCCTTCATTCGCCATGATTGTTGCCCATGAATATGTGCATGTGCAAATTTCGCCCATCCTTTTCTGCGTAGAAGTTTTGATAACAGTACTTTTAAAACAGTTCGCTTACAGAAATAGAGGACTGTTTTAAGCAGATACTGTGCTGTATCGTCGTATAATTAAATATACAGCTAAAATAGTTGCTTCACAATGTCCCCTCTTAAATTAACAATGCCATTTCAATATACAGGCGTGTAGGTGAGGTTTTTCATTCATACAGTTGGGAGTAAATCTTATATGCAGTAAACAGTGAATAGATCATGCAATACAATGTAGATCTTTTACAGGAACAAACCTTGATCTTGGTTTAGATATAACGGCAACAGATTATATACAGACTGCATTTTTGGCTATAAAAGCTTTTGATATTAATCTTTTACAGAAATTCTTAATATATAATGTATTAAAAGTAATAGCTTTAAAAACCAATCAAACACAAAAGAATTTTTATACTCATGTTAAATTTGTGCATGGAGTGATTCATTTCACCATTGACATTGCTTTAACTTTTTTAAACCCAATTAATGGCAATCTGCAATTAACTGCCTTTTATTCCTTTCAATCCAATTATGTCATGCATAAATGTTAATTGAAAAGCCTGAAAAGATTCGTAAGTGATATAAAATTGACACGTTTTCAGAGCTTTTTGTGCCAAATCGCTCAATCTCCTCAAAGAGCATAATAGGCAATGGGAATAGTTGTAATTTGAACACATGATGCACCAATACTGCAAAGTCATTAATCAGTGATTATAAAACGACCAATAATTTTATCATTAGTTTAATTCCGTTCATTGATCCTTATTTTCCTAATACAAAAAAGGTTATCGGATTTACGAGCAAAAAAAATGTGATGAAAAATTATTTTAGGTTCAGTTGTGTATGTGTGAAAAGAGGAGAACATGAATGAAAAACTACCCACAAATTGAATCAAATCAGATTACTTATGGACAATAATAAAACCTATTAGCCAATCATAATCCTTCTCTAGCCAAGAAATAAGCTGATCATGTTACAAAAGAATTTAATTAATTTTAAATCTGTAACTCTCAGATATAGAATCATATTATGAATACTGTACCTTCGTGCTTTAATTATTACTTCAGTACCATATCAAAAACGCTGACTCGATATAAGCATATTAGAATTGTAACTTCAGCCTTGTTTCAAGGTTGACTGTAAACACAAAGGTCATGATTAGCTCACCGCCTCCTCGATAGCCTAGTGGTAGAGTGCTGGCTTTGAGTGCAGGAGGTCACTGGTTCAATCCCCAGTCAAGGACCGCGTCATACCAAAGACGTTATAAAAATGGTACCAGTAGTTCCCTTGTTTGCCACTCAACATTAAAAAGGAAAATAATGGCTCTTTCTCAAGAATAAATATAGGACAAAAATATGTAATGGATAAGATCTAGGATAGAAATCCTTCAAAGTCGGAGGTCATTGGCAGTTGTGGCAGGGATGAAAAATTCGAACGATCACGCAAAACCAACAAAAGTCGAATGCTAAAAAAAGAATGATTAGCTTACTTTCTAAGAACTGAAAGTTGTAGAGGTCGTATAGCATGTATAGGTTAGAGTTTATTAAGTAATTTCTTTGGGAATAAGTAGCCTAAGGGAGCTTAGACCAGCGACCGCTGTTACTTATTCCCGAAGAACTTACCTAATAAATTCTAACAGACTAAGTGTTAGCCCCTGCCAATCCCAACCAACCAAACCTTTTACGAACAATATTTAGGATAACACATGAAAAACGTGCCTAATTATAAATTTGAAGCATACGGAAACAGGAGGCATGGCCCAAAATTCGCTAGTAATAAGTAACTATTCTTCACAAATAAGTAACTTTATATTTTTAAAATCTAGCGACTCTGATTGGCTGACAATTTAGGGCAAACACTAAATAATAGATCAAGTTTAGGGGAGTTCAAAGCATTATAGTTACTAAGGTCTAGATGACTGTAATTGCAAATGTTTGGAAAAATCTGTCTGGTCAAATTAACTAATCTGCATGGATTTTTATATTAAGATAATAAGCATGTGTAAATCAAAAAGGGTATCTATGGCCAGGTTCCAAGCATGTCTGTTCATCTGACTATGTATGGTTGTGTTATTAGAAATATTAGAGTCTCAAAGGGTATGATTATATATACATAACCTTAGTCTGAATTTGTAACAAGGAAACATATATATACTGTTAATTGAATAACCGATATGCTTGTATATAATATGCTTGTACATTAACCTTTGCATGGAAGCTTTCCAGTACTGAATAACTACACCTGGGCCCCAGGTAAAAACAGACTGTTGTCTACACATAATCTTTAGTACCATGGATTCATTTGAAAAAAGATATAGATCATAATTATTGGAAAAGATCATCAGCTATCATAGTGCAATATGTTCGGGTAATAATATACTTACAGAATTACATCACATCATGACAAATGAATGATTTAAACTGTATATAATATTACATGAGTATATGTACATGAACATTCCAATATAAAAACAACAACTCATTTTAAATAATTATTGTTTACTAAGTTGTTTTCTACCAAATGTTGAAGACCAATGTTCTGAGGTACAGATAACTTATTTATTTACTGTAATCAATTATGACAGGGTAACACTTGACTGTGACAGTTGTGTAATGTCTGTGACCATATTTTGTATCTCTTGAAAATATACTTGAAATAGCTAAGCCAAATTCCCCTCCCAAACTGTAAAGTGAAACAATAAGTTGCAGAAACATTACTGTTCAATTACTTTAACACCTATTATATATGAGCCATCAAAATCAGAACCACAAGATGCATATTCATGAAAGCACCTGTCAAATTAGGGACACCTTGTTAATTACAATCAAACAACATGGTAAGACCTTTAAGGAAGTCTTACACACAGTGTCATGAATTTTTAATGAGAATCATACCTCATTTGCATAATAGAGAAAGAATTTGGTGTTCATTAAAGAAAACAAAAACTTCAGTGATTTTTTTCTCACAGTTGTTGCGTTGGTTGATTGATTTCAAGGTGAAGGTGACAGGTTTATGATAGGAGGGGATTTAACAAACTGGAAACGTACACAGAGTTACTACAGTGAACCCTCTGAATACCTTAAACTCGCTGGACTTCACCAGGTGTATGTGAGTCTTGAATGTTAGAGGCTCCACTGTATACATATAGGGGCACTCTTGTAAAATACTCAAAAGAATCAAGGCACCATTATATATATACCACTTATAAACAAACAACAAAATATAGTTATTCCGTCATTTTGAAAACACTCATTTATTTAAGATTATTGATACTTTGCATTAGAACCATATATCTGAAAAAATAAAAGTTTCGTTGGACGCATTAGTAAAACTGTACCCAAGTGTTTTCTTTGCTAGATGAAATTAATGTTTTCAATCTTTGACAATTAAACATGAAACTTTTCAAAAGGGTAATTAGAGGTCAATTTGAGTAAGCATCTTTAGCTAGGTATTCGGTATACAATTGTAAAGTGTATTGACATGTTGTTCAATCATTTTAAGAAACAAAACAGTCAATTAATGGTAATAAACTTCAACAAATAATTCTGGCTTATCTCTAATTCATGTTTATTTTAGGCGATACTTTCTTTTCATTCATACTCTAAAAATTAAAAAGGAAAGAAACTCTTTTTGCTAAATTGTATCATGATTTTTTTTTTTGTACTCAACAACCCTCTGTAGTGCCATCATTTTTCTCAGGAGTTGTTGCTATGGGGAAGTGCACTCAAGGTCACTGTCATTTGACCTTCACATGTCATTGTTGTCACCTAGGGCAACCAGGTAACAACAGCCACATGATTTCATCACTCCTTTCCTTGTACAATAGAAAACACCTTCCAGTTTGAGGAGTACCACATGGTCTGTTATAACCATTTTGTCTTGTCAAATCATGTAACCTACAGCTAAGGATCATGTGAACAAAAACAAGAACAGAAGTCCTGTAAAAACAAACTTCATTGTCAATATCAAGAACTAGGTTATACTAATTTCTATATATTCTAACTAACTCACAACCTGTCCCCATGCAACAACATCCATTGAAATCCAGATGTTATGCAATTTTGCCTAATATGAACCAATGCAATCAAGTGCTTTATTAGTTTCTCTTTAGGAGACCCTCAAAGTTGAGACCAGTCCTCTTACTACATATAAGACATACAAGGGCTGTTCATAAACTATTGAGACAGAGTAAATTACAGGGAACATGGAAGAATAACAAACTTGATATTACATGACTTGACACATCATTTTTATTTCTCTCTACATATAAAATAGCAATCATATAGCTACACTCGGCTGATAGCAGAGAGCATAAGAAGAGCATCACCTGGAGGTATGAGGAGCTCTCATGTAGCAAACGTTACGTCAGCAGTTTACAATGGCATTAATGCGATTTTGAAAGCATCACTCCTTCTCAATGTACACACCATGCAATCAAATGCAATTTCATAATCAAGGATTTACCCTCAGTGTGAATCCGTATAATTGCTGACCAAATTTTAAATACGCTGTGCTGTTCTAACAAATACAAATAATGTTTATGTACATGTGTAGGTAAACTATATAGTCTGCTTTTAAAATTCGTGATAAAGTTGTCTGAAATATTTTGGATTAAACTTAAGACGGTTTAAATTGTTATGAAATTGGGCACTAATTGGTCTATGTTAAGGATCACTTTTTATCAGTCCTGAGATAGGTCTTTTCTTAGTTAAACTTCACTGTTCATCATGCAGCTAGGTTACTAAAAAACTAACAGTATGGAAATCAGTTTTAAACTTATACATTTTCAGGGATTCATTTAATCTTTTTACAATATTTAATGAGAGAGTTGATTTGATATAAATGTCAATCTGGAACCAACCAGTACTAAACATTAAGGATAAAGTTTCTTGCTCAAGGAAACAACAAGAATCTTTCATAGGGTTTAAACTCACATCTGATAGTTTATGAGTCAGACGCTACCGGGCCAAGTTTCTGTATTTTCCATCTATGGTGTAAATTACTACTATAGCACTTGCTCACAGATCACCACTGTCAACATGATTTTAATCTTTCATAGTCACAAGTCCTGGTAAAAGATCCATTGTAGAATGCATTATTTAAGTTCTTAAATCATCACTCAAAAGATCACGATGTGTACAATAATGTTTAATACTCTATACAACTTTGAGATCTCGTCATCATATATATATATACCGGTATATATATATATATATATATATATATATATATATACCGGTATATATATATATATATATATATATGTGTGTACAATAAGCCAGTTGGAATGTACAATGCAGGCAGTGAGGTTGTTATTCTGTCATGTCAAAGCATGCATGCAACAACAAAACAAGTGTCACTTTGATTTTTTGTTGATTTGTTGCCATGTTACATAAACAAAGTGCATGGCTAACAAACGGCAAATACAAATTAACTTGTCAGCTGAACATCCTTCTGTTATTAACATATGTACAGAACGAGCGCTTTTCTACTTTAGTCGAGTATTTGGAGAAATAAACAATAAATTCACATTTACTATCTTTTCTTACAATACAATATAATTTATGTTTATTGCAACCCTGAGTTGATGACATCCAAATCAATAACATAAATAGAACCAACCAATCAAATTCAGGAAATATGAAATGCCAGTTGGCTTGATTTGCATTTAACATATATCCATTGAAATCATTGAGTTTGCTGAATGTTATACTACTGTATCTATGACCTAACTATAAAGTATTTAGAGTATTTTGCAATATACCCAATAATTATCCATTTCCTTACTCCAAATCCTTAATGCTCTGTATTTTTTTTGTACAAATACAATTCCTTTTAAATGCAAATTATTGTAACACCAAATAGTTAGAAAGCAGACCCTTTATAACGCCTACAATAAATAGTTAATGGTCAAAAAGCAAAGTGTGGCCATAAATGGTGAGAATTGTGAGTCCGTAGAAACCCATACATCTTATTCCAACCTTTTTAAATGCTACCATAAATGGAGAAACTTTTGTGCACAACTTTTTTTTGTTACTAATACATGTATAAAAGATTTACAACAAATGATCATGATCAAAGGTTAAAAAGATTTATTTACTTGATTAAAAGAGAATGGTAAATCAACATTGCTAAAACATGCTGGTCACGGCCTCTGGATAGGTGACAAGCTGATTGGGCGTGACACTTTGACTTTCTAGTTTCGATTGGGAAAAAATCATTGAACTTCAACCACTTATAAAACATATACTTAAAGTCAGGCACAGTGAGAAAGTAATGCTCAGTTTTTGGAGGCTCTCTCAGGAAAACTCAAGTACCCATTCAACATGGCATGGCGCAATGGGTAGTGCGTCTGACTCGAAAGCGCTGGATGCCTGTCAGGCATGAGTTCAAGCCCCCTCAATAGCCTGCCATGCACCTGTTATTAGAAAACCTTTTCTGAGTGCCAAACCAAATTTTATACTAAAACATTAGCTACCAGTAAATATAGATAAAACTAGAATGTTGACCATCATCCTTTATCTTCAAATTAGCTTACCATGGATTTGTCAACTACATTGTATTTAATCTCTTTATGGTTCATGAATAGATGATGATGCTGATTATTAACCCAGATACTGAATAGGGACTGTAGTTATTTTAGTTCCACATCAAGCACGGAAATATTGGAAATGTCAATTAGTTTCTCTCAGTTATAATCAGCAGGAACTGCCATTTCTGTCAACAGTAACAAATCGCTTGCTGGCATCATCCAATCAAGGTTGGAGATGAACTGTAGACTTTGAAATTATCACAAGTTGTTAATTTCACGGACACATCAATATGACTTACATTGTTAAATGAAGTTGTCTCGCTATTAATTCATCTTAACATGACCATCATGATTCAATGAGTGGAATCTTTTTTGTGTATTTAAATTTATTTATAGAAAATATATGGAAAACAGACTGGGGAAAAAAGTCTCACACTTCTATTACAGTACATGTGTACAGTGACATGGATTTCCCATCACCATCAAATAGTTATATAATCTATAACAAATATTAATTGCGCTGGACATAATTATTGATATCGTAAATTCCATCACCTAGTTTTTGTGTCCATTTTTTGTGTTACTAATTTCTTTTAAAATCTTTAGATATGATAAAGACGTCAATCAAAGACTGAGGTGACATACCTTTTAAAATGGGTGGTTAAACATCTAACATGTAGTAGTTGTAACAGACCTACCACACTTGAATGGATATTGCAATATGGTTCTTTGAACTGTGATATATGAAATAAAAAGTTACATTTCAACTGTTGCTTTTTGGGGTGACTTTATATAGTTGTATCTACAGTTCCATTTAACTCAATCAAGCAGTTACAACTCATTGCATTCCTCCCATTTCTTCATGCATGTGCTATAAACATAACCATTTCATGACCATTGCATGTACCACTGTCCTTAAATCAAACTCTCTTCTATGATCAGCCACAACTGAAGGAGTAAATGCAAAAGAGTTTTATCTGCATCTTTTAATTTAATAGTACTTAGAATCCTTTCACACTCACCGCTGTTAGCCTATGATTTCTACAATTTATTACTCTTCTTTTGTGACACAGTGCCTATTTAAATACCCTGAAGTGTGGAAAACTGGACCAAAGTTGGCTAATAAAAAAACACATATCAAGTGCAGTCTATATTTCATTGCAGTATTTATGGTGAAACTTTCTTTTATTGGTCTTTTCCTACTTGTTCAATGGATTAAATTAGCAGTCGCAAATAAAGAATGAAATTTTAGAAGTGATTCGTTTTGCCATCTGTTTGTTAAGTCATTGGGCAGCTTAAATGTCTGAAGTTTTACCCAAAAGAACAATCTGCAAATGTGTGAAGGTGTGTTGGAAATATAAACTAAGATTCTGGTTCCACATTCTAACTTCTTAAATGTGATGAAAGGAAACCCATATTTCATGATATTTGTTCTCACCTATACTGACAGGTAAACATAAGAAAGATCTCAAGGTCCTGATTTGTTCATGGTATGACAAATGCAAAATTAATTTGTCCTTATAGCTTGTATACATGTAATAAGAAATTAATCATAATTATTTAAAAGCAAGCGTTTAGTTTTGAAAATTGAATTATGAACCTAAGTAATAATTTACCAATGTGAAATTTGATCACGCTGTTTTCCGTTAGACAACCAAGACAGTATTATCAAAGTTTCATGGAAATCATATTACCTTAATTATTAGTTTTGTGTCTATGTTGTTTTCCATTTTGGTGCAAATCCATTTGTTGAGCAGGTCTTGTTTGCCATATTGGCCTAAACTGTACAAAGCTGAAGCACCAAAGCACTCTTCCATAAGGCCATCAATTTATTTTAGTTCAATTGTGAATTCACACTCGAATCCGTTGCTGGAACCAACCTGAACTATGCAATAAGGGTAACATTTCTTGCTCAAGGAAACAACGGGGGCCTCGAACCCAGGACCTCCACATTATGAGTCACACATGCAACCCAATGCGCCATGCCGCCCCTTAACAGAGTATATCTTGCTGAAACAGAATCATTGCCAGCCTGTTTGTATTAAAGTTTTCCATTTTCCTAAGTCTTAACTAACATCAATAATTCATTAAACAGGGCCCAGAAACATGCTGCAGGAGGCTTTGATTTTAAACAACGGAGAGTTTAAATCAAGTCCTTGATCAGCCAATAAAAAGTGATCAATGAGAGATTTATTTTCACTCGAGACATGCTAACAACTTCATCTACTTGGACAGTTTATTTTATGTATCACACATGCAATTCAAGGACGTCATTTGTTGTGAACATGTTCATGACACTGAGTAATCAAAGGGAAGCTTTTATTGTCAGATTTATACTTGTGCATCTTCAATATCACGTCAATTAATCAATCGAAAAACTATAACAAATTGAGAGGACTTTTCTGCATATCAAGGAGTGATTAAGGGTTCTGTCTCTTTATTCAATAGTGCCTTATAACTGTCTCACTTGCACCCTTCAGATATACATATATATATAGTGAAACCCCTCTAAACCGCACTCCCTCTTTACTGGAATCCCCTCTATACTGTACATGGCCTGTGATCCAAAATCTACTTATTACTATATAAACAACCTCTTTAAACTAGAATCATCTCTAAACCAATTATTTGGCTGTTCCCAAAGGGTTCCAGTTTAGAGGGGGTTTCACTTTATGTCAAATGTTCCAATCAGATAATAGCACCAGGTAAACACACATGGCCATGTAATCTATCTGTGTGTTCACTATGTTCAGATTTGTTAACATTTTCAACAATAATTCAGTTGTATACTACAGCAGCAAGTTGACCTAGACTGAGTCCTTGATTTATTCACTACCAAACTCACTACTTAAAACAACTGAGCTAGATAGGCCAAAGCTCCAAGTGGGTGACATCTCAAAGAAATGCCTTTAATTCTCTCTTTGTAATAAATGTCATACCCAATATTTCCAACAGTTAAACATATTTAAAATAGAAAAAGATTAGTGTTGGTCGGCAATTTTATTTCAAAATGTGTAAGAAAAGAAAGATCAGTTATTTAATGGATCATTAGTTCATAACTTGCTCCATAAATTACATATACTGTACACCAGTTACATACAGGTACCATAATATCTCAAATAGACTGTGACATCTTTGTGTTTTAACAGTCAAATCAACAAAGAAAATGGAACAACATTACAAGTACGTAAAAATGAGCACATTTTTTGTTGTCTGTATTGTCCAATTTTATTGACCTGTCAAATGCATTCTGATTATACGGTCAGTGCACACGATCATTAATATTCAACAAGTTTTAGATAGTGTTCGTTAGATGTACGGACAATAATCTGCAATTGGGTGTGTTTATATCTAAAGTGCGGATTACAATTGTTACGGACTGTAAATAGCGCAGTGGTCTAAAGGTGCGGGTCTGTAATCTACTGGTCGTGAGATCGAGCCTGGTCAAATCCGAATATTTGTCTGACATATATTTTCAAACACTGAGAACACGTATTTTAGCTGTACATTATTTTATTAAATGTATTCTTGATGTTTTAATGTGTGTTTTGGTTTCCTAAGAAATGTTCAAACATATCCTCATTTAACTTTAGACTATATGGGGTGTATTATGAAACACTTTTTGGTTTGGGAATAACATTTTTTATCATACAACGTTTTATCGTGAATCCTGTAAATTTCAATTTACACAAGTCTGTTAGCACGTTTAAATATAAAATTTAAAAAAGGAAAACAAAGAAAATATCTGCCGACTGCTAGACTCAATGCAACTACCTTGGTTATATCAGGTCAATGCATTAAGCACTGTACTATAACCAATATGAATTAATTTACTTACTAACGCTAGCATAACTATTCAAAATGTTAATATATCTATCAAATATAAATTCTCGTAATAAAGACGAGTATTGGCGAAGTTGGATATTTAAATGAGCATTTTAAGGTATGCATACTTGACAGGTCAATAAAATTGGACAATACCAGTAGTTGTCTGGTATGTAATGAAAACATCTTGAGTCAAGTTTTTGGGTAATTAGTGCAGAAATGTCTAAGGCAAGGACACACAGAAGCTATGCCCTGTTCTTAGATTTGTGTTCATCAGGTAAACTAACCTACTAACTAATTCCCAAGATAGATGCTCTATTTATTACATGTCTCCAATCAAATGTAAGCTTTATAACATTCAATACACTAATGATAGTTATCATGATGTGTAGGGTAAATATATAATGTTGGGTTGTACTGCAAAGTGACACATCAAAACTGATCTGTTTTATGTTAACATCCTTACAAACCTGGAACTATGTGTTATACATACATCACCCATTATAGTACTATAGCATTTCCTTCCTACCTACAAATCTCAATGGTTGCAATAAAATAAATCATCAAAAAATATGTTCTCTAGGCATTTGGAATACAAGTAAATCACATACACACACATATAAATACATCCCAGCAGCTGCAGAAGGCATGGACACATGTTGTTTCACGATGTAATAGATAACAAAATCTACCATACATCATTTTGTACATGTCCCAAGGGTTAAACACCGGAAATGGAACATATTTGTCTAACATTGTCACAATCAATTTACAGCATCTTTTACATACACTATTTTAGGAAGAAAAATATTAACTATTTGCAAAACTGTCCACAGACATGTTGAGATCGAGCATATTACCTGGTAACGTTCAATGTGTCTCAATACAATGGTCTGTTCTCTAAAACTACATCCTTAAACCACATATATACCTGTATGAGAGTTCATTAAACTAAAGTACATAATAACAGCCATAGTTCTTCAAATGTATATGCTTGAATGCACATGTGCCTGAAAGAATTATGGCTTAAAGCAAACCCCCAGTGAGATTTTTGTATTATATATAAGACTCAAATTTCTGAGAACCATCAAGTCTACTGCAGTGTATTTTAAAACTGTCAAATGTCAAACACCTCTGACCTTCAAGATTCATTTTCAACACTAGCCATGGAGCCACAGTCTGAGAGACATACTGGCAGTATCAAATAGTATAACCATCTTCACTTCAATAGTTGATCTCTTTGTCTCAATCTCTACAATCCTACAAACAATCTATAGTTTAAAACATACAATTTGAGTAAATAGTGAGGACTGGAAATCTTGACTTTCAGATAAAAGATTCTAAAGAATCCCGGACCAAAAGAGTATCACATGACATCGGCAGTATCACATGACATCGGCAGCAGGTGCTATATATCTCATTGGTCTTTAAGATTATAAAGTTGTGTTTTTTCAATCTCTGCAAACCTGCATTCTAAGCACTGTGATGGCTTAGGGTCCGTGCCCTTGACTTAAACTTCTAACTTCTAAATTAGCTAAAATTTCTCATATACCAATTCAAGTATCAAATAACACAAACAATTGTTAGTCGAGTCAGGTGTCATTCTTTAGTTTCTATGAAATTTCAATTTGATCAGGTAGGCTTGAACCAGTAATAGTGACCTTTTATGTTTTCAAAACTGAAGTGATAAAACACCTTGTAAATAAGTATCATATAACAAACAGCACTAAACACAGTGAATGAAACTTGAGACACAGAATATAGACAGTTCAATAAAGGCAGCTTCGAGTGAAGCCTACATAATGACACTTCTGAATTATCTCAGAAACAAAGTTACAGAGAAAATATTGGTGCTATCTTCAGTCATGTGGACTTTTCGCGACATCCATTAGATTTATAGGCACGTAATTGATAAAATTCCCTTTCTGCAATCAAGACAGCAAAACAGTGCTTACACAAGAATTAAAGTTGTACACTGGGGATAACTGATATTCTAACACATGTTTTGAAAAGATGTCAAGACTGCCAGACACCAGCAGAAAGCAACAGTTATAAGGAAATTGTTGGCACCTTAAAACACAATTGTCTAGCCTATCTTAAAACACAATTGTCTAGCCTATCTTAAAACACAATTGTCTAGCCTATCTTAAAACACAATTGTCTAGCCTATCT
>ENA-OREC01000644-OREC01000644.1-marine-metagenome-genome-assembly--contig:-NODE-644-length-14679-cov-13.146007_pt1 | contig 14679 bp, 6 predicted proteins | sample MGYA00248626_ERZ508543 | MGnify/ENA primary metagenome ERZ508543 (study PRJEB26211, sample SAMN05518279) | marine metagenome | isolation source: Puget Sound, Washington, USA | host: Bankia setacea... | reverse complement strand
TAATAATAATAATAATAATAATAATAATAATAATAATAATAATAATAATAATAATAATAATAATAATAATAATATTGTACCGGTGTTAATCAGGAGATTGTGATTGATGTCAGATCAGGTCAGCACCAGTCATGTTAGGCCAAAAAGGCCCACGTTTTAAGTGCAGTTTATTTTTATTTTCATTTCGTTGTTACAAAATTTATAAATAATTTGAATGAAAAAAACAAACACCTAAAACTCCTATTTAATAATTGTAAAGCAATAACACGTGTTTTGCGACAAGCCATTTTCTACTTATTCAGCTGTGGTGTCCACTCCTTCATTTTCTAATTACACGTTTTGTGTGTATGTATAAACGTGTCTTAAATCTAAATTGTCAACACATTATTTTTCCCTGTTATATAACAAAGGCACCGACGTATCAACGCCTTTAATCCTTATCCTCCATTTAAACATCGAAAAACTGGACCGTCGTGGATTTGGGCCGTCGTGATCCGCTTAGCGTGTAACCGGGCACCAACAAGTATTTCCCTATAATCTAGAGCGCTTGTCTCAATAATCTGGTTCCCTGTGCACCATGCTTCAAATAAAAATAAAAAGGTAGGTAACCCAGACTGGTGTCTCAACGACAAAGTCGAACGTTTAATACAATGTGATTTACTTCTAGACCCCAGCAAATGAGTTTTCAACATTAAAATAATAAACAAATAAGGGGATAGTTAGAGTACGCCAACTTTTAAATTATTATTATTAATACCTTATATTTTCTAAATTCATTTCAAAAGTGCTATATCACTAAACCATTTCTACCCGCAGTGATTATCCCTCCTGACGTGTGGATTTCCTGCCACCAGCATGAGACGTTGTGTCAAAGCAAGGGATGTGTTAAATGGATTTTTCGTGACGCGACGGAGTTTGATTCCAAACCATGTGACGTTACCGGCACAATACAGTCACGATAGGGATGGTTGCAAATGTTATCGAAGCCGTGTGCAAAAAGTGGTCGGGATTTCCAATTTATGTAGTCGTGTGCAAAATCCATATTTTTGTTCGAGAGAAGAGACGGCGTGTGGAACTGGGTAAGAATAATTTTTCATTTTTCACACTTTAAGTAAATAATTTTGTGATTAAATCATTACAAAAATGTTGTTTAAAGTAATAGTAACTGTAATGCGTGTATATTGTGTTTGATCGAATTGTAAAACTTGATTATGATTGAAACTGCATAGGTGGGAGGGAGAACTTCATTGTGAAATTGGGTAGCCGCTGAAATTCGGGCCAAGTTTTACACAACGCTATCTTTACTTAATTTACTTTCACACTTCAGTCTTAGTTCTTGTTTGTATGGTTAAGGTTAGTCGTTATAACGTGTGGTATGGAACGCCGTTCAGAACTTGCATTTCGCACCCAGCGTGGCCGACCACGTGGTCCTCAGAAGCAGAAGCACGTGGTCTGAACTTTTATCATGATCACTGGTCCTGTTACTACCGTATTATACGTAAATAATATACACCGAAATCTTCTTAACCCAAACGTTAGTGCATTAAATCATTTTTTTCGAACTTAAGAACATACAACTTAGCTACGTTGTAAACAAAACTTAAAAGGACGAGAATGCCATGTGTACAGAAGCATTTGAGTTCTATGGTCTGTATAATTAAAGCTATTATGGTTATGGAAATGTGTATATTCCAGGGAAATATGTTTGGGTTTTAAGGCCAAAAGTGGAATGGGAGAAATAATGTTGTCATGTAAAAACACAGCACCATGCTTGTCATTTCTTCCACCATGGAACATGTGACCTAGGCAGTGTTAGCCTGGAAATAAAACATCCATTGACTCTGCAATTACTTGTGTGCTCTGTAGGTGGAAGTTGAGAGAGAATAGAATTCATTGAAACCAGTTCAGTAGTAGAAAAAAAAGCAGCGATAATGGGCGATAGAGAATGTTACAATTGCCACCGCACTGGCCATATGGCAAGAGATTGTCCTGATGGAGACCGACGTGGTGGAGGAGGCGGTAGTCGTGGCGGAGACAGACGTAAGCTCATTGTTTCATTGTCAATCAGTAAAGTATTTAAAATCTAATTTCACAATCTTGAGATATAAGTAAATTTGTTTTTAAATGGTAACATCTTGATTATAATTATGTCTTTTATTACAATTTTACGATGAAAAACAATAAATATCAAACTGATTCAGGCTATTTGTTAAAGACTAAAATATTCATTTAAATAAATAGACTAGAAAGCCTGGAAAAAGTTTACCAAGTGGTCAGCTCTCTCAAATGAGGCTGTTCATTATGTTGTTTGTTACAGGAGGAGGTGGTGGCGGCGGCGGTGGTGGTGGTGTTTGCTATAACTGCAATGAAACTGGCCATTTCGCACGTGAATGCCCAAATAACAGAAGTGGTGGTGGTGGCCGCGGAGGTGGTGGTGGTGGTAGAGGAGGTGGTGGTCAAGAATGCTACAACTGTGGTGAACGTGGACACATTGCGCGTGAGTGCACAAAGAGTGACAGACGTGCTGGTGGTGGTGGCGGCGGCGGTGGACGCAGAGGGGGTGGTGATGACAGAGAATGCTACACGTAAGTTACAGCATAATAACATTAAGACCCCTCGACTAACTATTGTTAATGAGAACTATGTTTAAGGTCAGTCCTGTAATTTCTGTTCTATTTTTTTTAATTGGCTGTTTTCAAGTGTTTTTTTAAGGTAACAATGAGTGTAGTGGAGCTAATAAGAGTCACATTGCAAATTTCCTTAAAATTTAAATTTGAATGTTGCAGATGTGGAGAAACCGGACACATATCAAGAGATTGTCCAGAGGCAGGAAGCAAGGGTAGAGGTGGTGGTGGCGGCGGCGGTGGTGGTGGTGCTGCTCGTGGCCCCATGAAGTGTTACGAATGTGGGGAAGAAGGTCACATGGCGAGAGACTGCCCTGACAGATATGAATAGGCACAAGTGTCATGCCATGGTTAGAGGTTAAAGCAGGCATATAGAACCTCAGCATGTTATAGCTGAACATCGTGGTTGGCAGTCGCGTCATTTAGTATTGGGAAACCAAGCTAGGTTTCAGCAGTGTCGAAATTTGTACCATTGGTGGTTGACACGAATCTAAATTTCTTTGTATTGTTTTTAAAATGTTCATTATAATTTTAGGGTGTTAGTTTCTTGCAGATGTTAGTATTTGTGAAAATGGCGAGATTTGATTCAATTCTAAAGAGTATTTTTAAGACTAAAAAAGTTCATATGGTTAAACTTACTAAAAAAAGATTTAATGTTTTTGATGTAAGGGCTAGGGTTACTGGAGAAAGTAATGGTATAAATCTCGCCATTTGTTGTGCGGAATGTAGACAGGTATTTACAATATGATGTGGTATTTAGGAGTTTACACACATTGTCAAACTATGGACAGTAGCAGTGAGCATTTACTTTCATAATTTCATAGTTATCTTGAAGCAAAGTTCTCTAGGTTACACAATCTAAAGTCATTTCACTTCAGTGTTTTGATGTGTAAATGTTTCTTGTAGATTGTCACAAGTTCTCTTTGCTCTGCTATTGTCAGAAGTTCGCTTAGCTCTGTTAAAATAAGAACTTCATGTATCTGCCTGTGTGATATAGGAAAGTAGACAATGTGTGTAGAGCCCTGAATGCATTAATTTTTTGTTGTTTTGTTGCATTTTCATGTACTTTGGTAAGTGACACACATTTGTGGTATGGCAAACATACTCTTGTTATATCAAAATGATTTGGGTTGTTTCTATGATTTGCAAAAATGATAAGTTTGTGAATTTGTTGAGTACTCTTCTATTGTAACAAGGGAATTCATAAAGCAGTGTGTAAAGCAAATCCTGATGCAACACTAATGAGTTAGTCTGCCAGATCTACATGAAAATACAGTTAAACAAACCCCACAACTCCGAAGTGATGTTGAGAGTGTTGGAAACTGTAGAGAGATGGCTTTTGTTAAGTTTGGGAACAAGTAAAGCAGTTAGGAGCAATTATTAGAAGGTGGGCTTCAAGGATTGAGATTGGTTGGTTTGATAGGTTTTGTATTTGGGACAGGCAGGGGAAAAGGAAACTGCCTAATGGTGATGTGAGAAGTGCCATTTGGGAGGTACATAAAGAAACTTTTGAGATATACTAAGGACCCGGGAGGTACAGTCTCGTTCTGTACATGGATGGGTCAAACAGTGGAATATAAACATTAGTGGTTATTGGGAAATTTGGTTGGTCCAAAGCATCATGTGTCATTGAGTCACTCATTTCATCCTACATTACACATAGTTTTAGTGCTGGATACAGTTGGAAAAGACCAATGGTCTGTAAGGTCTTAAAAGAAAATGCAGATCTCATGGCTTTCGGATGCCAAGCGTTTTTATATATATCAGTGAATTCCAGTTTAAAGACTACTAGATTGGAAAGTAAACCAGTGTGTTGAGGAAGCGGGTTAGTGGTAGACTGCAAGGTTCACTGTTGATCAAATGTTCCAATATGTTTGTTATACATCTTTAGACTTAATTCTATGTGTTTGGATAGACTATTGTGGTTCTGGGCAAAAGTGAACTTTGAGGAAGTCTGCAATGTTCTCAAAGAAGGCAGCTCACAAATTATGGAGATATCTGAAAGGGGGATATGCTGTACATATGAGAATCAATGTATTGTTGTGTTGCATAGATCTTGAATTTTTTAACTAGGTATTTGCTCATAATAATTTTTTTCATGTAAATAACAAGTTTTAAGAAAACAAATTACCAAAGCTAAACATTTGAATATGAGCATCATGTAATAAACCATTCAAATTATGTTTATAGAACTTTGTTGGAGAAACTTTTTGTACAAGATAAATTGTGTATATTATATACATTAAGAATTGGAATTGTGATTTTATACTATGATAAATTGTGAAAAATGTCAATAAAAGAAATTCGTGTTGAAGATTTGTTTCTTGTTTGTATTGTAACTGCATGTATATCTTTTGAAAGTTGAATTTCAACATAAATCCACATTACAGTGGTACAACTACAAGCTAGTAGCTTCACAAGACATGTCACTCATCTAGGAAAAGAACCTTGCTATCACATGGGAATATTAAAGCTGTGCATGTTTGCTTCCACATAAATGTAGCTCGTGGTATACCATTAGCACTCGTTAGTATACTGAGCCAAAATAAAAACTACTTATAATGCAAACACAAATCAATGTATTTCACTCTGTCTAAAAAATACGACTGGTAATATGCCTTAAATTAGTTTTGCATTACTGGGAGATAAGACCGTTTATCAAAAACTCAATTTGTGTTAAGGACCAAGTGTTCTTTTTTCCGCCATTTAAGAGAAACTTGTGTCAAAATTAAAAATGCAAAAGCTAGATATATGAGACTTAACGATTAACATTCTTTAATTATGTCCCTTTGTATTGAATATATAGGGGAATTTGTGGCCTTATTTCAGAAAGATCCTGTGTTTTTTTTATAAATTAACTCCCCAACTGATGAGTTTAACATCCCTACAAATGATTTCAGGTATAGTAAATCCCATTATAAACTAGTGTAAAGTTTTTATTTTGTTCAGTAATGTAAGTACTTCTTGTTGACGGAAATCACACAGTTTCAAACAACTAACATGTGCACATGAACTTGCAACAGGGGACTGGTTGTATTATTAATTGTTCTTACTAGTGCCACCTCTTTATAGTTATGGATACAACTTTTGAAAACTGACTCATGGGTAACACCGTATAATAATCCCTACAATAGTCACAAACCTAAGATTGGAAACAAAATAGCAGACTGAATTTAATTATAAAGCAATCACTAATACGGAAAATTCTTTATGTCAAATCCCTCTTAAGAAAGCTGAAAAAAATACTTTTTTTTTAGATTAAATAAAAGTTTCATATAGTATACACTTACAATTTATTGGTAATTTTAAGTCTCATTGAAGGTTAAACGGAACACATAACTGCCTTATTCCATACAACAGTTTTCTGTCCAACCTTCAATATACACGGCTTACTGCTACAAACAAGCCGCTTGAAAGTTAACACTTGTGATTGAAAAGGTTAGCTTAAAATTTGATTCAATGAATAAAAGTCTACCCGTGTTATTGCAGAATAAGTACGAGTTAGGTTGCATATGATTTCATTACACACCCGATCAAGTTCCGTATGCATATTTTATCTGCGATAAAACACGGGTACAGATGTTTTATTTCGATTCTAAGAAGGCAAGACAGATTGTGCATCTATACTGAGTCAAAATGAAAACTTGTAACTTTCATAATACAAATATCTAACAAAATTTTAGATCAATGTATACTGAAGCAAACTCCCAACAATGTGTAATATTTTATTTGTTTTTCAAACAATTCATACCAAACTCAGCATATGTGTATACAAACAATCATGTCTGTAATAAAATGGCATCAGTAAATAAAGTAAACTTCCAAAAATATTTCTAGTTAATAACACTGAAGGCACGTTGGTAGCAATGTCAATTTCATGAAATGTTAGAAAAGTCAGTATCGGGTGTGACCAACATGCGCATTTATGACAGCTAAACAAGGAATATACGCCTTTAGACGAAAACAGGAACTCGTGTTGAACGTGGAATTGGTTGGTTTTATATGGTAACCACGTGTGTCATTCAATAAGTTCTATTGTGTTTATAGATTTTATTTAATCGTGAGAGCTGAGGGTAAGTGCTATAGTAGGACGGGATTGAAGCAGTCAATGTTGGGATCATAGGTCACTTAATTAAATGTTACAGACCAGTTAGCTGTACCTTGAGTGTGTGTTTAATTGCAGGAGCAGGAGGAGGAGTGGAGCGCGGAGGTGAGATTTGAGAGGTGGTGGAGACATACCAAACACAACAGGTGCTGGAGAAGCAAATCAGAAGTTTTAAAGAAGCCAACAAATCAACAAGGTATAGTAGATCTTGATCCTACAGAATGGTGCAAAGGATTGGGTATAAAGAACTATTACATTTTTCTCTGTAATCCAATAAATATTCTGTTGTGAATATCATTGTTATAATAATACTAGCTTATAATAAACACAGTATACACAATGTAGTCAAACATCTAGTTACAAGTCTGTCAAGGTATTAGTTTTTGATGTACAAAAGTGAACATGGAACGACCGCACCATATTTGTAATACAGTCGCAAGGAAACTGTTAATATCAGAGTTCCACTGTACAGTCTCAGAACACTGATTTTCTGCTGAATATGAAAAGTACTTGATGTGATGGTGAGATAATTTGTCAATTATTATTTAACATTTATTGGTGTTAGTTCTTGTACGAGGTTTGATCAGATTATGAATGAACAAATCAAATGTACATACTAACGGTTGAAAGCAAAAGTACAGTAGAATACAGAGGCAGGTGCAACCATTTCTCATTTGCTCCTCAATACAAGTTTTAGAAAGATTTTAGTGAGAAAAGTCTACATTAAAAGAGTGGGTTAGATGTATTCAAGTTGTCCTTGTTAATTTAGAGAAGTGGTGTGAGACTTTGGTTGTATTTGGACCACTAGTAGACGAAGATGAGCGGTGGAGGAGATACATGTTATAAATGTAGCAAGAAGGGCCATTTTGCCAGGGAATGCAGGTCCAGTGGGTCAGGAAAACCTGGTGGTGGCGGTGGCAGATCTTCTGGTAAGTAACACTTCATTTACATTACATGAAACTTGATCTATCTCCTACTTTAATTAATAGTACTTTCGATCCTTTTTCTATGACCAATCAATGTGTACAAACAGATTCGATAAAAGTGATCAGCAGCGAGGTTAATTTGCAACTTGTTCAAAATGTTGGGTCCTCAATTTATAGTTCAGCGCCAGTAACTGGCACAGTGGTAACCGGCTTGCCTCTCTTCGTTGCGATCCGGGTTTGATACCTGGCGTCAGCATGTGAGACATCCATATGGTCACTTAGTCGGACAGTTGAGTTTGCTCTGGATACTCCGGTTTCCTCCTATATGAACATCACACAAATGCACAAAATCGGTGCCAACGAGCATGGTTTATACTAGTTGTATAACTTGTTACACAATTGTACCATTGTTCTATCTAAACCTAGTTACTTTATGTATCACAAATAATGAGAAAACTCTTAAACAGGACGTCATTCATATTTTATAACGGGACGTATTATGTGAACATCCGCGGCAGGGGAGCAACCAGATGTTTATGCTCTTCTTGAAACTTGGTCACAATGCTTTAATATCTCGCCCAAATTTGATAACCACCTTATTTGCCCCAAGCACTCCTGAATTATGGTCCTTGAAATGTCCAATACTACCATACATTCTACAAATTTGTAATGTTCGCCCTCTAAGTCAATTAGTTTTTATCTCATCCTCATGAAACTCGATCAGTGCTTAAAGGCATAATATCTCACTCAAAATAGATTACCAGGTAAATTGGCACTTCTGAATAACGATTCTTGAATTGTTTAAAAAAAAAGCCAATTCTTGTACTACAATGGAACCACCATGTTATGTTGACATGATGGTTGAAAAAGAGCCCAAGAACTCAAGTTGGAAAATCCTGCTGCCAAAAATGTTGTCATTACAGACGTGCGTATTTTGTGTCAGTTTGGCACTGTTGTTTCTTAATACAATGGTTATAGCCCTGCATGGGTGGATAGAGGGACTAACAGGTTCATGGTTGATAATAAGTTCAGAGATAATAGTAAAACAGGCTACATGCACTATTGTAGGTGATTTCTCATTCATGTTCTATGTTTTACAGTGCGTTGCTATAAGTGTAACAAGATGGGACATTTGGCTCGAGAGTGTAAGATGGAGGGAGACCGCTGTTACAACTGTAATAAGATAGGTCACATTGCCAAGGACTGTGATAAAGAAATTGATGAAGGTGAGCATTTGTTGGAGTAAGATTTCCAAGATTTGAATCAAGGGACGAGTGCATGAGAGTTCTATCTGCTTCTTACATCATATTTGCTTTTCATCTATCAAACTTCTCTTAAGCTGTACCTCAGCACCAATGTACATGGACGGTAATGAACTTGAAAAAGTCTCAGTCACACAAAAACATATTGTGGGAGCAAATACATAGTTTTATGAGTAATATTTTGTCGCCAATTCAAGTCTATTCAAACCTTTGCTATCAACCAATTAAGAGGAAAATCATTTCTTTTTGTATCATTTGTAAAATTCATGATCATACTTTGCCTTGATTCTTTTTGCACACGTTTCTTGTTTGTAAATGATTGAGAGTAAAATTGATTTAGGTTCTGATTTGAATGACATTCTTGCATTATTTTAGCTGGTATTTGCTACAACTGTGGAGAGTCTGGACATATTCAGAGGAACTGTCCAGATGCGGATGGGGACTCCAAAACTTGCTACAGGTAATTACATATACCATAAACATTCTCTTCTAATAACGGCTTTAGTCTTTACTCACCCTACTTGGTATAGTAACGACAATACCAATTCAGAATAGATTTTATAATGTTCACTCATCTTGCATTCAACACCACCTGACTGGGCAAGGGGATGAGGGGAGTTTGAGTGTTTTAAGATAGTTTAAGCATCTAATCAGCTTTATAGTGGTAATAACCAACTTGAATCTTCCTATCGTAGGTGTGCAGAGAAAGGCCATGTAGCAAGGGACTGTCCAGAAGAAGCCCAGGATGACCGCAAGTGCTACAACTGTGGTGAGACTGGACATCTGTCACGTGACTGCAAGGAGCCTTCGTCCAAATCATCCAACAACTCTAATAGACAGGATGATCGCAAGTGCTACAGGTTTGTACATGAGTTGAATAATTGTCTTTATGAAACAAGTTTAGGAGATTTATTCAAGCTAACCTTTTCACGGACTTCTCACATATCGTTTTATGTTAAACAGGTGTAATGTAAAGAAATCCTTAATGGTTGTATCACATGGCACAAGGTTAGTTATGTGATGAAAAAGTGTTGCAGATAAAATAGATTGTTTCCATCAAGATTTGTGTATTCTACCTTAGTGGGATGTTATATATTAAGTACTCTTGTTGAAATTCTCTAAATAACATGCACAAGAATTACTTTTCATCTTTATAATTCATAGAATATCTTATTACTTTGAGGTAGGTAGTATTTTCTAACTTTCCGCACAGAATCGGTGCAGTTGGGGATATTATATCAGATAATGCATCTAGACTCTAGACTCTTAATACTTCATGGAATTAATAGCCGTAACTCTTTACATATAGAATACTTGAAGTTACTTTATACAATCAGGTGCGGAGATACCGGTCACATTGCTCGTGAATGCCCTGATGAGGCTGGAGACGAGGAACGTAGCTGTTACAACTGTCACGAGACAGGGCATATCTCGCGCGACTGTCCAGAGGAAAAGAGGCAGCCTAGAGGTGAACGACGTTCTCAGGAATGCTACAAGTAAGGGCATCTTTATGTACTTAATTAAGGTATAGGGCTTTTTAAAACCATATTTAATTGTGTTTCATTGATGATCACTAGTATCTGATACTTGTTGTGTTTGTAAACTGTAGAGCACTTTTGTCAGGAGAAAGTTTGTGAAATTATATGAAACTTAATATTAGTAAAATGGATTAATTTAAATTTATTTTTGTATTTTATATTCTTCAAAACAAGTAACATTATGTTTGGTAGGATTAAAAACAAGAATTATTAGAAGTAGAGAGAGCAATAAACGTAGGTTTTGCGTTTTGCCTGTTATCTACTATTCTCGTGTTCTGTGTATTGTTTAAAACTTTCTATACTGTTTGTTTAGATGTGGCAAGTTTGAGCATATTGCTCGTGACTGCCCCAGCTCTAAGAAAGAGGTGGAGTGCTACAACTGTAACAAGACAGGGCACTTTGCTCGCGACTGTCCTAAGGGCACGACAGAAGTCACTTGCTACAACTGCAATGAAGTCGGTCACTTTGCCAGGGACTGTCCCAAAGAAGAGGACTAGTTTCCCGGTGCTCGTACAGTTATGAAGATTTGCTGTCCACGACCTTTTAGCAGGTTGCTTAGCTTGCGTTTTATTTCTCTCTTTTTCTTATACAGAACTATATTGTTACTTGACAGCACATTCACCCTGTTTATGAACTTTGGTCATCATATTGAAGTTATGTATTTTGTTAACTAATCACCAAGATTAAAATGTTTGACCAATACGATACATGTGTCTATTGCTTACATATATTGTATTTGTGAATGAGATACATAATGAGGGGTGATATATTGTGTACATCCATATTTCACATATGTTGTTTAGAGGTGGAGGGAGTGGTTAAAGTTGTATGTTACCCATCTCATCATACTGTAGTATTTCATGTCTGATAGTGGCTGCAGTAACTTGTGCAGTATAGACACGTATGTAGTTTTAAGTGCCTGTATCATTAGACAGTCGTACTCTAGAAGCATTATAAGGTTCTCTGTGCCTTTTCATCCAGCAATATACTGAAGTCCAGACTATCAATTCAAACAACTGATCGTATCTTCTATGCAATGTTTTGAAATAAACTTCCGTTGGCTAAGACCATGAGTATTTTCATATAAAAAAACTTATGAATTTGTTTAAGAGATATATTTTTGTAATATCAATATACAGCATTGGTCTGTAGAATTATTGTTGCTTATAACAAGTTTTACTGCATTACTTTTGTTCATATTGTCGGTTTAATTATTTTAGAATCAGTGCAGTAACTGTTCAATTGAGATGCAGATTTTTAAAAGTTTTTCCAGCATTTAAAAAAGTTAATATTGACTTTAGTTGAACTGCTTACAGTATAATTTCATGTGCTTTAGCCAGTTTTCATAGTGGCATTCTCATTTTGCGACATTTGACGTTTAGCTATGTGTCTGTTTTACATTTTCTTGTCCTGTACTTTTCATTGTTTTATTTAGCTCATTTTTAATCACATGTTTCACAAGCACTTTCAGTTACAAGGTGTGCAGTATAATTGTTTAGGGTTTGTGGTGTAATCATGATTTTTCTCACCTGCTTGTTACCATAGAAACTATAGCTGTTTGACTATAAGTAGAACTGACATCATACTTTGGAAATAGTCTTTTGTGCCCAGTTTATTTCTTGTGTCTCTGTGTTATCAACTTCAATTTTTATGGCTTTTTCAGTTCGTTTATATAGTCAAATGTGTAAAGTATAGCAACTCCTTGATTGAATATTCCATACAAGATGAAATGAAATTACATTTGAATTGTACATATAACCATGTATTCTATATATGTATTATTTCCAATGATCTCTCGATAAGAGTATCTCCACTACAATTTTGGGATGTGGTAAATTTTGATGTTAACTGAATACAATTATTGGGCTACAGTTACTCAGTCATTTCCAGGTGCATACGTTGATTATCTTACCTTTTGGGTTTGTGCTTTTATGGAGGTTTAATCAAGACACGTATGGTCGTAACAACCTGATATCATTGGTGTTCATTTAGAGATTGTCTAGTAAGGCAGAAGAGGTATAATTGTTGTAGTAGTCTTGTAATTAACAATGTTTTCTAACGAGGTTATTACAGTTATCGTTATCCATACCTTGTCGAATTAACGAAATTATTACAGTTATCGTTATCCATACCTTGTCGACTTAACGAGGTTAGTACAGTTATCGTTATCCATACCTTGTCGACTTAACAAGGTTACTACAGGTTATCGTTATCCATACTTTGTCGACTTAACAAGGTTACTACAGGTTATCGTTATCCATACTTTGTCGACTTGCAGCTATCACACTACTTATCAAACAACATATAACATTACTTCAATTCAATAGTTATTTTGATGTTTCTTAAAGGCGATTGTTATATGTATGTTTTTTTATGTTGAGAGTTTTTTTATGTGAGGAGCAATCACTCGGGGAGAGAGAGGAGGGAAGGTGGCAACCTCAGTCTACAACTTTATGTGTGTACATGTGATTCAAATCTTAACAGCGGTCTCAAAAGGTGAGACATTCAAACTTTCTTTGGCACTGCTCACAGCTGGAGACATTTGTTTAAACTTGTCGATATTGATAATGTGGTTTTAAGTTCTCCTCATACATCCATAGAAGAGCTTCTCTCTGAATTAATACTTAAATACAAATGTTCAAACTGATTTGGTGGACAGTATGATATGTTAAGTTTACTGTTATTGTTAATTCAATTCTTATCCTTCGTAACTATGAATTAAATGCAGAAAGAAGTTGCCAATTATAAATATTTCTAGGGTTCACAAAGATATGAATAGAAATGCGAGTCTTGTCAGTGAATGAATTACCCATGACATCAGTGCAAACCAAACTACACGATGTTTCATACCCTACATGTACAGATGTAAGGAGATCACACGAGTGTTGAGGTTGCCATCTTGTATCTAATCATTCCAAGGCAGCTGTCGAAGAATTGGTAGTCATAGTCAGTTTTGGAAGGTGTTTAAGGAGGAACCATCAAAACTGTAGTCATTTCACAAATCTTGTCATTGTCGGAGTTACTATTTATAAATGATATTACTAATAGTTTGGTCATGTGAGGCTTAAGTTATCTGTGTATTGGTATGGCAGAAATTAAACACACTTGAACAGGTTCAGTAGAAAACAAAACTGTTTACTTGGAATAGTTGCGAGAGAATACTGTTGTTTGCATTTTGTGAATAATTTGTTTACATTTTGAATTTTAAGTACACTGTGTACTGGATTTGCACATTTGAATTTTTTGAAAAATGTTACATGTTATACAATGTACAGTACTTATTAAACTGAATTGTTAAAAATAAAGTGATAGAAGAATTTATGAACATGCTATTTCAATATAGTAGATTTAGTATTAGTGATTTAAAGCTACCGGTACATAAATTATTACCAGACTTTGTTGTATATGTATTATCATATCGATTTGGAGAGAACTATTTTTATTTAATGCTGACTCCAATGAATTTTAAGTTCCTTTTTTAGCTTAGAGAAAAAATAATTTGTTTTTAGAGATTTAAACATACATGAATAACAAGTCAGTGAGATTTTGACTATGTGAAATTATAATGAGACCTGATGGTTGGAGATTATATTTTATATTGAAAAATAAAAAAGAATGGTGAGCAGGAATATATATTTGTTGTTATTGTTATCATGTCTTAAAACTTGACAGGTGATGTCCATTTGTCTGTCTATCTGTCAACATTTTAACATTTGCCTCAAGGCTTAATATATGTTGGATAAGTAATAGTAGGCTTTCTATGCAGATAAGAACATTTTAGTCAACTTTCTAGGATGATGTGTCACTATACATATATCAATTTCTCATCTGTACCCTGTGGCATTTCACGGAATATGTCACTGAATTTATTTTGAGGTAACTCGTAAAACAATTCACAATTAAACAGACACTGATTTTCGTCCTCGATGTCAGGTTCTGTAGTTGTACAAAGGGAGGACAGTCTCTGGTCAGCAGGTAGTCCTGTATATCGACCTGTCTCAATATATGTAACTGTAATACACCTGTTGTAAATGGACAAAGAATAGAGCACTCACACTTTCCCAAATCTAGCATTACATAGTCATCACCCTGTTATACCAATTAAAATAAACAATGTGTGTGTGTGGTAATCATCTCTTGTGCTTTGTAATCCTTGTTTGGCTAAACTTCACATTCAAACATCTCTTGAAAGTGTGCTTTGTAATCCTTGTTTGGCTAAACTTC
>ENA-OREC01000643-OREC01000643.1-marine-metagenome-genome-assembly--contig:-NODE-643-length-14679-cov-14.061293_pt1 | contig 14679 bp, 6 predicted proteins | sample MGYA00248626_ERZ508543 | MGnify/ENA primary metagenome ERZ508543 (study PRJEB26211, sample SAMN05518279) | marine metagenome | isolation source: Puget Sound, Washington, USA | host: Bankia setacea... | reverse complement strand
CTGAGTTAAAACTGGAATCTTAAATACCACCGAACCGTATCTGAGTTAAAACTGGAATCTTAAATACCACCGAACCGTATCTGAGTTAAAACTGGAATCTTAAATACCACCGAACCGTACCTGAGTTAAAACTGGAATCTTAGATACCACCGAACCGTACCTGAGTTAAAACTGGAATCTTAAATACCACCGAACCGTACCTGAGTTACAACTGGAATCTTAAATACCACCGAACCCTACCTGAGTTAAAACTGGAATCTTAAATACCACCGAACCGTATCTGATTTAAAACTGGAATCTTAAATACCACCGAATCGTACCTGAGTTACAACTGGAATCTTAAATACCACCGAACCGTACCTGAGTTAAAACTGGAATCTTAAATACCACCGAACCGTATCTGAGTTAAAACTGGAATCTTAAATACCACCGAACCGTACCTGAGTTAAAACTGGAATCTTAGATACCACCGAACCGTACCTGAGTTAAAACTGGATTCTTAAATACCACCGAACCCTACCTGAGTTAAAACTGGAATCTTAAATACCACCGAACTGTACCTGAGTTAAAACTGGAATCTTAAATACCACCGAACCGTACCTGAGTTAAGAGCAATAATTAGTACTAAATGTTCAAACTGGAATCTTAAATACAATCGTGTTACACAGGAAGCTTTGATTTGATATGATATATGTTGAAACAATCGCGTATATGTACAGTTTTTGTGTTATTTCCTAGCTTACTCTCATAAAGTGTGTTTAAATATATCTTAAAAGTGTGTCTTCAAAAGTGTGTATAATAACTAATAAGTAACATGTGACAGGTCGTTGTTACATATTTTGAAAAAGTCAACGTCCTTTGGTGAACGTCTTGTTTAATAATTTAATAAGACAACGGGTAAGTGGTTATTGGTAGAGCAGAACCTGTATAGGACGAATCATTAATTACACGTTTGTAAACTAAATTAAAATCGGGTCTCATCCCACACGTTCGAAGTGCCAATGGAGGTCAATGTGTAGAGTTGCGAATGAGGGGAATTTTATTTCAATAACTTAATGGAATCTGTGAAAATACCTTGTCTCTAAATACGTGGATAATCATTTCAAACTAAATGTTTACATTCGATCTCCACAATCACATAATACATGCTTGGGACGGGAGATCGCACGAAAGTAAGCCATCAAAATTAACAATATGTGTAAACAATTAACGAATGAAAAACCACTCTCATGTTCAAATAAACATTCATAGTGCAACTGTCTGAACTATTTTCGCTCTCTTTTCTACAATCTTCGATGGGGGTAAAGGATATATGAGACTGTCTTTGTTGTAGGACACATACAGAGTCTTCCTGTGGGTAAGCTGTCGAACATTTGAAACCTTAGCGTACCCTGTTCACATACTACAATAGATCGTTGATAACCCCTCTAAACCTCAAGTATGTTTGTTTTCGTACGCAGGGTTATTCATTAATGTCATAATTAGGTAAAGACACAGGGGGGTGGTTCACTTTCTCGCGCCATACAAGAAATTTAAGTAGCTTTTTATGGCATTTAATGAAATAGGCTTTTTTCAAATTAAGCAAGTATTTAGAAGGTTGGAAGGTTAACACTGTGAAACAATAGGGAGCCATTCAGGGGACACATTATGATATATCTGAACTACGAGTAGGCCTGCCAACTTGAGTCATTGAATAGATTTAGTATATAGTCTAGATTGGAGATTCGACAATAGCGACGGTGAGAGCGTGCGAATGGCAGTCACATGACACGATTATTGCGTTCAGTTTACATGTTAAACCATCGGTGATTAATCAAACTCGTCCGTAAATCTTTGTGCCGTTCACAATATTGTTTTTTATGCAGAGAAAGTGGTTTATTAACTTTGAATGAATATAGACCGCGTTTTCGGTGTCCATATTGAGCTTGGGAACACTCGTTGTCTATTTGTACCCATTGGCATTCCATTTCTTAACAAACATTGTACTGAACTCAGTTTTAATGGTGTTATGACATATTGACATATTAAACATCGTTGAATTTGGTCGTTTTACATGTACATTACAATCATCTGGTGCAGACATATATATTGATATTTGTTATTATCGAAAACATTATATAACTATTATTATCTCACTGTAGTTAGTACTGCTTTTTTCAGGTTGTTATGTCATTCTTCAAGATTATGAAAAACAACATATAGTAACTTGTCCGTCCGTCAGTAACCTTTTCGTTTCCGAACCCCTTGTCCTATCTTTCTCAAGCTTGGTCCACACATCCGTCATGGGAAGCAGAGAAACTCTATTGAGTTTGGGGTCACAGGGGTCAAATGTGCCCAAACTGTCTCCGATTTTTTAAGTAACAATTTCCCAAAATGAATTTCATATCATACATTTTTGCAACTTATTTACAACTGACTAATCCACTAGTACAAACATCTGTGACAAAATAATGTTTAGGGGGCATACTATTTTACAAACATCTCTTGTTTGATTTGAAGAGTAAAGCTGGTTGCAGAGATGCGCCATTCCTTAGTTTAAACATATTTTTATTTCTCAATGAGTACATACACTATACCATGATGATAATTAAACATAAACAACAGATGGCAAATGGGATTTAGACGGAAGTCTGCATATTCCAAAATTGTCATTATAAATGAAAATAAATGATTTATAATGCTTTACGGTCCAGTTCAAATTTGAGTTTTCTCGAGATATGTATTCTTTTCCAAGCTTTGGCTTTCATGTATTCGATATGAGATTGCCATGTACCATTACCTGCCAGCAGTAAACCTATATATTTGTGATCAGAGGCAGGTGATACTTGAACACCGTTCATGTAGAGTGAAGGGTGTGGATTTACGCCAGATTGTTGTGATATGAGAAGACATTTAGATTTGGTGGGATTAAAGTCGACATGCCATGTATCGGCCTAATTTGAAACCTTATCAATATCGCTCTGGAGAGTAGCTGCAGCGATGTTAGGATTGTCAACAACAAGATACATGCTGGTGTCATCTGTAAAGAGGCGAATATTAGACCCAATGTAAGAGACAATGTCATTGATAAAAATAAGGCAAAGCAATGGTCCCAATATTGATATTTATGGCACCCGAGAGGACAAGATCTTCCACCGGGAGCTCGCACCAGGCAGAACAACACGTTGTTGTCGACCAGTTAAGTAGTTTTCGAACCATATAAGTAGTTCGCCGGAAACGCATGTAGACTTAAGTTTGTGTAGATGACCTTTGTGCTAAACCAGATCAAATGCTTTTTCTTATATCGAAAAACACCGATCTGACTTCTAATCCGTCGTCAAGGGTTTTACAAAAGACATTGTACAAGAAAGTGAGTTGGTTTACGGATGAAACGCCTGGAAAATAGCCTGACTGAAAAGAGGTTAAAACATTATTTTCCTGAATGAAAGAAAACTTGAAGATCAGTCGCTCAAATACCTTTTCCACACAACATAGCAGTGAAATTGGTCTGTAGCTGTTGGCACATGATTTGTCATCTTTTTGTGGACAGCACAAACATTGGCTTGTTTCCAAGAAAAGGGTACAGTGGAAGAAGACAGAGAAGCATTGAAAAGATCACAAAGTTGTGATGCCAATTCGGAGGCACATTCCCGTAGTATTATATTGCTAATTCCATCAGAACCAGTTGCCTTACCAGGATCAAGAGAAAGTAAAACATATTTTACTTCGATGTAGTTAAAACGTATTTCATCAATACGGTGTATGCTGTTTGCATCCTGGGCATCGTCGAAATGGGCCACTAGTGTTATCATCAACATCAATCCTGGTTTGCGTTTAAACATTCAGCTCTTTTCAAAATCAGTTGTCATTGGTTCATTCGTGACAGGGTTTATAAGATTAGGAATTGTTTCTTTCCTGTTTGGACACATATATTCCTTTAAGGTTTTCCACCAATCCTTAGATGAGTTGTGATTAGATATTAGCCTTTCGGAGAGTTTTGTGTAGTACGCAGACTTGGAGTTTCGAATAGCCGTGATTTTCTTATCCGTCTAAAACGTATCCAATGAGTTTGGTTATTTGTAGAACGGGCTTTGCGATATGCTCGTTTACGGGCTCTAATGAGTTGTTTGATATCTCGATTTACCCATGGTTTATCAGAAGTGTTAATTCGAACCAGTTTTGAGGGGACGTATTTGTTAATGATGGAGCTAAGTGTATCCGTAAACTATTGGGTGAAGATATATTAGGATCAAAAAGATTCTGCCAGTCACTTGATTGTGTACTGTTGCGAAGTGTATAATAATTACATGAGTTACACTTGTATATTCGGCGTGTAAAGGAACGTGTCTTAGGAACGACAGTAGTGCCCTTGTTTAGCACTGAACATTCAAAAGGGAAAATAATGGCTCTTTCTCAAGAATTAAGATAGGAAAATAAATGTAATGGATAAAATCTGGGATTGAAAATCCTTCGAAGTCGGAGATCATTGACCGTTGTGGCGGGGATGAAAAATGACCGAATGACCACGCAGAACCGACAAAAGTCGAACGGTAAAAATAAAATAAAAATAAAATAAAAAAAAGGAACGACAAAGTTAAAGGAAGCAGCAATTGGACAAGAGGTATATCAGTGAAGACGAATGTTCTGTAAATGGGTAGGTTCCTGCAATACTTGTGTTAAACCAAACTGTTGACACATTAAAGATGATATTTTTCTATTGCCTTCGCCATTCGTTATCGTCCTATCTAAAGAAACGTTATGATTCAAACAATATTAAGGAAAACGCTTATGAATAAACGGCTATTAAAGGAATACGGTTTTTAGAGGAAATATACCAGATAATGTATGCCGAAGTACTAACCGGGAAGACATATGTTGATTATTGTGCAGCACCTAACCGAGACAGTAAAGGGAGTGGGTACACTTTCAGTTTTGATTAATAGTCTCGATGTAAAGGAGAGTCGGGAACTTTTCCTCAAAACTAATGGAATAGTTTTCTTATTGTGCTTTATTTATACCAGATTTGAAATATAAATTGAAATACATAAAAATGCCAAAACTATTTAAAATGCCTTTGTAATGTGACAGAAGGGGTTTCAATGGACACAAAGTCTTTAGTAATAGGACTCCATAAGCGGCTCTTTCGACATTTTAGTATTCAGATATCAAAAGTGAACACTAGAAACTACAATGTAAAAGTACACGAAGGAAAATGTTTCAGAACCACCGAAAATTTAAACTTGAATATGTCTCATAATAGTAATTGGAAAAGATGATTTGACAGAATTCCAAGACATTTTTTAGACAAATTAATCTACTTATGACACGTGTTTCGAGATATGAATGTTGTTATTGGACCCAAATGAAAGCTGGTAAAGAGAAGTACCGTTGTATGATGTCGACCAATGGATATGCATATTGTCAACGACCCATGCTGCGGTACATTTAGTATCAGTATTAATTTGAAATACTAAATGAATACAAAATGACAATGATTGTACTCAAACCGTTTTGATTCACAAAATTTAAAAGAATAGTTGTTTCTCAATTACTTGTGATAACATAGAGCAAGTAAATGTGTTATATTTGAGTTTATGATCATGCACTTGAATCATAGTATGTACAATATAGTTGGAACTAACCCTTTAAATACACATATGTTCTCTCTGTACATTTACATTTGGTGTGAACTGATATATACCAAGCTCGTAAAGATAAATGATCCAACAACAGCTTTCTGCACATAATCATAAACGATTAAACCATGAGTGTAATTTAGAGTTTAAACGCGGTCTATGCCTTTACAAAGTGTTTTTATTTGATAGTTTTCTATTTCATCACACAGGCGTTTGATCGCTTATATCTTATTCACTGCTTTTGTTATGTTTCTATTACAAGCTTTACGTTGCATATCATCGTGGGAAATGCATTATGATGGGGCCACTAACATTATCACCATCTTAAGTGTTTACATATGAAATAGATGTCGTTACACATCGTTTCATAGCAATACAGTTGCACACAATTTGAGTTGACATTTGGTTTCAGTATAAACGTCTTATTTTGTAGAGATACGAGTTTGAGGGCTATGAAGTCGTTCATCCAGGCGACCGTTTTAAGTTTCACCAATGTAGCACTTATAAAGTTACACGAATATGTTGGATCATATTAACTCTGAAACAGGTTATATCTGATATAAATATATAAACAAACTTATAACACAATCATAATATATTTCTGCAAAAATTGATGCATTTAATTAAGGAGATTGCATTGTATGAACAAACCGTAAATGTGTGCGTAAGTTTGAGTTGTGTGTAGAGCTTGAGTAAAAACTGTAAACAATGCGTATACATAGACTATATTAACAATGATTTGAATAAAAGTATAGAACTATTGTTTTGACAAAATGTTAGAAGATAAACACCATTAAACTGGTAGTTGCATACGTTAACACTGGATATATTGAAACAAAAAAAGAAGAAAACAAAACAACAAAAGAAAACGAAGCACACACATGATGGATGTTCGTAAACCTCAAGAGCTTCCATATAACCATCCTGCCTGGCCTTCTGACACAACCCATGTCTTATATACTCGTAGAATCTAGTAGACTTCGTTTAATATCCACCGGAAGTGTCATATTACGTAGACAGTGAAACTGCACGAAATAATCATGAATGTACAGTAGTACATGGCCTTGAACGTGGGTCAGTCTATTTAAGAATGGATCCTAATTTGTCTCTGACATTTATACGTAAAACGAGACAAAAGTCGCAAAGTCTTAAGTAACTTTGCTTACACAGGCGGCACGTGTCTGAGAGGGTTTGGGCTGTGTAAACAAAACAACCTTTCCTTCAATGTTTATTCTTGTGAAGTAGTCGAGTGAAGAAGGATATCAATTGCAAAGGTTAGTTAACTTATATAGAGGGTACATCTACCTCAACCGTACAAATTAGTTGAAGATATCCCACACACTTACCCCACATGTATATCATATTGTAAAGATTACCAAAACAAACATCAATCCTACAAACAAATAATACATGAACCCATTTACCACAACCAATCAAAAACTTGCGATCCGTATTGCGTCATTAAAACATATATATTTAACGTTTTTGCACCAGACGATCTTCTTTCATGAAGGTTATTTTATGTGGTAATTACACATTGTTTAATGCGTTCTTATGTATGTGATAATCCGCCGAAATCATGTAACTTTTGTTTGTTCAAGGTTTACAAACCAAACTACATGTCAATACACTCTCATAAATTGATTTTACATACACGAACTACAAATCCATCTTAACGTTGATAATGATTTAGTCATAGCTTGTGAATATCCAAAAACAAATTAATTTTAGTATAACCTAACATACAAACTGGAAGAATTTAAAACTGGTGTGTGTTGTAAAGAAGTAACAAGTGATTACGCACGCTCATGTCACTCGTTTCTATCTCGCGTTCCAAAGATACATCTCAGTGTGTGTTGCATGTACTGCACAGAAATGCACATTCAATTGGCATACTATTGAGACCAAAACAAATCAATGTTACCTTTTTTAGAAATATTTATTTTTAAATGATTGGGTATTATAAATCTTGGTTCAATAAGCAATGTCCTTTTGTGCAACATTAATATGCAAATAGTCAAGCTATAGTTTACGAAGGCCGTCCATTTTAACTGTCTTTGCTGCTGCAGACCATCAATTAAGTAAATTAGTTTCTTCCAACAAACGCTTTCTTTAAACAATACATCATGTGTTGAAATTGACGATTGTTTTTGAAAGATCATGTAATATATCTATCAACAGTGTTACCAGAGGCAGGTGCATCATCGATTGATATAAAAAATGCACTTATATGTACGACCTCGCTAATAAATGTTAACCATTAAATTCTGGTTTATTGTCAATTTTGATATCAGTCGTTTTTTTAAGCATACCTTTTTCTAAGAAGCGCTAATGAAAATGACAGATTACATCTTTATAACTGATAACTAATATGCAATTACAATGTATATGATGCAGTTACGACACATAGAGAAAACTGCCAAGTTAAATGGCAATCCATGGTTACCAGAATCTGTTGAGTTCAGTTATTAACCTTTCTTGGTTAAATTCAGGTGACGTCGACTTTACATGTTCGTTAAACCCACATTGAGATCACCCACACGATGCTATGGGTAATACTGTAATGATTGTTTGCAACTTGTATATAGTATACGTACTAGTAATGCATTTCTAATTCTTGTTTTCAGTGTTCAATAAACGACCACTATACTCTATACGTGTAATAGGACATGTAAGGATGACGGAGAAATGTATCGTTACATATCTATATACACATGGATTTAATCTCGGCACTCGTCGAAATGTTAATAAATGTTTGGTAGTTAAAACCGAGAGTTAAACTATTAAACATAAATAATTGACACTTGAATTGAAATGAAGTTCTATCGACATGTATTGTTAACTGTATTTTGTGATGATGTGTACATCCTTTTCTCCGTTATTGCACTATTTGTCTAGGCCAATCCCACAAAACTTATAATATATGTAATATATTCATTTGACAACTGTATTTTATTTTCATCCCATAACCGAGTTTACATGCACTACCTTATAACCCGCACGTGTATTAGAGAAGTGCGCGGTTTATGGTAAGCTTTACTATACAACGCATGATTTGTTCTGATCGGAAAGATAATAGTTTACTAAGGCTACTTGACTCTCCTTTGCTTATTTACATTGCTACATCTTTTCTTTGCAATAACCGAGCCGAGAAGACAACTCATTTGTTTACTTCCTGTTTATCTTTACTCTCACTTAATTCACAATCCCAACCATTTCAACATAGTACAATGTGCATCGCGTGGTGAACTGGGCTCGGGTATCTAGAAAAAATTGAGTCCTTGTTAAATTGCGTTGTATTGTTGCATCACCAAAACTTGTTCTAGGGGTTTGTTCAACGATACGGGAGCTAAGCCATGTAGAGGGTATGTATAGGGATTACTATGTACATAATGAAACAACGGATACTCATTTGGTAAAAAAGATAAGTAATCCTCATCAATTAATCATCTAAAAGACACGACGTTTCAAAATCCCTAATTTATCCCATTCGGACATTATAAATTACATTGATATTTGCAAAATACATAATACATATATGTGTTTTTATCTGTGCATCATTTCCTATTTATAATAACATTACGATTCGTTGCCAGACGGTGTGCCTTCATTGCTTGCTGTATGCATTACCATGAAATCTAACGTAAAACACTTACATCCATTTGCAGCATTATTAAAATGTAACGCACACATGTAGTCATTTGCACGTAATGCTTTACTAGAGTCAATGTGTATATGCAACCGTGAGTTTACCAATTTACTGTCGCCAATAGATACCTAAATAAACAAACGTTCAAAGACTAACTAACCTTACTACCGTTTCATCTGTAAGCTTTATGTGTATATTCACTACAGCATACGACTAATAGTAAGTGGGAATCACGCATAAACTGCAACCGCTCACCACATTCAGTCATATATCAAACGTGTTATAGAGAAAAATGAATATAAATTACTTTTTATATGGTTTAATATTTGGATATCAAAGTGAGCACGTTGTATATAAGTTGTCATATTTCACTATGATACAGTATATACAGTGTGATATTAGTTAGAGGTAAGACTACATGGTGCGTTAACCCTCTCCGCCACACACGCTACCTCATAAACACACGACAAGAACCCCGGGAGCCTGGTGAGGACAAAAATAATCGTTTTGTATAAAAAGGTTAATGTTTGCGACATTACAAGTGAATCACTAGGACGACAGGAACAGTGAGAACCCCTCGGTAGTGCATGAATCATACCTCTTACACACACTCAAACAACATCTGCGTTTGGTGTTCATTCATAAAATATATTACATGTGAACGATACGGTTTTTAATTTTCAGCAAAACGATTCGTCTGACTCAAAGGCAATCTTGTTCATTTACCTGACAAGGTTACTCAACTGAAAGATCCGGACAAAAAAAGTTGATGTTTCCGTTCATAAAACCTGTATATAAACCGATGACTAAAGTATATTACCATACATAAAAAAGCTGCGAGATTTCGTTTATGATACGGTGACAACAACTTTGTGTCATTTTAATCTTTTTTTATATTAAATAAACGGCACGTAAATATATGCTGAATATAGTATAGTATACATTGGAATTGTTTTGCATGTATTACTAACCAAATGATTCAACGTGGGTATTGCGTTTCTAATATAGATCAGTCTAGCAAAAAAACGACATCTCAGCAAAAATTGACAAGCGAGTAGATATTTCTGTAGTATATGTCAATTGATTGAGCACATTTTGTCATATAAGCCAGAAAAAGATGCCCCACCCCCCCCCACCCGTTAAAGCGTGTGAGTGTTTTACACGTTATACTACAAACTATGAGTGTTTGTTTGGAGTCCTCAATTGAATTGCAGAGAGCCATCAATCATACCTTATACTTAACACACGTTCTTATTATTGAATGGATCGGTGAGCGAATAAACGAACCAACCAACGATGGCTACATTGATGAATTAGTGAGTAAGTATATTAGTGAACACTTGTACATACAGCCTTACGTTTTGCACCCACTTTTACAGAAACTCAAATATTGTGTATACTATTCATTGCACCCTTCAATGTACTCATCGTTCAACACCTTATATATATACAAAACAAACCAAAGTAAGTAACATTCTTACATTAGTAAAACTCTGATAAATTATTAGAATAGACACAAACGTACATACACATGTTTTGTAGATGTACAGAATACACCATTGTGCGGAACAGCCGTGTTTGTAGATGTACATAATACACCGTTGTGTGGAACAGCCGTGTGTGTAGATGTACAGAGTACACCGTTGTGTGGAACAACCGTGTTTGTAGATGTACAGAATACACCGTTGTGTGGAACAGCCGTGTGTGTAGATGTACATAATACACCGTTGTGTGGAACAGCCGTGTGTGTAGATGTACAGAATACACCGTTGTGTGGAACAGCCGTGTTTGTAGATGTACATAATACACCGTTGTGTGGAACAGCCGTGTGTGTAGATGTACAGAATACACCGTTGTGTGGAACAGCCGTGTTTGTAGATGTACATAATACACCGTTGTGTGGAACAGCCGTGTGTGTAGATGTACAGAATACACCGTTGTGTGGAACAACCGTGTTTGTAGATGTACAGAATACACCATTGTACAAATGTCGATGCACATTATCAAGCGCGTCAATTGAAGACAGCACTAACCATTACAGCTTATCTTAACGGTAATGTTATACACAAGCACAATTGAAAGCATGTGACTACAATACGACAGGCGTTAAAGGCATAATCAAAAGACTTAAAACTCATTAGTTAAAGCAAAGTTAAAAAACATTATAAATGACAAATCTAGCCGGTGGTCTTTGACGTTGTCAGGTTGCGTAAAACTACATGCAAAGACTACAAAAAACTTACTTAATCTGTAAGTCTGACAGATTTACGATCACTTTCCTCATAATTCGCATGTGTTAACTTCGGCCCAACAAACTCTACCTATTGTACTCACAGAACTGTTTTTATTTGGAACATACCTGAAAATTGCTTCTGTCATTTTTAAACATATTTCTTTTGATAATTTACAGCTATGGGAAAGTGGGCTATGAAAGCTAGGTCGACCCTACGTAGTAAAACATCGATGTAAGTTTTGTGAAGCTGTTGTTTTGTTGAGGTGTCAGTTTTCTCTTTTCAAACGTTTCATGCATATTTTGCAATGCAATATATGAAATAGCACAGTCATTAAATCTAGGAAAATGACCTCTCTAACTCGTTTGGGTTTGGCAATACGAAGCCGGCGCCGACACTGAACATACTGATGATACGTAGGTAAAAGTCGATGATTTATTCCAACTCCTAGATACATGTTTCTATACGTGTCATTTCTCTTGGTGTGCGGTTACGATTCGTAGTATACGTATACGCCTGAATTTGAAGTATTTACCCCATCATTAGCTCCAACTTATATTGGTAGTGGTTTTCTTTGCACTCACATTAGTTAATGCCTATCACGAAAGCAGGACTAAGCAAAACACTTTTGTAGAACATTGCCGAATTATCATTGAACGTACCCAATCACCAGCCACCTTATATAGTAATTATACTGGTTTATTGGAGCTAAATATGTTTAATCGGTATGGTCGTAATTGCTTATAATATACACCATTCTACTTAGATGTACTGTGGGTATGACAGGGGTACATGTAATAAAGTTGGGCTATGGAATGCAAAGCCATGTCAACACGTGCTCTGGACGTCATACCATTTATTTATACTCGTTTCAGATCATTACATGTTTCGGTACTCTAATGAACATGTGATATCAATGCCATTACATCTTTAAGATCAAAGAGGTATGTAAGTACATGTCAATTGATCGGTAGGCTTATGTGTTCTAATGCTTTACATGAAGAACGCATTTTCTTATTAAAGGATTTATTTATAGCATATGGATGGTTTTATCGGTAGTCTACTTTTTTATTCAGAACAATTTAGTGTTTACACGCTGTATTTAATGGTTCAATACGTTCAACAATTAAAGTGAACACCAAACCCAGAATGTTTCGTTTGATGTACTTGTGACGATACCCAAGCATTACAATGCAATAACACAATGAAAGATATAAAAGTCTAGAAATAATTACTTATAACAGCAGCCAAAATGTCATACATGCACACCTGTCTGTGAATAAGGCCGTACGATTGATATACCAGAACACACGACACATGTACATTACACCGTGACCTAGACCTTAGTATAATAACTGACAATTAGTTTACCTTATGTCGTATTCCGTTATCATTTTAGACTGGTTAACGAGTGTTTGGCGATGATTGTGAGACACATCATATTCCCATATACATAATCTTACTGGTACCAATGTGTGTATTAATGAGTTTAATGCTCAGGTTAACGTAATAAAAATCTCTTTCACTCGCCATACTTCGGATTTGATGATTATGCACGTTAGTGTTGACCATTTTAGTACCAAGGTACCTTTCAATAGTTCCAATTGAGCGTGCTTTGTTCAAAAACATTGTCCAAACAATGATATACATCTTTCTACAGCCCGTTCATTGTTGACATTTAAGAGACTTAAATTGAAAGTATTTAGACACTTGAAAATGGTCAGTAAATGACTTCATATATGCTTAAACGTAATAAGTGCAGTCCATAATAGTGTGTTTGCTGTTTTAAAATTAAGTGAAACGTTACCAAAGCGTGTTCAACACCAAACGTTGGTTATACAGGGATATTTGTGTTTGAGACGTCCATCTGACATCATGTGCGTTGATTTATGTGTTATATCGTTCGTATTGTAGAGAAATTATTGATTATTTGAACCATTATGTGTATACTTATTTTGTTTATTCGCACTAAAAAGGTTTATTGAAAATGAAGTAATATAAAGTAATATATTTGCTCTCCATTTAACAAATTGTTTAAGGTTGATTAACATAAATGCCCATTATATATGGATTATAATTGAATGTCACGTGTATATAGTTATATTAAATGTTTTGTATGATGATGTATATATGTACAAGTCTTTACAAATAAAAGTTCTGTTCTGTTCTGTTCTGTTCTGATTGGATCCAAAAACATCACTAGACCTAGCGATAGCCGTTATCAAAACCTGACAAAAGTGAAAAGAGGTCATCAGCTCACCACTACATTACCGTGACAAACATGTCAATGTATGAACAATATGTATACGTTTTTACTTTGTGTTGGGGATATTGTAGCCTCCTAAACTTGCTAGTATGTTCTTAATGTGAAGTTCCAAGAACTAGAATATTAGTATTTAATAAATAGTTGTTCAAATAGGCGCCCACACAGTAAGTTAAAGCAAACATGCAGTAAACGTAATTCGATATCAACCTGTTTTGTTTCTACTGAGTTAATCACTGACATTTAATCTGTGTTGTACGTGTGTTGAATTTAATTAGCTTTTAAAATGCAAAACAATGATGAGAATGAATTATTGTGCTGTTTGTTGTTTACGCATAACAGTTCAATGTTACTGAAAATAGTGTGGAGGAAAATGGACTTAATAAAAATGGGTAGTTCACAGAAATAAAAAACAGATATATGAGTCTGTAAGTAGGTTCATCCATTTTAAGTTTTCACTTATAACACACATATGAGTAAACGTTTGACAAGTCAATACAAAAAACAGTGTATGAACAAACGAAGCATTGATGCGTAATAGGAACTAGTTTGATTGGGTGAACCAGAACATGACGTATGCCACACGTTTCTGTCGTTTTTCAAACATTGAGTAGCAATGACCTGTACTTCTCAGACAGTCATCATATATTAAAAATCTAGGTTTCCCTTTTAACATATCTTGTGATATCTTGATTTATATCTTGTACGCAAGTTCTGGTTATGGCTGTACTGCAATAATTCTTAAAATATTTATATGTACAAATAATGTATATGAGTTCTTTAGGATCTTACACGAGTTGTCATACCAACTAAAGTTGATAACACGAGTTCACGATTACACTTGTTTATCGATCCTTTGGCAATCCTAGTTACATATCGTTGGACAACTATGATACAGGGTTAGTTTAATCACAACACATG
>ENA-OREC01000642-OREC01000642.1-marine-metagenome-genome-assembly--contig:-NODE-642-length-14680-cov-12.184072_pt1 | contig 14680 bp, 10 predicted proteins | sample MGYA00248626_ERZ508543 | MGnify/ENA primary metagenome ERZ508543 (study PRJEB26211, sample SAMN05518279) | marine metagenome | isolation source: Puget Sound, Washington, USA | host: Bankia setacea... | reverse complement strand
AAACCTCGAGTGAAGGTCATTGCTGATCACACTTAATGAACATGTGTTATAATACATTGTTTCGTACATGTACACGTCTACATCTATATATACTTGATTTATAAAACACAGTTATTGTACATGTAAATTACAAAACAACTGAATACATGTTTATGTTGTGTAACATTAGTTATATAAGTGCGCGTGGTGTATCCAATGGCGACATACTTTTCATTATTAAGAGACGACGAAACCTTTCAAACATCGAGCCATTTGTTATCCTTGTATACTTATAATGTACAAAACAGAGATCCAATTTTCATCGGCGGTACAAGTCTAGAGGAAGACATATAGCAATTGTAAAAGTGTTCGTATGTCAGTGCGTTCGCCCTTCTGGTCGTTTGACGTTATTTTGGCGACAATGATTATAGCTAACAATTTAACATAACTATTAAAGTTGAAAGCTATAGACACATCTGGGGTGAGATTAGGGCCACAAGAAATATAAATATGTACTATTTACTCAAGTTTGTAAAATCAATACTTTATTTGTTAAAACGCGGGTGACCATATATGTATCAATGCTGTATTTTGTTTACTTTCAGGTACGGAAACTCTATATACGTAAAGGTACGCTCGTCACAAATACTTAATTAAAATGACAACTGAAAACTATGTTACAAACTAGAAGTGTATGGATTTTTATCTCCATCCATCACCGTTTATAGTTTAGTGATACACATGGGTGTCTATTAACGAATAAAAAAATGTTCACTTAGCTAAATGCTTCATGTCTTTTTATATTATTTCAAAGTTAGTAATACCTCATATTATCTTACACGAATTGTACTTAGTCTGGCATGATTCTTGTAAACTATAACACGAGCTATCTACTATTTCACAGAGACAGGAGTCTGATGTTAGCCATTACGAGGATGATGTGTTTGCAATGTCTACAGGCACTCAACCAGCGCGTGTCGTCAGTGGAACCAGCGTCGTTACATCCGGGGACCTGGTGACAACAGGTAGAGTGGTAACAACTGGTGAGGACAACTACACAATTGTGGATTTCGTAGAAGGTAAAGGTTCACAAGGTGCACAGACTGGTACTATGATGAGTACGTCCACACCACGGTTCTCTGGAGGTAATGGCGACGAGGCCCTGCAAGACCTAGACAAACTGCTCGATGATGGCAGCACAACATCCTCTGATTCTAGCAACACAAATTCACGCAAAAGTTCCAGAGCAAATTCCAACAAGTAGATCAACTAACAACACGTTTCAGAATAAATATATGTAGATTATACAAACCTTTTTATACCAATTAAAATAAGCCGTTTTGATTTTCATAGGCATGTATGATACGGATTGTATTGCTTCTAAGGTGTGTGTATGGGGGGGGGGGGGGATTCTTTCAAATGTGTCAGCTAAACGCTTTATTCATGTCTCAAATCATTCGTGTATTGTAAACTATATATATGCGCCATGTTAAGTCATATTATTGTATGTATAAACATGTAGCACATGCATGTATACATGTACTGTTCACGACTTATTTACACAAGCATATACTTATAAAACGTGTTTGTCGAGCTGGACGTGGATACTTTATAAGAAAGTGCCAAGTTAAAGGGACTGACATAATTTACAAACGAATTGATTATGAACAGAATAACTACGTTTACATGTGTTTACTATCTTTCCTAGGTCATGTCATTGCATTATTTGTATTAAAGTTTTTTGTTGGAAAAACTGACCGCTATTACATGCCGGAACAAAAGTTCGCCAGTAACTTCATTGTTATTGGCTCCGAATACTGATCGAGCTGTTGTACACTATACAGCTGTCTTTGTAAAGTAGAATTACGGTGCTGAACTTGTATCATGTGTATAAACATATCCTTTCCCATCTAAGAACTAAACACTTGATGTGTTATTTCTCTTTTTATAGGTGTTTAAACTCATTATTAAAAGCAAGTTCTTTAGTTCCTTGTTCATGATATAGCATACCAATTGAAATATTGATTTGTTCGTGTTCAGTTGATTTCCGTACAGGTATTCAGCGTTCGTTTTGTTTCGCATAAACTGAATTATAATTCCATTTCTTTGTTTATGAATTGTGTATATACTGCCGGTCATAAAATGTACATGTATTATATAATAAAACTTTTTTGTTAACACATTTAAGTCTTTGGTGTTTATAGTTGTGTTGAAGTAGTAAACTGAACATTGTTACGAGTGAACGTCATCAAATATAGTATTGTACTATTACTAACAACTTCATCTACATCACAAACAAGACGCACTCTCCTGTGAGTTTTTGGCAATCGTAACACAAGGAGTATACTAATCTTCCAGCAAATTGACAATCAGAAGAAACACAATAAATTACATACTCTCTAACCAGTGTTGTCGTTACTTTTCACTCAAAGCATGTATTGTAAGGCGTATTGTAAAGGAACGACAATTTTGAGTTGATTGGTCAACAAGGTAACCAGAGTTTCTTCCCCTGTACTAACGCTAAGGCATCACAGGTGGTAGACTCAAATGTAGGACACACGATATAGACAGTTGTTAGTAAATTTTTATAAACTTGTTAATGCACTGGCTGATACAAAGCCTGTACGTGAAATGTGTTGCTTGCTTTCAAATGCTTGAGCGACAAAACCCACGTATTTTCTAGTCTATATATATATATATACACTTCATCATTACAGCGAAATGTGTAACTACGTTGTTGTTTTTATATCACTGAAGCACGTACCGGAGTGAAGTAGGTCTACTAATGACTATATAACATACTCTTGCTATACTGTGTTAATAAAATACATCTATTATGGCGAGGCATATCCTCCTGCTCCCCAGTTGTCAAATGGACACGATTTGGACAAGTATGCCTGCTGAACCAGGGTTGTTTTGTATGTTAATATTGTTTCGCATGACCCCAAATTGGCTTATAAAACCCATTAAATGAACCTGTAGAGAACACTTCAATGCTATCAAGATTTTGTTCAAAGCAGTTAGCCAAAGTTGGTTGGTCAATCAACAGAGGCTTCATGTTTTTTAAGCTGCACAGCTCATACATTTACAGCTACTTGTAGACACTAAAACTAACCAGATCCTCATACCCAAAGTTCATGGTTCTCAAATTAAATCTTTGTTTTTAAGTATCTATTCACAGTACTACAAATCATGTACATTATACCAAATGAACATTATCCTATATTTACCAACTAAATCAAAAGAATTTAACTGATAGAAATGAATTAAGGTTGAGGCTCAGGTCAATTTTGGGTCACTAAAGATAAGTAAAGAAACTAAAGAAACAAAGCATAATGGTCACATATAAAATTTTATTTCTGTTAAAAGAAAAAGTTGTTCCTTTCACTATACACAAATGAATGTGGATGGTGAATCAGTTGATGAGAAGACTTCAAAATATCCAGTATTTGATGAGAATGAAACGACGATGATTACTGTCTTGTGCGGTCTTCAAATGACACCATGATCTGTCCTGTTAACACACGAATGTTACAATATAAACTGACTGGATGAATGAGTCGAGATACTACACAAACGAATATTTACACGATGAAACCACGTCTCCCTCTTCTACCTGAAAATAAAAGCAATAACATGAAACGCTGATTTTCAATAAGACACAATCAGCACCTGAAATGGATATGTAAGAAATCCTTGGGATGTTGGTATACAGCAACAATCTTAATGTGTAAATCGTGAGCATTCTTCTTGACTAGGGTGCTTAACTTGTAAAATAAAGTTTTTAATGAGTAGAAAGTTATTAAAGTTCTCCTGTACATAAGTATTGCAAAAACTAAACCTGTAAATGGCATGTCTTACCCATCTAATATGGCCTGTAACCCTGATTTCCACCTCTTTTGTTATTTGGGGCTTTGCCGTAGTTAGCCTGTTGGCCTGGAAATAATCAGGAAAACAATTAAAACAGCGTCTACTGAATGTTTATCAGTCATTAAATGTTAAGATCTAATTGTATGAAAAAATAATCCATTTCCTATGTCATTGAGGAATGAAGATAATAACAGACTGTAAACCCAAGTGTAAGCACCCAAAGGTATCAAATAAGCCATACAAGCTTAGTGCAATGTACAACTGGTAACCCTGAACTCTCACCTGACTGGTCTCCTCCATAGTTTCCCCATCCTGCACTGTTATAATCACCATATCCCCCTAAAATATCGAAAATACCTATTAAAAACCTTTGGCCGAAATAACATTTTTCAACATTGGACATCTTAAAAGAATACATAAATTGAATCATTCCTCATGTTTTAAGTTCTGTAGGTGAAGTACTATATAATATCCAATATCTTACCTGCGCCATATCCATAGCCATATCCCTGGTCATAACCACCTCCCCATCCACCGTAGTTGTAATTGTAGTTGTCATAGCCACTGCCGTAACCACCGGCTCCATAACCGCCATATCCTCCGTAACCGCCGGCTCCATATCCTCCGTAACCACCAGCTCCATACCCGCCATACCCATTGTTGTAGTCATTCCAGCCACCATAGTTGCCATAGTCTACAATAAATTAAAAGTTATGCTACACAATGGTATATAAACCAGAGGTGAAAGGAAAAACTCTAAAAATATTTTTGCACAGACATTTTTAGTTCTACTGAATCCATACAGGCTGCAGCATAGTCAAACGAAAATAAAGCATTCACTTGAACAGCCATCTGATCATGTAGTGATATCCTAAACTGAACTGAACTTACTTCCGCCACGACCGCGTCCTCTCTCGCCTCCTCTAAAGAAACCGCCTCGTCCACGACCTCTTGTAGGCTGTGTTGCTTTCTTTATTTCTACCTGTAACATAAGACTACTATGTACATATCTTGTTCAAAAACATTACAAACTCTGAAAATAAAACCAGATCCATGGAAAAGCACTTACATTAACAAAGCAAAACTCCATGGTGCTAGTAGCTTGTGAATCCATTAACGACTCATAATTTAACCTGTAGAGAAAGTAGAAAACAACTACAACAGCTTCTTGTTATAACTCCGAATCTCCTCTAGATTACAAACAAAGAGCGTTGTTAAGTACATAGTTTATATCGGTCAGTGTTTAAATAATTCAGTTTTATTCATTACGTCATGCGGAGGTACCTCCTTTTGAGACCTCACGATGTCAGATAGCTGCAGCTAGGTCTCCACGCAAATGCCTTTTGTAGACTGCTGGAAGTGGAACAAGAAAGCTTGGTCATTCAGAAGCATACTCTACCACTTTTGTTATCATGAAGCTTTTAATCAACACCAGCAGAAGAACTTACGTATTACCGATACAAACTTCGAAGTCCCCACGGCTTACTTTATGCTAAGTGGATTTACTTTCTCTACCATGACTGCTGATCTTCATTAACAGAATGCCGGTGAGCTATGAAGGGAAATTCGGAAATGAAAAATGCAGGAAAACTACCCTGTTACCGCAAACTGAAACAGATAAATGCTTTTAACAAGTTTAGGTAGTGTTGTGAGCCTGTGACTTGTTATCTTACCTCTTCTCCTCCGAGTGAGAATTTGAACTCGGGATCCTCAACTTGAAGATTTAATACTTTCTCCACAGTTTCCTCAGACTCAAATTCGACAAATACAAAGTTTTTTCTCTGTTCCTTTTCTTTATCAAATGGAGCTTCAACTTTTTCAACCTGAAAGAGGAACATATTTTGTCTGTTAATAATATTTGACAAAGGTATTTCTTTTCAGCTGAACAAATCTAGGTTTGAATTATCACAAAAAGATTTAAATAATATAACATTTAAAAATATGGTCAATCTTCTTTTAAAACTGACACAAGTACTTATAGCTAGCTACATTTATACAGACCAAACCAAGGTCTTGGCATGCATAAGAGCTTTGAACATAAGTGTTGAACATTTGGTGATAATACAATTTTCTTACATCCTGCTCAATCAATTTTTGAAAACATTTTGTTTACTACGTCTTACCTTGCCCCATTCTTCAAAATATTTCTTGATTTCTTCGTCTGAGACTGTGGGAGCTACTTTGGCAACATATATCTTTTTGAGAGGTGGTGCATTTCCTTTTGGATTTGCTCTTTTGGGGTCTATTTTCTTTTTGTGAAGTATGTGCTCCTCCTTTGCTAAAACCTGGAAATAAACAAACAAGCTGGTGGTGAACAAAATTGTCCGAGGCCAAAAAAGGAGATGAGAGCAATGTGTTCTTCAAATATAAACTTAAAGCAAACCTGATTATGGATAACATATGCTACTTTAATGAAACAATATATTACCTTTTCTATACAATCTGCACTGGCAAACACAACAAAGCCAAATCCTCGTGATCTGTTAGTTTCAAGGTCTTTCTTTAAATTGCAGGTAACAACTTTGCCAAACTGTGCCATGTAATCTCTCAGATCCTCTGAAAAGGAAAGCAAGCATGGAATTAAGTTTACATTTCACCATCTTTTTATTTAAGATGACAGTTGATTTAGAGTAGAAAAGTATTTTTTGGCTTGTAACACCTGTTGGAGGCCCTGGTATCAGAGTGCTTGTTAATAAATTTAATTCTACATGTTCGAACATCCAAGGATTTAAATACATGTGGAATTCTTCTAAACACAAATCAGAATATGTAGTCTTGGCAAGATTTTTAACTTCGCTGAAATCAGTTTTCACCTAGACAAGACTATTTATATACATTATGTGTTCAATCTGCACCTAAACATTCAAGTTTACCTTCTTTAGTTTCCCAGCTCAATCCACCGACAAATAGTTTTCTGAAAGAAGGTAGAAAAGCTGTTACAAAAAGGTCTTCAGGTATAAGCCTTGTTAAAGCTTCATTACATATCAAATGGTAATAAATTAATGCTCCATATATTCTGACTTTACAGACAAAGAAGATGCAAAATGAATCTATTATTGATAAACATCCACAATAAGTATCTACTCATGGACTATTGTTCAGTCTACCTAGTAAAATGCCTGTTTGAAAGATTGTAGAAACAGACCCAAGACGCCATTTATTGTTGATAGATTATAGATTGTCTGTTGGAATCACAGTCTCTTGAAAATGCGACAACGGTTAGGATTTGATTTTTTGAACAGCTTTTAATGGGCGATTTGGTAGCTACTGTCACCGTTTTATATATTGTTCATAAACATGTGCGTTATCAACTTACTACACACATACCAAAATAACCATTAGCTTAATGACCGTAAATCTTAAAGGCCGGCGTAAATCTAAAAGGCGGCAAAACTACCAAGAGCGAAAACATGGCGCCCATGCCGGAATTTATAAATCATTTTTACCTTTCATCTTCATTGTCATTGCTGCCATTTGCATCTCCCTCGGCACCTTCTTCAGTTTTAGATTCTTGCATTGCCTCCTCGGTTTGAGTAACCTCTTGAAATTCTTGTTCTTCAGACATTTTCTTGATGTTAATTTCTGCGGATGGAACAAAGATGTCTGACCGGAGCACGCTATACCGAAAAGGACGCTATTGGTTGATGAAGTCACGTGATACATATGTCTAAACCTCTAACCTCCTTTTACAAACAAAGAACTTTTAATTTACACAGTTACGTCCCATGTTGAAAGAAACTTATGTGTTTGCGAGTTTGAACCATCAGTACAAACAGTTTTTCAACTAAATAAGTCCGTCAAATCCCGATGGATCATGTCCAATAAGTTGTTGATTTAGAAAAAACTAAAATAACACATGTACATACCACCAGAACAACGTATATGCTAGGTGGTGCAGCGAACTCTTAACTTTGATTAGGCTTTTGGAAATAGTGAAGTTTCTATCTGAATTATTCCCTTCTCAACTGGTGATTTACGATTCAAACATCTGAATTTTGATAAGAGTATATAGCTTAAGCAAGCATGGGGAAGAAATGATATGAAACTATCCAACGTTCACTTTAACATTCTTGATTGAATATTGTGTAGCTAAACACTTATTAGTTTGTATCGTCTACTGTTATATACCATTTTATGGTTTATATAGCTATGTTACTACAGTCTTTAGCTTAGCTCTTGAAAATAAAAGAAGAGTTGAGTTAACAACAGATACATGTACAAAATCAATACTTCTACCCAACTCATTATATGGCGTCAGATCAGGGACGTATATACGTCCCTGGTCAGATGAAACGTGTGTTGATGCTACTTAAACAACGGCACCAGACTGTTAATAACAATATAACGCTTGTGGCATGCTATGCAGCATTACACATATCTTATCTTCCTTGTCATTAACCACTTTACCCAATAACTTACATTCCGATATTTAATTTACATTTGCAACATCACGGGCCTATACACCTGTCCGTGGCAACATATACGACTTGGTGGGGTTTGTTTCAGTTTGGGCATTCATTCAATATCATCTATGTCCCATATGTTACTAACATAATGTTTAATAATGACAGTGTTCTCCTATTTTCACTTGAATTAATAATTACGAAATTGATCCCGAGCTCTGCCGGAAAGGACCGAGAACATACGATTGTGTCGTAAGGGAAAGACAACTCCGTGTAGAAAGTGATCTGGTTTCCTTACAGAGATTGTTATTGGGAACCAGCAGAACAGGAAACTTGTCACCGGAAGCGTTGTGTATCTAAGCAACACTTGGCTATGCAGTAATCGTGTAACGGTTATCTTTCCAAGGTGTATACAAGGCTTCATAGTATCAACAGTAAGTTATGGATTTGATTTATGTAAACACAATGTTTATACAAAAAGCAATATCTATGTTTAATAGTAATATGACCATGGCGACCGAGCTGGCATTTAAAAGATGTTGATCACAAAACTTTGTTTCCAAAGAAGTGCTGTTCAAGAGTATCTTTCTTTCTCATTCAGTCGTTGTTTTAATAAATGCTTTTGGATATTGTAAACACTCGGTATATTGTTTAAAACCGTTTGTGCAGCATTTTGAGTCAATGAAAAAGCAGCATATCTACGTGACACCTGTTTTGATGCTCACCTATTTCGACACCTTTTTTGTTTATATCACGTAATACTATGCGCACAGTCCGATGACGTCACTGCATGCTTTTTTGTTTGTTAATAACATTGTTTTACAGTGTCAAAAAACAAATGTAAAGTAAGAGACCCAAAGGTAAGAACTATTCGATTTTGCCAATGCATTGCAATTTTCTTAGGTTCAAAATTACCCACTACATCCAAGCAAAATTGTCCCCTTCATAAAAGAAAATGACAAAAACTTCTTACTTTGTCAGCAACCCTCATTCATTTTTCATTTGGTGTAATAATTGCGTGACATGACATGTGAATAAATCTTCTCAAAATGATAAAATTCCATTGTGTTGTATATCCTGTGACACTTGGTACATTTTTTGTATGCAATAATGCATGTGTTTTGTTAATTGAATATGTTTTAATTAGGAAACATTGTTTAAAACCATTTTCAAATTAAATGACCTCATAATGAATTTGCCTTGCTAAATTTTAGTTATGAACTGCTGATAATCTTAGGTCTTTTTTGTACAATACAAAGTACACCCTGTAAACACTGGGCTACAGCGAAAAAATCATTTTCTTCAACAGCCAATGAAAGACGTCGAAACTGGTGTCTGTCAAAATAATTAATGGCGGCACACATACACTCTTTAACAGCAATATTTTTGAACAAAAAAGATGTTCTCTGACCTCCCAAAGTATGCTTTGATTGAAAACAAGACAGTTTATTTAATATGATATATTTTCTACTAGAAAAAGTAGCGAACGAGAAGCAGAAGACTAGAAAAAGTAATTAGATGTGCACAAATGCCTGTTGATTGCTTAAGAGCGTCGAAACTGGTGACTTTTAAACAGATTAATTATTATGAATAATGTTGATACTTTGTGATGGTTGTTTATACACCTGTTTCTGAAAATTATGACTAGTTCAAGTTTTTGGCCTCATATTGAATAAGATGATCATTGTTGTTTCCTGTGATTATGCTGAACTGAATGAGTCACCTCATTTAAAACATATTTATATTATTCATTGTGTTCAATATTATTAGATCTATATTCATGTTTATTTGGCATTTAAACTCATTATCTTAGTAGGTTGAAGTTTTATAAATTGATGTTTATATATTATTTAATTGTTATCTTTAAATGTTGTGTCAGTTGCGTAGAGTATTCATTGAGAGTCAAGTTGAAATGATACCTGTCTATTGGATCTCTGAATGTTCTACAACTCTGACTCCAAGCTTGTACCTTACATATAGTCCTGTTAATTAAACCACAAAGCAACAAAACCTTTATAAACACATCTAGTCATGTGAACATTTTTTTTCAGGACCAGTCCAACTATGGCTGCTACAGCAGCACTGGAAAACTTCCACAATTCTGTGAGAACGCTTGCACAGACAAAGAGAATCAGAGTCACAGAGTTTTTCCAAGATTTTGATAAACTTCGATCTGGATTTGTTACAGGTATGAATATACAAAAACAGAATTGTTTATCCTACATTATTATGACCTACTGACCAGTATAATAAGTAGCTTAAGAAGAGACACGCTTATTCTACCATTACATACTGCTACCAGCAAAATAATGGGGCCATGACATGCATCGTCCTATTAGCCTGACTCCAAAATGTCTTGATCCTTGCAAGAGGAGTTGAGAATTACTTTATAGTAAACATTCAGAAATGAAGATACATTTTGTATTTGACAACTCATAGGTTTTAATTACTTTTCATCATCTAATATTTCAGTTCACATTTTAAGAAGTGAACATTAGATTTTAAAATAATATCTGCAAATAGTCTGATATATAAAGTTACAGATTTAATGTTAATCTTCTGATAATTGATAACATGAAATCACTTTAATGGTGAACTTGTTTTGTTAAATTTCCAGCTGCACAGTTTTCTAGATGTTTATGGCAGACACTTGGTATTCAGCTTACGCCTGATCAGGAAAATGTAGTCAAACAAAACTATGACTTGAAGGGAAATGGACAGATCAACTATAAATTGTTTTGTGATATCATTGATTTAAACTTTAACCCACAAGATCTGCAGAGAAACCCTGAGAACCAGCGCATTGAACCAGCAGAATTGTAAGGAAACACATATCAATATCTTTTTATTTTCTAAACCTTTGATTTTTGTGTTAATCTTCTCCTTTTCTCAAGCTATATGATAAGCGTTCCCTGAAAATTAAAGCAACACATTTTCTAAAAAGTGTCTAGGCATCAAGATAAAAGTTTTTTGGTGAAATTTACATAAAATGTGTAGCTATATGTGTATTGATGAAATAGCAGACTGGGAAACTTACACCAGTCTGAAGGCGTTTGGTTGGTAAACATTCTTGGTGGCTTTTAAAACTTTTAAAGTTACAGAAACATATTGTAAACTCAAAGTCTGACAAAGAGTTACTTTTAACATATAATAAAGGAATAAAAATATTAAAGCTAGTGTTTATAAATCTATATTTTGATGACAAAAAAATGAAGAACGTACATTAATATTTTGAATCTCAATATTTCTTTCTTGTCTCTTCACTAGTTTGGGAACAGCCAGGACAGTTCGACCCCTAACCAGTGGAGCAGAAACTCAGTTAATGCAGATTTTGCGCAAAATAGAACAGTTTTACAGTTATCATGGTATCAATCTGCGAACGTGTTATGAAGATTTTGACAGACATCACATGGGAGTGATCACAGAAAGTCAGGTAAATAATATATATCTCTTTCTAAAGCTAAGGCAAGATATCTGCTAAATTTGGTATGGAAAACATGATGCGGTATCATTAACTTTTTAACAAACATATATCTGAAACTGCATGGAATCTTTTGGGCATAAAAATGCTTTGCTTCAGATATAATATAGTAAAGTCATTAAAAAGACAGTATCTATATTGTAATGACAATTTATATTTGTACCCCATGATTCCATTAAGTGTATCTCAGTTTACCAATTTTGTTTTTGCACTCATTTTAGAATGTAATTTTCAATGCTTGCAGTTTTTCCGAAGTTTTCCTGGACCACCTGATGTTACTGAGGCAGATATGACTTTGTTAGTTCAGAAATATCAGGATCCTGACAAACCTGGTCTGCTGAACTACTTAAACCTGCATCATGACATCGTAGCCATTGGAGGACAGATGGCCAAAGATAGGGAACTGATTGAGGCACCTTACACCAACGTCGATAATACCCCAGTCATGGTATGAGAAATATCTATTTAGAAAAAATAATCAGTTATAAGGCCATAAATTACAACTAATGCAAGTCTATTAACACATGATCAATTTATTATAACCTTATAAATGGTAGCATATGTATGGAATACCAAATTCAAGCAAAAGTCAATCTTGGTCTTGTAGGTTTCTGTAAGAACTGCTTCATTGTGCCAATCCCATCCAAGGAATTACAGTAACTTGTATGGAAGCACCAAAGCTGTTCCGATTGAGATGATTTCATGTATACAGTTCTTTCCTATCTGTTTAAATTGCCAAATACTTGACCATTTTCATTTACTTATTTCAGCTTACCAAAGATCCAGATTTGAACAGCATTTTTGACAGAATTCGTGTTGCTGTGTTCAAAAATGGTATCCGTACAACAGAGTTTTTCAAAGATCACGATAAACTGAGAAGTGGAATCATAACAGAGAACCAGTTCATATGTGGTCTGTCTCTAGCTGTAGGGAAAGAGGCACAGCTGTCCAGGGCAGACGTACAGAAGGTGATGGAGTATTATAGACAGCCAGACGGACGTGTGCTCTACAAAGAGTTCTGTGATATGATGGAAAATGGTAAGAGTTTAAGTCTGAGAAATGTTTCATGTTGAGGGATGAAAAGATATGCATTCTTATTGATGTTCCATAAAGCAGTAGATGTAACATTCTTGCTTTCTTTGGTCCTTGTTTATAAGGAATGTGTTTTTTAAGGGAGTCCACAGTTCACACCAATAACAACCATATTATTAACCAATTTGAACTTCAACAACAGTTATATTTACCAATTAATCATATATCAGCTAATGTATAATAAAAAGAGCTTTTCAATTTTCAATGTTTTAGGTTAACTTATTTATAATGAAGTAGTGAAATTTTATGGGCAAAGCTCATGATTTATAGTTAAGGTAGTAGTAAAGTATCGACTATGTAAGCACTAGAATTGTGTTTGGTCTTAGTTAATTTTGTAAATACTTTTGTTGTTTGATTAAATAACTGATAAAAAGTACTGTTGTGTTTATGCAATTAACTCATATTGAATAAGAGCATGTTAAAATAGTGATATGTTGAGCACTTAATGCTATACTGATATAAAGGAAATAAACTAGACATTATGACTGACATATATGTACATAAGTTTTCATCCTTGTTCCTTCTATTTCAGCTTTTACCATACCAGATCTTGAAAAGAAACCATTACAGAGTGTGATTAGGCCAGTGAAAGGAGCTTTATCAAGGGTAGGATGATCTTCTTTATAACTACAGCCTTTTTTTCAGTGTTTATGTTTTCCAAAAAGTGTATACTGTATACAATGGAATGCATTTTTGTTGTCATGCTTTTCAACAGTGTTATTGCATTATTTTTGCTACAATAAAGAAGTAATTAAAATTGACAGTCTAGATCATATAATATATTATCTTGAATTTAGGCAGATAAACCATGAATTACAGAGTATTCTTTACTTCATATCCTGCTTTAATTATGTTTAAACTAGATGTCTGAACTTTAATTCTGACCAAAGAGGGAACAATATAATGTAGATACAATCCTGTTGCCTTCAATTTAAATAAATTTCTCTGTTTATTTAAAAACCACCAAATGAACCCCTAGTATTTTGTTGTTATTCTAGGGTCTTAATCCACTGAATGACAGTGAGGAGTTGAGACTACAGGAGATTCTATGTCAGATCTCAGACAATGTAAGACGTAGGAGACTGATGATGTACCCATATTTCAAAGACTATGATAGAGTAAGTACACTGTACAAGGTTTACCAGTAGTTTTGTTCACTTGATGATAGGTTAAATGGTATAGGAGTAAAGTTACTAAGCTCCATTTAGAAAGCCTTCTTCATAGAAAGCTGGGCATTGGGCAGTTTTAAACAATAGAAAATTAACACACATGCAAATTCTTCTATGAAGAACTTTGGAATAAGCAGAAGCTGTAAATTGTTTTGTTTATCTCTTTTTTACAGATTTTTGACATTGGATTTTAGTAAAGTTCTACAACAACTTTTATAGATCAATAGGTTGGAATACAGTTCTAGCTCCTGCAGGATAATTTGTTATACATGTAAGACACATTGTTAATTTACGTTAACAACCTAAGTGTAATGTCGCATTGTCATAGAATGTACATGAAATCACACATGACAACTTCTATGATTATGTTTTTTCTCCAATTTTAGGGCAAGAACTACACTAGAGTAGTCACCCCTACCCAGTTTGGAAGAATCCTACACTTCTTGTCCCTCAATGTGTCACCAGAAGACTTGAAGTTGCTACTGAGAAAGTTTGAAGATCCTGCTACTGGTGATGTGAATTACCCAGCCTTTGTACAGGCAGTGGACAAAGGTATGTGTGAAATATGCTGAGTCAGATGATACAAAGCTATTTTAAAGGAATTATATTTCTTGATTGATTCTACATACAAACCCTGTACAGCTTCCATTTCTGTGGCACAATGCATCAGTTCAATTTAAGTTTTA
>ENA-OREC01000641-OREC01000641.1-marine-metagenome-genome-assembly--contig:-NODE-641-length-14680-cov-12.381565_pt1 | contig 14680 bp, 4 predicted proteins | sample MGYA00248626_ERZ508543 | MGnify/ENA primary metagenome ERZ508543 (study PRJEB26211, sample SAMN05518279) | marine metagenome | isolation source: Puget Sound, Washington, USA | host: Bankia setacea... | reverse complement strand
CATAACTTGTACATTTCTAAAATCAACATTGAAGAATGCCTCATCACACAGTGATAAAGGAGACCCAAACCCTCCCTGTTTTGCTGAACCACAGCTTAAAGTGCCTATTTCTCTTTAACACCCTGTACTTTTTAAAACCTGACTGGAGCACTGTAGGGAGTACACCCTCACAGTTCTAGTTTTTGAATTGTAATGAAACATTCTTTTATGTTACAGATCACAAACATGACAGATGGTGGACTACCTCCGGGGATGTCATTCCCACAGAAAGTTCACACTGATGAGGAGGACTTTGTTATAGAACTAGATGAAAGTCATATGGCTGGAGGTCCTGATGGGTATGGACTTGATGAAAGAGGAAGATGTAAGAGAAGAAAAAGATGTGGTCAGTGTGGTCCATGCCTAGTGAAAGAAAACTGCATGAAGTGCCATTTTTGTATCCGAAAAGATGTCTTGAAACAAACTTGTATATACAGGAAATGTGTCTATCTGAGGTCAAAACCAAAGCCTTATCATCGGCCTCATCAGAGTCCACAGGGCAGGAGTGGAGCATCTCCATCTAGAGACACAACCCGAGCCTCGCCACTTGTAAAGTCACCATCTGGAGTACAGCCTGGGATGTCATTTCCAGAACCAGTTATAAACATGCATGAATCACGTCCAGAAAATCCCTTCTTCCCTCCACAACTAACTCAACAGGCACAAGTGGGTGTACAACAAAACAATGGGTATCTGTCTCAAACTCACACAAGTCTGGAAAGAGCACCGTCTTTACCTAATACTGCTGGAAATATGAATATGCAGATGAGCATGAGTCCTCATGTACCAAACCATGCAGCTTCACCACCTGTTCCGAAACCACCAGATCCAACAGTTCACCCACAGCCTGTAAACAGCCCTATGGCAGCTCTCTCTGGCATTCCGTTATCATCATGTAACAGTGTACCACATATATCACCCATGCAACCCATTGGACCAACCATACCACCAGTGATGCCACAAATTACCAACAGTGCTTTATCAAGTATTCCACACATACCACAAATACCGAACATGCCTGGTATAGGTGAAAGGTCTGTGAATGATTTCAGGCATCCAGATCAGTTCTCACTAGGACCACATCATCCTCATCCTCACTATCCACCAGTCCACCCACATAATGTCATGGCAGCACATAGAGAATCAAGCTTCTTTGCTGAGCCTCCAAGGATTTCACATATGAACTTTAATCATGCCAATCATATGGACTCATTAGGTAGAGGACCAAGTGACTCATCATGCATGTATCATCCAGGTTTACCCTATTCCATGGCAGGTCATTACCAACCAAGTGGACCATCGTTTTTATCAGGTGCTGCTGAAATTAACCCATTCAGATCAAACTTTTTAAACTCTTTTCCTCCAGGGTATTCGTATCCCCCAGACAGATATCGGGAGGGGTTTGGACCTCTCCCTTTTACTAGACTAGGCATATCACCAACTACATCATTCCCACAGTACCCTGGACAAAATGGAGGATACGGAGTGGGTAACGCTTTCTCTCAGCAATATTACAATTCTCAGCACGGGTGTCCAAAAAACGGCTCACGCCCTCCTGTTTCACCCAACATTGACGATGTGAAGGTGATACAGGAAGGGTATAAAATTAAAGATTCTAGTTCAAAGTTAATGCTTGCTTGTGATGTAAAGCAAGAGAAAGACAGTGATGACATGTCGTCTCCAAGCCCTGTTCATAACAAAAGACCAAATAGTGCAAAAAATAGAACACAAAGAAAAGATTCATTTGACAGAACTAACATGTTTCCATTCAATCAGCTCTCACCGAGAATAGATCATCTACGTCCCTGGAATGATATGTTTTCTCCAAGACCAATGCATCGCTCCGACCCTTTTTTGTCCCCAAGGTCATCTTACTTAGAGACCTCAAGAATGACGCCATGGTTTAGTCCAAGGAGAGACGATGTATGCAGCCGAGCAAGTAGCAGTACAGTATCATTAGACTTTGAGTGTGAGGTTATTGGTGTAGACGATCAACAAGTAAATGCTCTCATTCGTTCAGATGGTTGTAACAGTATTGAAATTGAGTTTGACAATAGATCTATGTGCTCAAACGATTCCTCTCCACGAAAATTACCATCACGGAGCTCAATAACGAGTGACATAATAACACCAGAGAAAGGGTCGGGTTTTGGGGCGCTATTTTCAAGAGTAGAAATGAGTGAGAGAGAAAGAGAACACTCAATTAGAAAGGCATTCAACTTGTTTGATAGTTGCCATAAAGGTCTGGCAAAGGTGTCAACATCTGGTAGAAAGCAAGATGAGGGGGAGAAAGGTTTTACAAATATGAAAGGGTACTTTAAGAACAGTGTGTGTATTAGACAAGATCTAGGTGACGAAGGAATTGTACAGGTTGAATTGCCAGGGCATCGTGTCTCAATAGAAAATATTGTCTTCACTGACGAGATGTTGAAAAATAGTAGTAATATTAAAGAACTGACAGAATTCATTACTTCGAATACACCACCTGTTTTTGGATAGTGGCATTTCCTTAACTGCCACAACATTGAGTTTGAGTTGAACATATCAAGTAAAAAAACAATAAAATGCTTTTATTTTATATTAGTGCTAAAATATTTGATTTAAGCATTCAATTTGAACAAAATTCTCAATCAATGGTTTTCATTCTCTTTTTTTTACAAGTGACATTTGAGTAAATATGATACAGCAATATTGTAAACCTTTTTTAGGCTAAGCTTTTACATAATTTGATTCGAGATGTCAGTTTTGAACCTTGAACAATAATTTCTTGATTGTTTCTCTGTACAAAGTTTTGATGACAGTATTTTTACTGTACAGTGCTCCCTCTTATGACAACATGTCCAACATTTTTTATTTTTTTGTTATGAAATAAAGTTAAAACAAGCCTTGATAAGTCACTGTGTAGCAAATTCACCAAAAAAGAAATTTAGATTTGTTATCCAATATATAGGCATTCAAAGTTTAGCAGGATTTTAACAGCTTTCTCGTCCGGTATAGTCAGTTTCATCATGCACAAACTCATGTTTCATATAATTTATAATGTCTGGTACCCCTGGTGTTGTATTTAAGGACCTCCTTTTTCATTTAAATATTCAGTGATTTTGTAGTCCATTATTGTCCTGTGTGTTAAACTATTGAATAAGACTTGTAAAACCATGTATTTTTTCAATCTTCTGTAAATGCTGTTAAAAGACTTAACACAAAACTCCAAGCCATTACATTCCCTGTTAACTATGAAAGTCCTGAAATTATTTTGTTTTGACAAATTGTATGAAAACTATGTGAAAATAAATAACATGCTTTAATGAATTTGTATTGAAAGTTAGTCTGAAATGCACTGACAAATAAAAGAAATTTACTAACAGAGCAAACTCTTAGGATAAACACTTATTGTTTATGGTTTTAATTCATGTTGTTACTTTCTTGTTATAATGTTTAGTGGATATTCTGTTTTATAATTACACTTTTAGTTTTTACATTTTCAACTTGTATACATCTTACGTTCAAGCCTCTAATGTATTGTATATTTTCATTTTGTATAGTCACTAGAATTACACACACACACACACACACTTGTTGTTTAGGTCTGATGTTGTTAATTATATTGAATCAAATAAATAGTACATGAAATGATGATTTTTACTGATACTAGGTTGTCAATAGTGATTGTAATCATATAAGTACATGTACATACCCTAACTATGTCAATGCAGCAAGATTTGTTTATTGATCTGCTTGATTTATTGATGTTGTGTGTTACAGCAATTTCTATACAGGTATTTATATGTGAATGACATATACAGTAAAACCTCATTTTTTCGAACCATGATTTCCCTAACACCGCCCAGTATTCGAACTGTATTTTAAGCTCCGGCCGAATTCCTATACCATTGCATTATTTGAACTACTGATTATTTGAACCCCTATTATCGGAACTCTCGACCTCAATCAGTTGTCCCCTCGTATCATAAAGCATGTAGTTCACACACTATAATTCGAACCATTGTCGCGATTAAATTGGCAAACTTCGAACCAGTTTTCACACCTTCGCATTCTGACTGATTTGTGTCAATCGATTGTACAATATCTGAAGACATGATTATTATGCAGAGCCTTGATTTAGCAATTAAAGCGTGTGTTTGCGTCAAAAAAATGTTTGTGTTTATGTTTGTTTAACGGTTGCTTGTTATGAACTAAACAACTAAAACAAGAAAGCAATAGATAGTTATTCTTTATTTATGAATAACATGTGTCTGGGCTAGGGTGAAGCTTTACATTGTCTTAATAAAACTAAATTCGGAGAGGAAAAACAACTGTACCACTGATAGGAAGTCACCGAGCCTATCGAGTCAACAAAACATGTTTACTCATATTGCACAAACCGTGACGATTTTATTCGATAAAAACTTGCCCATATCCATTCTGACACAGTTGCCTCCCCTAAGGATCATGCGTTACGATTTATTTGTTTTCTCTTTTTTATTAAATAATCGGTATGCAAATCGTGCAATTTAATAATTTCTTTCGATAAACTGCTTTAATAACTGACAGAAGTCATGTACATGTAGTAGATTGAAATGTTGCACATACCCTACAGTGTACGCCTTTGAACCAAAAAAGTAAACAATATCCGACAGGTGACTCCTGTAAATTCGAAAACACAGATTATTCGAACAAATTTTATGTCCTGTGAGTTTTCGAGGTTTTACTGTACATGTAACAGTGTCTACAGTAGATGTGTTTACTTTTAACATGCTGGAAATGGTTAATATTTTATAACTTGGAACTTGTTTCTTTTACCAATTATCCCACCCACTGTAGGTACAAACAATGCAGTATTACATGTTATAAATGTTTCATGAATCTCTATACACAGTTAATAGGAAATTCAGTATATTGTTTATTTCAGTCCATGTTTGCCATTTATTCATGTATTCTTTTACTTTCATTGATTGATAGATAAATATACAAAATTGTTCCGAAATGTTCAAATCTTATCAATGGACCTAAAATTTGTTGTTATGTATGTACTGCTGTCAAAAATCTAAGTTGTTGTTTTTGCTATTATATATTAGTGTTTTAGCATAATCAGTTTTTTTGTTAAATCAGTTTTTTTGTTCAAGTTTTATAGTATTATTGTAGTGCTGTTCAAGCTGTACATAGCTCTCTAGTCAAGTACAGTTTTGTCTCCTAGTAACGTTTTTTATACACAGAACAAAATTGTATTGATTTTTATTTTCCCTCCGTATTTTGTATTTGGTTAGAGCGTTTTAAGTGGTATTAAATGTTAGTTCTGTTTGTAGGGTTGCCTTTGGTCTTAACATTTGCATATCGTTTATACCACTACATTGAATGGAAAGTGTAAATAAAGCATTATTTCCCTTGTCAAACTATTTCATTTTCAAGCCTTAAAATTGATATTCTCTACTGCATATAAATAGCAACAAAAAAACTGTTTATCTTTTTTAAATTAACAGTATCAGAATCACAGAGATAACTATATAGATGTCACGGAAGAATTGTTCCATGTAAATTGTAATGAACAAACATGTTGCTTTGGCTTACCATTTGTGAATATCTGATCAAAATGTGTTAACTGTGAAACCTAATTCTTCTGTCAGACAATTTATAGCCCATGGACTCAATCAAACTGTCAGAAGTTGTCAAAAGTATGTTGAATATTAAGTGTTGCATAATGGCCAAATCTGCTGAAAGGAAAGTGAGAGAAAATAATTGGTGCGTCCTGACAAAATTTAAAATGGTATTTGGAACTGCAGAGAGAAATATAAATTCTGTTTTTACTATGGGGAAAAACACACACAAAAATGAAAACAAGGATGTTAAATGATGCATTCTGACGCTATTTAAAGTATACCAGTATTTGAATAAGAAATCAGGAAATTAAAACTGAAGATAGAATTTGGTGCTGTTTAATACAGAGACATAGAAGGTTCCCGTTCAGTCGTGTATATGTGAGCACACGCTCAGATAGTTAGATGTTATTTGTGTTGTGCAGAACAGATCTTACAGGTGTACATAAGATTACTATAGTGTATATCCCTTGTTTTCTCTGAACGTTTTCTTATGTCTTTTAAATAAATGATTAACAGAGTTATATGTATCAGTTTGAAATAGATTATTACATGTATAGGTTCATGTAAATAGCCTTGAATTTAAACGGTCAGTTGGTCAGTATATGATTATAAGTATATGTGGTCTCCAATATATTCAACTTTTACATGTGTATGTCTCTCTGGTTTTGTACATTTATATGAAAAAATGATGTTTTCAGAGAATACATAAATTGTTGTATTGGCGTTTGAACTTTACAATGACATCTTTAGCTATAGAGTGTATTCTGTTGTAACAACTTAGTTTGTCAACTCTTGGTTACAGAATTTTAACAATTTAATGTATTGATGGTTCTGTTGTTGGTATGTTGATATTATACATTTCTTTTTTTAAATATAAACTATACCTATCTTTGTTTTCCTCATGTAGTGAAATTTTAACCATGGATATATGCAATGGCCGAAAGAGGAACATGACTAGATGTATTCAAAACACAGAATAGAATTGCCGAAAAAAAATGGTCTTGTCTAACGTGATCAGTGTCTATCTCTGTTTGAGTATTTGTTTGCATCATATCAGATATATACATACAGTGAACCCCCTCTGAACCAGACCCCCCGTAGGATGAGACAAAATGTCCAGTTTAGAGGGGTTTCCTCTTTAAAGGGATTATTTATATACGGTATAATTGGGACCAAAGGCCATGTTGGATATAGAGGGGAGTCCGGGTTAAGGGAGTTTCACTGTACATGTATAACAATTTCCAACTGTACTGAGAAGTTTCCATTTATACGATTACAAGTTAGTTAAAACATGCATTTAATGACCTTAAATTTTGGAGAATTTGCTTTTGAATTGAAGTTTGTGACAGCCAAATCTGTTTGATATGAAACATTTTTTTTAACAATGAACAATTATTGCTGGAACTGATGACCTTGAGTAGCCAAAAAACTGAACAAAATTGGGTTAAACATGCAAAAATTAAGAGTACATGAAACATTATATTGTACTCATTGTTAGTAAGGACTAGCCGATTTTCTCTAACTATCTTTTTTTTTACTTCCATCTTTTTGAAAGACAAAAACCAATGTATTATTTGTTTATGCAGAATGAAATCAAAGTGTGCTGCTCATGTTTCATATGGAATTTCACTAAGCACAGATTTTTGTTAAATTTCATTCATCTTAACTGCCCCCCAAAAAGAGTAAAACTTTAAAAAAAATACTATGTTCTTTATATGTGTTACAAATATTTCAGTTTGTGTGTGTCCTTGCATTATAAACACATGGTTGTGATAACAGATGTAGAAAGAGTAGAAAACTATAGTTGAAAGGTTCACTGAATCAATACCAACAGGTGCCCCAAAATGTGAAGTTTAGAACTTGTTATCTATCTCCATGATTTACCTTCATGCACCTCTACATTTGTATTTGGCTTGCTTTTATATGGTCCAAAAAGAGGCACCCTGTTTTATTCATGAAGTGATCCTTTTAACACTGTATATTTTTTCTTGTGTTCAACCATCAAGTAGCCTGTCCATGCATTTTACTTCTCATTGTAGATCAATACCAAAGTCTTAGATATAGATTAAAAAAGAGAGAGAAAAAATCATGTGTTTGTTATTTATCACATGCACTTCTTCAGATATTTGTACATGTTGTGCTTACTTTGAATGCAACATCACATAATTTTACTGGCAGAAGAAAAAAGCTTACCAGTACCACTACAGCAAACATGTTACTTTTGTGAATACAACGCTTGCAACTAATTAACAAATAAAACATGGCTTGGACTGACCAGTCCGTTAACTGCATATTGCCTGAAACTACATGTTTTATTTGTTATAGTATACCAAATATATGGATTTAAAAAAAAGTTTATTGTTTTAATATGTCTACAAATTATTGTATTAACCAACAACTGTTAAATATCAATGGTCTGAAGTCATAACATCTAAATAGAATTTGTTTAAGAGACCAATTATATTTTTTATGAAACAAAAAGCTGTCTCATTTGTATGATGTATGTTGTAACAATCTACCTGTGTAAACAGCATTAAACCTGTATTGGCAAATATACCGAAACAGTCCATACAGAGTTGTACACCCTTTGTCAATTAACAGTTTGCTCAGGTCTTTTATAGCGATTTTAATGACCGGGTGAAATTGAAATAAGAACAAATTACTGGTACATATTACACCTATAACTACAAATATACAGCACCCAATACATAAGTAGTATGTATTAAAGTAAACATGTGTTTTATAAATCTTAATCTCATATATATAATATGCACGTTAAAAGAAAGATGCCAATGTGATAAACCCAGTCTGGTTACCGTCTTAGTGATATTGCAAATGGTACAGTGAAAGGGAAGGGAACTGACCAGCCGATGATCAACTTGGGATATTAACTGCCCGGGACAGTTGGTGATTATTCTTACGTCTCTTTGAATTGTTGTTAGGATTATCCAGTCTGGTGCTTTTTCAACGTCAAAAGTTAAACTCCATGCCAAACGTAGAGCAATTCTGGTTTCTTTGCTGGTGCAATTTTAGGAATTTCATCAATTCGAAGAGCCATGTGGTGTTTATCTTGTATAGGGAGACTACCGATCGGATCAAGAGTGTTGGTAAGCATGTCTTTAACCAAACCATACTTTCTAGGGTATCTTCTTTATTCAGTTTTTTAAGTTTCAAATCAACAAAAGTTGTCTGTCCCCATAGACAATTACATTTTCAGGAATAATTAAATGATAAACATTTTCCTATATAACTATTGCTGAACACGACTGTCGTAGTTTTGTTAATATGAATAGAATGGAAGAAGGTAGAGAATATGCGCACAATGTCAGCACCAGTAATGTATGAAGGGACATAACTATTGTTGACTTTTGAAAAAATGTTGAGTTTGTCTCCCTTGAAAATATATTTGAGTTTAAGTTGCAGATATTTACAGCTGCGCTTATCTAACTTCTGGGATGCACAGAAATCTGACAAAATTAAACTTGCTGAATTTTATATACGACAAATGTTTCCACACATGAATACACTGCAATTATATGTTGTGAAAGTTTTAATAAAACTTGCTATATTAAGACAGGTATCCATGACGTCACATGACGTCTTTGGTTTGCCGCGTCCGAAAGGAAAATAATTTTTCACATCCGAAATTCCCTATTGTTGTTATAATATTGATAATAACATTTATAATTTTACTTATTTGCTGGTTTAAGATTGCTTATAATTTCTATTCAATGAACTTTTTGTTTCAGTCATTATGAAAACCATCTTTTTTAAGGAAGACTGGTTAAACATATGCGGAAACGAGTATACGGCTCCTTCCTGTTGTTCAACCTGAACTTTTGACGATCTTGTAAAGGAAGGACTGTAATGTGATAAAATGGCTAAAACAGCCTTGTTTCGTGATTAAAAAGGATTTAAACGTAGTGAAACCCTTCATACAGTGTATCGTGCCATGTCTTAGATGATTGTATAGATAATTACTGGATTTACAGCTGAACTTTTCACCAAACGGGAAACAAATTTTGACGAGCATGTTGTTTGGATTTTTCAGCTGAGCTGGTAAACAGCCTGTTTCTTATGATTCGTTTTTCTCCGTATTTCAGTCGTATGAATGTGCCGCCATATGGTTCTAAATGGATTTTTTGAATATTCAGTGTGTTATATATTTTCTAATCCTATAAAATCAGGTTTGTTTCTCCTGTGTATTGTCAATCGATGTGTTTGTTTATTTTGCTGAGTGAAAATGAGCGATGCAGCAACATGTGTTGGAATACATCATTGATCAACAGCAGACGGTTCAAGGTTTTCACAACATAATATGTGGAAAGTTATTTTAAATCATGAGTACATATGGTTAAAGGAATTTGCTGAAATCGTGGAAAACCATCCTCTGAATTAGCATAAAGAATTGTTGTTGACATTTATGACCATGCAAGTCGGTTGTGTTTTGGCTTATGGTTTTGCTACATACATTCATTTACTTGTATCAGTTTTCATATAACTCACACACACTCCTATGCAGACTGTTTCCTGGAGGACTCAAGTTTGACTCTCACAAGAGGGAGAAAATTGCCATTATAAGGAAGAATTTGTAAAAAAACAGTTACTTCAGTTATTATAAAGTAAAATGACTGTTCTCCCATTTTATGACTGACATTTGTTATTTCCTTAAACGTGAAAATACTTACCAAGTCAAGGTCAAAATGTGACTGTAACCGTTAACATCTGTGTCAGTACTCAATACAGTTTATCATTGGATTAATGTCACCACATATATCCTAATTTGAAAATGGCAAGATATTAATATTGTTTCAAAAATGCCTGTGACATTTTACATGTAGATAAACAGTTTAAATAAGAGGACCTCACTGGCCTTTAAACACTACATTTGAATTTCTATATTAAGTTGGTTAGTAGTTTCATGAAACTGAGTGACCCGGACAGACACCTTTTTTTAGTCTGTACAACATTTAGCCATAGTTACTATCAGGTATGTTATTTTGGGCTTTTACTGACAGCTGAGAAAATGACTGTTGTAATTTGCTGATTTCTTTCCTTATGTTTGTGGTTATTGTTGCTTTCCTTAATGATCTACATTTTAAAGAGCAAGTACCATCAATGTTTACTTTACTACTGGTTATTATCCATATTGCAAAATGTTACCTTATTTGGACACACACAATTTTGTACTTGTGAATCTTTATTTTTCAACTATTGCTCGAGTTGACTATTCACACACACTCGTGCAATAACAGTCATTGGTTGTTAAGTATATGAAAATCACCGGATGATGCTTCAAAGATAATGTATTCTATAGTTTCATCACTCCATGCCATTACATGTAACTATTTATAACTCTTGACTACAACACAATTGATTAGAGAATCTTATCAGCTGTAAATAGTTATGATTCAAAATTGGAACATTAAATTGTGTTACCAGTTGCTAGTTATTTTTGATATCTTTTTTCAGTACTTGTGATTTCACTTGATTTATTTCATGCCGGTAATTTATAAGGGTACCGACATATAATGCTGTAGTTAAGTGACAAACTATTCTTTTGAAGAATTCTATTTGTGCTGGGAGGAAATTTTATAGATGAAAATGTGTAAATTTATGATGAACAAAAGTATATCTTTCATGACATGTTATAAAGAAGTATTGAGGATTTATACCGGAATATAACAGTATACCTAGATGTAAGTTGCTTTCAATCTCAAAGTTTTAGATTATGTTTTGCCATTTTGAGCTGAGCAATTATATTGGATTGTCACTGTTTACCGCTAGCTGTTGTAATCAGCTGTTGAAATCAAGTAAGCCCTAAAGGTTAAACGCTGACCCACACAGTGACAGCTTGGAAGTAATGTGCTAAACTATGAGGTTTTGTGGTACTTGTGTAAGTGATAATGGTATGTAGAAATAGATTTGGCGGGAAAATGGCCTGTCTCTTTGTTCGCAATGAAATGTAAACATAACAGTCGAGTGTCATAAAGTAAGTCTGTCAAGCGGAACATCATTACAAGTTTACAGTAAGTTAGAAATTCTACATCTACTGGTAAAGTGGATTTTGAAACGAGATTGTAGAATTGGGAGAAAAACACACAAAGGATTGAGTCCTCCACTCAGCAGCTGTTTATCTTAAATAGCTGACTTAATATGTATACTGTACTTAAACTAAGCCTGGTTTATGAATACAGGTGGTTTAGAAGGCCTTCCATGCACAATTTGTCTGCACTAGATCTTGTTTTTGTACAATAGAGAGATTTACATGTACCTCCAGAGTAATTCGATTATTTTTGTCAAGGTTTTGATATATGTTTCTACTGCATCCATACAAAGATCTAGGTTGAAACATTGAATGATTGATAAGGTTTAAAATAATGTTGGTTTTTGACTTTAACTTCAACTCTGATCTGAAACGAAAATAGGAGATATTTGTATGCATTCTGAAAGTGAAAGTTAATCAAACCATTTTTGAAAATCAGTCTTGAAAATGTATGGTTAAAATTTACAAATTAGTCATAATATGATGTCATTTGATGTTTACATACATGTGTTAAGACTAAAATCAAGAGTTGACATATATGTGTAATTTGAAGGTTGGCTTTTTAAGCTTTATGGTCCCAAAAGGGGGGGTAGCATATAGTTGCCGCTTTGTCTGTTCATCCGTCCGGTACCATGTCCGGCAAATAACTTTAAAACTGCTTTTGGCATTTAAATAAAACTTGGTATATAGATAGATGGCAAGAGTTATCTCCCCATAACCATTTAATTTTCATAATGAATGCCTGTCCGGGCCATACCTTGGAAAGTACAAAAGGGATTGAAATGAAACTTGGTTTATAGATAGATGGCAGTGAGAGGTAACGCAGTGCACAAGAACCGTAACCATACCCTGTATGTTACTGAGTTATCTCCCATTAACCTTTTTTCATAATGCTTGCTTATCCTGGTCATATCTTGGAAAATACTAAAGGGATTGAAATTAAAGTTTGTACATACATAGATGTTAATGTAAGGAAGTACAGAAGACAAGAACCATAATCCTGTGTGTACAAGGCGTGTTTGATTACAAGTTTTGCCTTTTATAGACAATAGCCATTTGGAGAGTATTTTTCGTCTCCAGTGATTTTCTTGTTTTAATTGGTGTTTGCTTTTTTAACAAGGATATTTTTTTAATACATGTCCACATTCTAGTTTCTGCAAGTTGAACTTTAGTTGTTAATGCTGATTTTAGATATTAGCTACTTTGTACTTTGGATTAGCTTGGATGAAAATAAACTACCCCATCTCAGACTATTCAATGTCATACTCATAGTACTTCTCTTGGTTCATTAGTAAAGACAAGAAGTGTAAAGGTCATAATTGGATTCATGATAGCGTTTACACATTAGAGCTGACATGGTGTGTACATATGCAGGTAATATGTGTGAGTAATGACCGTGCTATGAAAAACCTGTCAGTCAGTGTAATTGATGTACAGGATGTTAATTTTGGATAGCTTCGTGGACTTTTACCTCATTTGGTGCACTTAGGGGGGGATTGTGTGTTCATCAACTGCTTAAAATTGAAGCTCAACTTATTAGTGTTTGTGTCAGACACTAGAAACACAAGACTGACCAGAGATAAGATTGAGAATTTGAAAAAGTCAGCTTTTGGGGACTGTCACTGATCTTATGTGTATAGCTCACAGTGTATGACTTATTAGGTTAGCTACATTGACTGCTTTGCACTTGCCTGTGGGTGACAGTTTCTGGTTAAATATGGTTAACAGGACTTAAGATTTTGGTAAGGTTTGTGGTTAGTGACACATGTAGAGAAGGCATTAATACTTGTAACTCTCAGCTCTGTATGCAATTTGTTTTATAAGAACCCTTACAATTTTAGCAAAAGCAAATTTATGCACAGCTGAGTTATTTGTGTACTATTTATATCAGTTTAAAACTGTTGCAATGTTGAAGATTATTGGTTTCACTGGTTTGTTGACATGCGTTTATCTAACTCAAAATCAATCCAGTTATGCTACTCTAGAGTAATAAAATATGACTTTGTATTGGTGCATGTCAAACGTCCAGGTTTATGTTAATTGGTGATTTTACAATGGAATTCATTTTCTTGATATTTGCTATTGATAAGTAGAGTTTAGTAATTGGAATTTCACCTAGATCTAGCCAGCTTGCCTCAAGGAACAGATTTTGTTAAAATATTGATAGATAATACAGCTGTTAAGGCAAGGTCCAATATAAACAATTAGTAACTACATGAACGTCACAAGTTAAGTACACTGTTCATTATACTACAAATGTATTGCTGCTTGCTAATAATGATTTTAAGTGTTTTTTTTAAATTTCAATTAACTTAAATAGATGTGTAAAAGAGGCTCATGGTCCTGCCTTGTACACAGAATTGACATTAGTGGGAATGGTTTTGGCTGGTGAGTGGTGAAATGTTGTTGTTTTTGTCTAGTTCAATATATCTGGAAACACATTATGTACTTAATTGGGTAGGTACAGTCCACACAGCGTGGATTTTACAAAGTCCCCCCAGGTTCTATATTTCAGTATCATGGAGAAGACACACATTGAAATTGAGACTACCATTATGGGGAAAGAGTGCATCTTATATATGCAACCATAAGTTAATCTGCCACCGCGACTTTCTCCCTGCTGTCCGTCTCTCAGAGGGCTTAGCAGATGATCACCGCGACCGTTTGCTTGCTGTCCCCCGCGATTGTCCACTCAAGATAAAAATTGTCCGCGGAAAACGTAAAATATGCGCTGTGTGGACTGTAGTTTTTGCTGGTTTTACAAAACATTTGGGTAGTGTTCAACTTCTTATATCTTATACTGCTGCAAAACAACACTTCTGGTCCCTGTTTCTAAAACACTTGGGGATGAATCATTGTTAACTCAATATTGGAACACTTTAGTTCAAAAGCAAAATAGTATTGAATATGAATATTCCCATCAAAACACTAAACTAGGAAAGTAAATCCCTCGTGTATGCATTAAGTTCTATGTATTTTAGTTTCTCTCTGTGAACACTAA
>ENA-OREC01000640-OREC01000640.1-marine-metagenome-genome-assembly--contig:-NODE-640-length-14690-cov-11.286320_pt1 | contig 14690 bp, 15 predicted proteins | sample MGYA00248626_ERZ508543 | MGnify/ENA primary metagenome ERZ508543 (study PRJEB26211, sample SAMN05518279) | marine metagenome | isolation source: Puget Sound, Washington, USA | host: Bankia setacea... | reverse complement strand
GTGTCCTATTTATTCCTGTGTCCTATTTATTCCTGTGTCCTATTTATTCCTGTGTCCTATTTATTCCTGTGTCCTATTTATTCCTGTGTCCTATTTATTCCTGGGCTTAGCCCGGTTACACTAGAGCGTAGTAGGCTTGGCGTTCACCGCAGAGGCATAAAATGAGAACCTTTTTCGGCTAAGATCAGCGTAAAGATATTCAAATGCCTTTGAAACAGAGTATTCCGATAATCTTTTGTAAGACTCTGGATCAGACAGCAACTCCAAACAACCTACTATCCCCAAAGTATCGCCAGCCGAAAAAAGCGCAGCCTCATCAAGCAGTTCTGGAATACCACCTACATTACTGCCAAAACACGGCAAACCAAAACTCATTGCCTCAATTAATGAGCGAGGTAAACCCTCTGTAAGGCTAGGCTGAACGTATGCGTCGACCCCCCTAAACCAGTGACTTATATCAGAGCGAGAAGTGATTACGCCCTCAAAAACAACCCCATTTGGTAATGCGCCATTCTCTAATATATAACGTTCACCACTACCGCCAACAACACTTAAATCAATATCAACACCTCTTTTTCGCAATAAAGAGATCGCACAGATCAACGAATGTATACCTTTTAATTTTAGGTCGGGGTTTCCAATAACTCCAATCCGAAAGCCGCACTCTTTAGCTGGCCTAGCTGTTGTCACAGAATCTATTTTTACATCTGATACCCCTAATACACTTTGAGAAGGGTAACATGACTGCAGGTACTGGTGGGTAACATATATGACATTAACCATACCCTTAACATGCTGCCTTACGCGAAAGTCTAAAACCGGTGCGTATAGTTTAGAAATGAAATCGCCTCGATTCCTAAGACAGTCACCACCCGAGGCCACTACCTCTGCAATCGCAGTTCGGCTTAACTTGTTAGCTAGAGATAACGCGAGCAAACCAATTTCACTAGGCAACCTAACCACTAAACAATCTGCACCTACAATGAGAGACCTAAGTTCACGTGATACTCGCCTCCTAGCAAGCCCCCCCTTTAAAGAGCTTAAATTTTCCACCCCATAAAAATCTACGCCATCAACATCAACCCTAAGAGCATTTGGAGGTAAAACGTCTAGCTTCTTCTGTCGCCCAACTACAGTAATTGATTCACAGAAATTGAAATAAAAATTAAACTTTTCCCGGTCTAGCTTACCGGATGAATATACGCCCCCTCTATACAGAAAAAATATGTGATCATGACAAAACAACATTTTATTCATGGATACTATACATCCACATAAGGGATTGCTTTAAGTGTTTTCGCTGGAATGCCACCTATCAAGACCAACGGGGGAAATTCAGCGGCAACTACAACAGCTCCAGCAGCAACAACAGTCCGCTCCGAAATACTAGCGCCAGCTAAAATTCGTACACCACACGAGACCCATACGTCATCAGCAATATTGATAGGGCCACACTCTATCGAATTATATTTAATAGGCTTATTCCTGTTATCCCATGTATGATTAAATGAGACTAATGAAGCTTGGTGGGCAATAGACACATCGTCCCCAATAATAATTTCACCTAATGCATCAACATACACATTATCATGAAACGAAACATTCGACCCCACAGATAGATATTGTGCATTTTTAAAGGTTACTCCAGCCGCAATATATACATTCGTCCCAATTCTACGAAAAATACTGGCGGCTAATACATAGCGCAGTGCGACACCCAGCCTAAATGGAAAATATTTAAACAATTCCAAAAGAGAAACACGAACACAAATAGGGAGAAGCTTGAGCCCAACAATCACAAATCTTAGCAATGGCGCAACAAGGAAAAACAATCTGCGACCACTCATACCCACCCCCCACAAAATAACAAGCTACTTTTCAATATCCTTTTACCCAAAAGAGAAAGCCCAGTAGAGCCCGGAATCAATAACTTATCAGACCCAAAATGCTCTTTTGCAATTAGACGTGCATTAGCCAATTGTCCGCCCCCCAATTTACGGCCGGATGAACCCGGATCAACTCTAAGACGATATAAAACTCTATCAAGGTAGCCCATTCGAACAGCTGTATCTCTAGAGAGCCGGCATAACAAATCATAATCCTGCGCAGTACGGTACTTTTCATTATAGCCGTGCTTAACCAACACATCCCTTCGCATAAAAAATGTACCATGTACAAACGCATTTCCAAACCTTAGCAGTCTCGGCGTAAGCATGCGACCCGCACCTTTAGCATTAGGCACTAGGCGCCTTGTAGAATAACTCGAAAACTGCTCTGCTTGAGTAACAATAAAGTCATAATCACCCTCACAAATAAAGCTCAGCGACTCACTAAATCGCTCGGGAAGACTAATATCATCTGCATCCATTCGTGCAATATACTCACCCGACGAATACGATAAAGCCCTATTAAGGGTGGATGTCAAGCCCTGATTACACTGCGAGAAGATCTTTAAGTCCAAAGTGCTCGCAGATCTATAAGAGTTGAGAATCTCTAAGCTGGCATCCGTTGAACCATCATCAATGGCAACAACCTCAAAATCTTGGCAGGTCTGACAAGCAAGCGAATCCATAGCATCACAAAGATAGTTCTCTGCATTGCAGACAGCTAGCAGCACAGATATCATCATCTCACCTTAAAGCTAATTGATGTTGCCGCTGAGACACAAATCTTACAGCCAAGAGCGCCAGAAAGGACATGAGAAAAATTTGAGCCCCCACCAAATGTAAGAGAACGTCTCCCTTGTAATGTAATAAGCTATACAGCAAAAACAACAACAAAAACAATCGGGTTAATTTTTTTCTGCGCACATAAATTAACGAGAGTCGATATATAGTATAAAAGACGCCTAAATTACATATAACGACAACAAACGCTCCTATATAACCAAACATCAACACATTTCTCATATATCCTCCGTCTGTATACATAAAAGTATGATCGCCATCACTATATCTTCCATACCCAAGCCACCCCCTATAACTATCTAGAGACCAGTACATTCTCCCTAGAACATTAGTTGACTCAATTTCGCCACCCCTCCCATCGAGAAAAGAAAAAATATACTCAAAGGCGTACGGCAAAAACACATCAACCACAAAGCTATATACTGGTGTTAGGGCCACAAAAATAAAAGAACATAGTACACACACACACATACTTAAAAATATTTGAGCCGACCTAAACAGCTCACCACAAACCAACAAATACAACAAACCAAATATGAAACCTATAACCGAAGAACGCCCTGCCGTTAGACCGGCAAGCACAATTATAAAATAACCAACAACCCTAAAAAACACTCTTCTTTTGGACACAAGCAAATAATAAACGCTCAATAGCTCAGCAATCGCAAACTGAGCAGCCAACGGAAAAAACTGCCCCCCAGCCAAAGCCAAACCTCTCGTTCCATTGTATTTCTCGGCACGCTCTGCGTCCGCAGCGGATTGAAAAACCTGCACCAACTCAAGAAATCGACCATCAACCAAAGCTAATATAATTATCAACGACTGAACAAGAAATATAATATAAACCAACCTTGAAACTTCAAACGTAATATCTTCGAATTCAAAATATGATTTAACCGCCACAACAAAAAACACCAGGGAAACATATGACGCCAAATTAGAATAAACAGAGTCAAGCCTTGAAAAATCATATGTCGTATGGCACACAGAAAAAACAACAACGAATACCGAAACAAACACTAAAGCAACAAAGAAAACAGCTATAATCTTAGAAATAACAACTGAAAATAGTACATTACTATTTGACAGAAAAAGAAAAACCAATGAAGAAATCCCAACCAAAATCGCGCTATTAATAACTAGCGGAATCCTAAGCGAAAAATAAATCAGGAAAAAACCCGAACCGACTACGAAACCCTTCATATAAAGCTAACCAAGCAATGCCTTCTTATAATCTGCCAGCACACAAGCTTCATCAAAATTATCTTCCATATACTTACGTGCATTCACACCCATCAACTCAAATTCACTCGAATCCAAACGGATTGTTGATTCCAACACACAGACTAACGACTCAAGATCTTTCGGCTGACATAAAAACCCCGTCACACCCTCAACAACCGTTTCCCTACAGCCTACACTATCAGTCGTAACAACGACCTTGCCCATAGCAGCGGCCTCCAACAGAGACTTAGGAACCCCCTCACGATAATACGACGGTAACACAACAACATCCACCCCCTCCAATACAGCGGACACATCATCAGTAACCCCCAAATAGCTCACCCAACCGCGGCCAACCCAATCAGCAATCTGAGCAGCTGAAACTGCAGATGGATTAGCTACGTCAATCGGCCCCAACAAATTAAACTCTAAACAGCTATATCTCTCCTGCAATATCTTTGCAGCCTGCACATATAACTCAATTCCTTTTTCTTTTAACATCCTAGCAACTAACAAGAAGCGCAATGTACGCTGCTTACGCTTAGAGGAATAAGGAAACCTATTCAGATCAACACCAGAACCGGGAATCCGTTTATACCTCCCCTCGCGTAATCTAATTCCAGAATTTGCAAATAATTCAATATCATCATCATTCTGAAAAAAAATAAAATCCGCCAGCGGCTGAGACAACCTATAAAGTACTAAAGCAAACTTTGAAGCCACCGACCTATTAACAAACAAAGTCCCCAAGCCAGCTATATTATTGACCACGCGCGCGCCCACCAACTTTCCAGCAAATGTACTATATATATTCACCTTGGGCGTAAAGTTAAAAACGCAATCCGGCCTAACCAACATATAGCATAAAAAATACTGCATAAACGTCCACAAATCAATCAACGGGTTTTTCCCCGAACGACTAATTGAAATAGGCTTGACTGCACATCCCAGCTCACGCAATCTATCCATATATTTTTCGTCGCTTGGACACACGGCACACACGGAATGCCCAGCCCCAATGAACTCCCTAATAGTTCCCTGCCTAAAGTTATAAAGATACCAAGCCGTATTGGCAGACATAACAATTTTTCGCACCAATTTAAACACCACCTCGACCTTTTAAACCACTTGATACAAAAAAATAAAGAAGACCTACAAGCATACACGACTGCAAGACAACGATGGACACCGCAATTGAAACTTCCTGAACCCCAAATCTATGAACAACCCAAAAAAACAGCCCACCCAATAAACATCCCACAACTGTCGACCTAACTATGTATTTGGTACGACCAACCGCAACCAACGCGTGCGCGTACAGAGAATTAAGCAGACTAATCGGTATCAGGATCGAAACAACACTCAAGTACATAAATTGATAAGGTGAATAAGGGACCTCTAGCAACTGTAAAATCTCCCCCCCCCCCAAAAAAATCATCGCACAAAACAAGAAACTGAAACCTAGCACAACGAAGGCTGTACGATACACTACCCACACACCCCTTCCTTTAGATAGGCTATTAGCCATAACAGGAAAGACCACATCTATTACAGGCTGAGATACAGTTATGCATGCCGATACGATCCTCTGGGCAACCCCCATAAACCCAACAAACTCCAAACCATACACCACCTTGCCAGCGTACATAAATGCAGGAGAAACCAGTGCTGACAAAACTCGACTATTCACTAAATACCATCCATCTTTAAGCATAAGCTTAAAGATGGAGCTGCTATGACCAAAACAACAGCCAGAAGCACAATACCTTGTATTTCGCACACGAGAAACCACATTAATCATAAAATAAATATTGCTATATACAAACAATGAAAAAGAGGGAAGCGCTAGCAATAGAACATAAACCACAATTGGTGTGTCGGGTGACAACCAAAACAAAACAAAACACAGATAAACCACCCGAAAAATAGCACTAACACACATTAATTGCGCCAACTTAAACCGAGCTTGGAAAAACCACCTTATCTGCAGAACGCTAGAAGCGACAAGCAAATAGAACCCTAACAAAACAAAAGCGTCTACAACAGACAAAAAAATGAGCAAAATGAGAACCGGTATTAGTGCAAGCAAGTATAAAATCTTTACCCTCTGAACATCCCTAAACAGAACTGACCACTTTAAATATTTCACTTTAGGCGCAGAAAACTCCTTTGTTGCAGTGGCGTTAAACCCCCAGTCACCAATCATAATTAGGTACTGCGAAACAACTTGAGCCAGAACGACCAAGCCCAACCCTCCCATGCCATATGCACGAATAACGAATGGCATAGCAATTATGGGAATCAATAACTCAAGTATTTTCATCCCCTGCAGGTAAACTACGGATTTAACGATCATGCGTCCCTACAATTTGATTACAGATCTCCTCAATACTTCTCGCGAACTCCTGCTCACCAAAATCAAACTCCGAAGGGTTTACGGCGACATGGATAGATGCCTTAATCGCATTTACCCATTGCGATTTGGTAACAGCATATGCTGTTCCACAAACTCTACTCAAATTCAAATGAGCAACCGTCGGCGTAAGCACCACTGGCAACCCGTTTTTTAACATAATGGTTGCCCTGTTTTCAGGCTTATTTGCAGCAAACGCACACTGAGAATCTACTGGAACAACTCCTACGCCACACAAAGTAATTACCTTTGCAACATTCTCCTTCGACCAGTCATAAAGCACAACCTTCGATCCAAACGTTGATTTTAAGCGTGAATGAACCATCCTATTTCTAAAACTTCTCGGCAACTCACAATCATCAATAACCACATGCAATTTAACATCTTGCATAAAGTTAATTGCTTCAACAAACTCCTGATTACACAGTATCGAATTCACATTCAAACCACTGCATTCTATTGCCACATCAATAGAATGAGGGCACGTAACAGCAGAACAGCCTTGAATCAACACCTCAGAAACAACCGGATCTAGTTTATAGAAGACATCCCTAATGATTTTCCCGTAAGATCTTGCCTGAAGATGTGAAGCGGTAATAACCGAATCAAAACAAGACAGTTGCCTATGAAGTCTCAGGAACCTGATGAGTTTCTTAAAATAGCCCAGCGGCTTATAAAGCGGCCGAACCCACTCCACAGGGTACGACAACAAATCGTTTGACTGATAGAACACCTTCAAAGTATTTTTTGGTACGAGTATATTCAGGTCATCAGTGAGAACTAAATCATATTGTTTGGAGTCGTCATACTCCTCAAAACATTTACTATTTTCATATAACGGTACCACCCTGCGCTTGTAACTAACTGTTTGAGAGTCAAACTTAACACCGAATTTATACATTTACTAAACTCTGAACACCCTTGCGTAGACTAACTTTAGGCTTCCAAAGAGGTAGTACTTGATACGCACTTAATGGGGTATCCATAAATTCACGCTCACGATACGGTCTCCCGCCCCAATTGATATTCAACGGCTTACCTGTTACTTCTGAAACAATGCCTGCAAGCTCCCGCACAGACACCTGCGCTCCAGTCAGTAATGAGTAGGTCACATTTTTTGAAGGCTCATATTCACGGACTTGCCCACATCCTTCAAAGATCGCTTCAACCACATCATCAATATAAGTTAATTCTAGTTTTTGCTCACCTAGGCTCATATCTAAACACTCTCCACTAGCCGCAATATCAATCAGTAACTGCAGCACTTTTCTCCTTGTATCATTGGGACCGTATGTATCTGATAGATGTAGATTAAGTGCCCTAAAAGACCTCGCGTCACAATACCAAGAAACAACCTCCTGAAACGCCTGCTTAGTAGCAGCATACAAATTTCCGTAAGCATGATCTCTCGCATTAAACTTTTGCCAAATCGTACCAACATTCACAAGCCTTGTTACACTCGCTTGATTCATCGCCTCAAGAAGCGATACCCCAAATTCAACATTAGCATTAATTAGATTCGGAATGTCACTTTCCGAATGCTCGGCCACATAATGTGTAGCCAAATGTACTACCACATCAACGCCAGACAACGCTCTCAATATAGATTGAAAAGTTCCGTCATATAATCGCGCCCCCTTATCAATACAACTCCCAGAATCACGGTAAAGAGGGATTACCTGATAATCACTATTGGAGTGAGATACCACATTAGTGCCCACGAACCCGCTTGCTCCAGTTACCAATATACGCATCAGAATGGACTCTCAAAATCAGTTAGCTTAGGAAACGCCATATCCCTATCAGAAATAACAATCTCATCTGGAGCGACATCAAGCTGTAGATCAAGCCCTACCGGCGAAAGCCCTTTATCGTGATCTGGCGAATAGGCTGCGTTAGTCTTATACAACAGCGCAGAATCATCTCTCCTTGCAAGGAATGCGTGAGCAATTCCAACAGGTAAAAACAGCAACTGCGGCTTACACCCAGTCAACTCAACAGAAAAAACCTTCCCGTATGTTGGGGAACCGCTACGTATATCTAAAATATAGTCAGTTACTGCCCCATGAATACAACACACAAATTTATCATGAGCCGCCGGTGGAACTTGGAAGTGAAATCCCCTGAATACATTTCGATTAGAAGTTGTTATAAACTCTTCCTCCATCACAAACGCTCTCAATGGCGTCCCTGTAAATGAGGGCTGATGAAAAGTCTTAAGAAATTTACCTCTACGATCCTCACTCCCAACCAAGTCAAACAAATAGCAGCCATCTACCGGAAGTCTATGCAATTTCACTGCTCACCCCTCACAAACTAAAAATTCAACCCAAAAAACTCTTCAAGCTTAGCCGCCACATATAGCAGCTGCGCCTGCTCAAGCCCTGGATATATCCCGACCCAGAATGTCTGATTCATTACCCTATCGGTGTTGGCTAACTCCCCAGACACACGATACTTAACGCCTTCAAAATATGGCTGGCGAGTTAGGTTGCCAGCAAATAAAAGACGCGTACCAATTTTTTCGCTATCGAGGAATTTCAAAAGATCCACACGATTAACACCGGCACTCTCTTTTAGGGTAATTGGGAACCCGAACCATGATGGATCTGAATTTGGAGTTGCTTCAGGCAGCTCTAGAAATTCGCTGCAGCTATCGAGTAGGCCTCGTAAAAACTTGAAGTTATCTTTACGCTGCTGAACCAAAGTTTCAACCCGATCCATTTGCGCTAATCCACATGCTGCCTGCATATCGGATATTTTCATGTTGTAACCAACATGCGAGTAGGTGTACTTATGGTCGTAACCCTGTGGCAGCGAACCCAACTGCTGGTCAAAGCGCTTACCACAGGTATCATCACAACCCGGCGCACAATAACAATCACGCCCCCAGTCCCGGAAGGATTCAACCAGGGTGTTTAGCTCTTTTGAGTTAGTAAACACTGCGCCACCTTCACCCATTGTAATGTGGTGAGCAGGGTAAAAACTTACTGTTGCAATATCGCCAAAGGTACCGACTTTCTGGCCATTATAGGTAGAGCCTAATGCATCACAACAATCTTCTATCAACCAGAGGTTGTATTTATCTGCAATACGACGAACTTCGGTTAAGTCGAAGGGGTTACCTAGCGTGTGCGCTATCATGATCACACGGGTTTTATCACTAATCGCAGCTTCAATTAACGAAGGGTCAATGTTGTATGTTGGAATATCAACATCAACAAATACAGGCACCAACCCATATTGAATGGCCGGATTAACTGTTGTTGGGAAACCGGCGGCAACGGTAATCATTTCATCACCAGTCTTGAGCTTTCTATCACCTAACTTAGGTGAGGTAAGCGCTGCAAGAGCGAGTAAATTTGCAGCCGAGCCGGATACCGTAGTTAAGAGATACTCAACGCCAAAATATTCGGCCAAACGCTTTTGAAACTGTTCGTTAAAGCGACCCGTTGTTAACCAAGCATCTAAAGATGCCTCCACCATTAACTGACGCTCTTTAGTGCCTACAACTTTGCCCGATGGAGGCACAGGAGATTCACCCCCAACAAATACTTTTGGAGCATCTTCAAGCTCCGAATATTGTGCCACTAACTCCGCGATTTGACTTCTAATCTCGTCTTTGTTCATTGCCGTCTCTCTTAATGTGCTGCTGCAATATACTGTTCGATTTCGTTCAGGGTGTGCGCTTTCATATCATCACCCACTAGCCATGCTTTATGCCAGGCAGTGATTCGCTCAAGCGTTTCTTCGAGGCTCCATCGCGGCTGCCAGCCCATGCGCATTTTAGCTTTGGAGCAATCTAACTTTAAATAACCCGCTTCATGAGGGTGGTCTTTACCATCCAACTGCCAACTTGCACCCTCACCCCAGAACTGTATTAATCGCTGTACTATCCAGTCTACGGGCTTGGCATCACTGTCATTGGGGCCAAAGTTCCAGCCCTCAGCATACTCGGGGCCATGCTCCCATAAGAGCTGAGCCGTTAACAAATAACCGGAAAGTGGCTCCAGTACATGCTGCCAAGGCCGTATGGCGTGTGGACTTCGAATATGGACTGCCTCGCCTTTTTCTATTGCTTTTAATATATCGGGAATAAGACGGTCATCAGCCCAATCGCCGCCTCCAATTACATTTCCCGCCCTAACGGATGCAATCGCAGAACCGTGCTCGGCATAACGGTAGTTATTGAAAAATGAGCTTCTATAGGAGTCCGCTACCAGTTCGGCACAGCCCTTACTATTGCTGTACGGGTCGTAACCTCCCTTGGGCTCGTCTTCACGGTAGCCCCAAGGCCACTCTTTATTCTCGTAACACTTATCACTGGTAACATTGACAACAGCTTTAACACCACCAACCTGTCGTACAGCCTCCAATACATGTACGGTGCCCATCACATTGGTCTGATAGGTTTCAATGGGTTGGGAATAGGACAAGCGAACCAGAGGCTGAGCAGCCATATGAATAACAATCTCGGGCTGATAGCCCTCTACACATTGGCGAAGTACATTAAAGTCGCGTATATCTCCAATTTCAGATACTATGTTTTCAGCAATATTAAGCTGTTCAAACATACTTGGTGTACTAGGCGGTTCAAGAGCTAGGCCTTTTACCTTGGCCCCCATTTGGAATAACCACAGAGCAAGCCAACTTCCTTTAAAACCAGTATGCCCAGTTAATAGCACCTTTTTCCCAGCCCAAAACGTTGGATCTATCATAGTTAGCTCCAAACCTTCCAAGGTGCGTCACCCTGCTGCCAGAGTTTTTCCAAGTGCAGTTTATCTCTAAGTGTGTCCATTGGCTGCCAGAAGCCTTTGTGCTCGAAAGCCATTAGCTCCCCAGCAGCTGAGAGATCATTCAGCGGCTCCTGCTCCCAAACGCTGTCATCTCCTGAAAAAAGATCGAACACAGCTGGAGAGAGTACGAAAAAGCCAGCATTAATCATTGCGCCATCGCCCCTGGGTTTTTCTCTAAAGCTCTTTACTTGGCGGTTTTGAATGTCGAGCGCACCAAAGCGCCCAGGTGGGTATGCTGCTGTTAAAGTGGCTTTTTTACCGTGGGATTTATGAAAATCGATTAAACGAGTGATATCGACATCACCAACGCCATCACCATAGGTAAAGCAAAAGGCTTCCTCGCCATTAACGTGCTCTTTTACGCGGCGCAACCGCCCGCCTGTCATCGACTGTTCCCCTGTATCAACTAATGTCACCCGCCAGGGTTCAGCGCGCTTATGATGTACGTGCATCTCGTTACTAGACATATCAAAAGTAACATCCGACATATGCAAAAAATAGTTAGCAAAATACTCTTTGATTACGTAACCTTTGTAGCCACAGCAAATAACAAAATCGTTTACTCCGTGTGCAGAGTATTGTTTCATAATGTGCCAAAGAATAGGCTTTCCACCAATTTCTATCATTGGTTTTGGCCTTACCGTGGTTTCTTCGCTTAACCGCGTTCCTAACCCACCCGCTAAAATTACTGCCTTCATAATTGCCTCTAATTAAACATCCTTCGCTGCTGTAAAAGCATCTGAATAAAAGTTTTTTTCATCCAAGCCTTTCTCCACTAACAGTGTTTTTGCTCTATCAATCATTTGCGGGGAGCCACAGGCATACACTTGATACCTTGCTAAGTTCTCTACAGCATCTAGCACTGCTGACTGCACGTAGCCCGCTTTACCCACCCAACCTTCCCCAGGACGCGATAACACCGGGATATAGGTGAAATTTTTCAACTGCCTAGCCCACTCTTGTGGCTGAGAATTGTAAAATCCACGCTGATAACGAGCCCCCCAAAACAAAAATATTTTTCGCGTATCTTGTTGTTGTATCAACGCCTCAATTATGGCCTTTGCTGGTGCGAACCCGGTACCAGTTACCATTATTATTATGGGGGCAGATGAATCCCTAACAAAAAATGTTCCACAGGGCCCATTCATGTGCATGAGCATGCCTTGGCGCATACCGTTAAACAACAGGTCGCTCATTTTCCCGTTGGGTACTTTTTTAACATGCAATTCAATTTCACCTGATTCACCACAAGCATTCGCGATAGAGTATGCACGTACCACCCCTTTATAGGACAAGTTGATGTACTGCCCTGCAAGGTATTTCATTTTTTGTGTTGGAGGCACTCTAAAGTGAATTTGAAGCACATCCTCCAACACTTTAAAACTATCCACCTTTACCGGTATCGTTTTATTCTGTATGTCCGCGAGTTCCGGGTAGTACTCCGCCTCGATTTCAATATCAGTTTCCGGCTTACACTGGCAAGTTAAAAACTCACCAGACGAAATCAACTCACCAGCTTCATCCTTAACAAGGCCTTTTAGCAACACCGCACTGCAAATGCCGCAATCACCATTTTTACAACTGTGACCTAACGGGATATTGGCTGCGAGTGCCGCATCCAAGAGTGTCTCCGAATGCTTCGTAACATAAGTTACCTTACTAGGACAAACCGCTACTTTATGTGTCTTCACCATTAGCTCTTATCTCATCAATTTGAGAGCACCTAAATCACTTATACTAATGTGGCACTTTCATCCAAAAATGGCGCAGCAATACAAACAACACACCGACAATTCCTCCCAAAATAACACCCAACACACAAATTAACGCCTTTTTCGGCTTTGATTTTATTTCCGGCGCCACCGCTTTATCAATGGTTTTAAAAACATACTCATCACGCACCTCTGCAAACATTACCGTTTTTGTTTGCTCCTCAATAAGCTCATAAAAAACAGCTTTCATATCGGCGACAGATATTCTTCCCAGCTTATCCGATAGATATTTAATGCTTTTATTCGCCTCTGTAACATCTCTGTACTTTATTTCTTCATTAATATCCAAAACCAACATATCTACCCATGCTTTCGCAATATTTGGGGAGTAGTGCTCTAAACTCAAATTCACCAAGCCCGTCTTCTCATCTTTAGAGACATTCAACAACTTCATAAACTGCTCATAGGCTTCTAACGTAGACGGCTCTGCCCCTCGTGGTGGTTTGGGATCACGCACCCACTTTTTATTAGCTATATCATAGATATCATCATCAATAATGAGCATGTTCTTTCCCCGGTCCCATCCCTCAGCGGCCATTAACGGAACCAGAAGATCATGCTGTTTAACAAACTTGGAAATAAACTCCCGGGACTTTAAAACCTCTATCGCAATGATTGTTTCATCGCTACCGCCACCGCCAAGATTTACCCCGGCAAGGCTAGCCAGGCCACCTAAACGCCCGGCCATTCCAGCCAAGCCACCCCCAGCACTTTCCTCTGCGGGCGCCAGCAATACTTCAGAGGTGTATATATTGGGCAAAGATAACGCATACAACAAAGATGCAAGTGTAAAAACAAACGTGATAGCCATAATTAGCCATTTGCCGCCCCACAGCACATTCCATAGCTCGCGAAGGTCTATTTCATCATTCGAATCGCCGACATATTGTGCGCCATAATACTGGCCGCGTGGTATAGACATTACTTCCAATTGCTTTTCTATTTTTTCGAGTTTTTCTTCTATCTGCATAGTTATAAATCACTATCTTTTTTCTTCCTAATTCGTTGAGCAATTCTGGCTACCTCAATACTTCGCAACCATATCCGTCAACAACTCAAGCTATTCGGGTATTTGCGAACTACCCCTTCCTCAGCCCATTATTTCTGTTTCACCTTTTAGCGTTTCGATCTCTCGCCTCAGCTGCACGTACTGTATTTGCTTTTTCTTTAAAAATCGTACCGTAACCGCCGTTTTTTCTGCCACACCTTTTGGCGTAAGCATGTAGGCGTAATTTAACTTTCTGTTTGAGCGGGCAAAATTACCGACCTTTACTAGCCCCGCCTCTACAAGAGCCTTTAGGCAGTAGTTTGTTTTCCCTAAACTTACGCCTACCAAATGTGCCAATTCTCGTTGGCTAATTTCCGGGTTCTGCGTTATCGCTTTTAGCAGTAGGTAACGCAGTTCATCAGGTACCTGAGGAGAAGACATCATAACCTTACTTAATCATTACCGTTAGCAACAAACCCACTCCCAACAACAACCGTTCAACGAATGAACACTCTCAGCAATAAAAAGGCGCCGTAATTACCGCCGCCTCTTTAATAACAATAAATTTACCTTTGCTACACGACTGCAAACAAATGCCGCTTACTCCAACGTATAAACCGCCAAGAACGCTGCATTAACACCTGATAAACCACCACAAGCACAAGAGCCGCTATAAACGAGAGCCATTCCGGCAGCTGGGATACATAAAAGCTCACCCCCACTGCAACAAACCCGCCCTGCACCAGCAGCATAATATACAGCGTTTGCTTAGCCGAAAAACCCGCCCGCATAATAATGTGGTGTATGTGG
>ENA-OREC01000639-OREC01000639.1-marine-metagenome-genome-assembly--contig:-NODE-639-length-14691-cov-12.508074_pt1 | contig 14691 bp, 5 predicted proteins | sample MGYA00248626_ERZ508543 | MGnify/ENA primary metagenome ERZ508543 (study PRJEB26211, sample SAMN05518279) | marine metagenome | isolation source: Puget Sound, Washington, USA | host: Bankia setacea... | reverse complement strand
TCAACTTATACTAAGTTAAAATAACAACAATTTAAGCATACTTGTTGTGTTGTTTTTGATTAATAATATGTATGTAAGCCCTCAACTTGCTAATTATATAGATGCAAGGTCTATGTCAGCCAGCATAGGTCGAATCTGACTAGACTTTGGTATGCACTGGTGGCCGTCAAGTTGTGAACACATATATTTTCAAATTGAGACAATTTGTTCAGACAATAATCAGAGAAATAGTTCAAGCCTGACATATTCTCCATGTAAAATTAGCAAGTTAAGGGTTTTGTTAAAAGATCATTAAAGTAGATTTACTTTTCAACTGTATTTATACACGTTTCGTATTAACTTATAATTAGTTGTGTTTATCCTTTTGCTATTGTCACGGGATGTTAATCTCTCGGAAACTGTTGGAAGTTTCGTCGTCGTCTTTCCTTGCATATTTCACACGTTACATTCCTTAAGTGATTTAATACGCTTGAAATAAACATAATTGTGATAAAATGCACAAAACAAATAAAATATAAAACAACTGCAGAAGCAACGTAATCAACGGTAATATTTTTTTCCAAAACGAGGACTTCACTGGCTTTATCTACATCACGTGACTAGGTCAATAACTAGCATCATGCAGTGTAAACACACTGTTTATCGATTACACAATGTGTACAGCGATTTTATTTGATGTTTGTGAGAAAAACACTTCTTGAAATTTAATTCTAAAAGCAAATTAACTCTTGTCAAACATAGGGGTTAAAGACCGCGGTCCAGGGTCACAAATACGAGTACTCGGATCGTCAGGTATGATTTGCTGAGACTTGAGTATTCGGATACTCGTAACAGCCCTAGTACAGGTACATGCAAATACCTGTCACACCCACCTCCTTATTGTAAACAAACAAAGGTTCAGTTACATTGACCAAATATCTGAGAATGGTTTTCTTTTGACTTTATGTTTTGTGAGCCAGTGTTTTGAGAGGCATTTGTATTGAACAAATGTATCTTATCTAAAAAAACAAGCGTGTGTTATGTGTGCTGTTATTTATCACACTGGTAATAAGCTACAATATAATGTTAAGCCTAGGTTTGCAAGAGCTTTATCATCTTTTTAACATAAAATGATTTAGCAAATTAGTTATTTCAGGGCTTTTGTAAAAATAAGTCAGAAAATAATATCAATAACTTTAGGCTTAAGACATACAACATGGCTGTTTTTTTTGTTAGATTACCAGACCATGACATTTATCATTGACCTTTCCAGATGACCATTGAGTGTGGATATAACAAGTTGAAAACTGTTACCCATTGGCTGACCACAACAGCAAGCTAACACACAGTAAACATAACAATTGTAATTTACATCCTTACCAAGAAACCAAGACTAAACATCTAATAAATGAGCGTGTATTATGATACTCCTTTAGGTTAGAATTAGCCTTGAACTCCTACAGGGGGCGCTGCCATAAAATGCATGACTGCAAATGCTGACAAATGTATATATGTGCTTAAAAACCTGTTGGTACATTAACACAGGCTCCCAGTCAATCACACATTTTTGTGGTTCTTCAAAATATGAAAACCTCATCTAAGAACTGTACACATTTACCTGAAAACTTAAACAAATACAAAGATGCAGAAGATAACAGTTTTATCTATATTTAGCACTTTTCAGCTCAGCATTAAATAGCATCACTAGTAACAGGGGAACTATAATTAATAGTAACACTATAGAAAGGCAACACATTACATGATAGACAGTGTTACCGCAACAATCCAGTTATCTGCCTTTTACACATTAACATAAACGATGAGCATATTTGCCACCAGGACCCACTGCAATGTGACAAAAATAAACACCAGTTACATCAAACACCCGTACAACTGTAAACTGGTTTATTCTAGTGATCTATAAATGTATGACCAAACCTAATGTCTAAAGTATGAAGATATTGAACAGTTGCAAGCTGCATATTTCACAATAGTTCACATTGAAAAAACAGATTTTCTGGAGGAGTGGTTTGAAACAGGACTAGATATAAGTTGAACTATAAGGTGTTATATAATGTGCCTGAAGAACTAAGTGATTGGCCTAATGAGGAGTTCACAAACAATGAGCATATTACAGTAATGTTGTCACTATTTACTGGTTACTACATCTGTTATAACTTCTCAACCACTTGACTAATCACTGCCAACAATTCTCTCCCCTCCCCCTGCCTTGTTTACATACATGTCTTACACACTGAATGCAATAAGGATCTAATTGGAGTTAATTGGATAAAAGATAGGACATTGTTGTTTTTGGTCTGTCAGTATACAATTGGGGATTAGGAGAAAAAAGGGAAAAATAGAAGTAAACTATGCAGAACAGAGGAGACAAACAAATGTAACCCTACAATCTATCTCAGCAAGCTAACAACCTCCCTGGAACCATTCTTACACCAACAACAAAGGCTTCCAATCACTCTCCCTGCACTGCACTTCAACAACAAAGGCTTCAAATTGAACATCTTAAATTGGATTTTAATTGGTCTAAGTTGTTTTGCTATCAACCTTAACTTAGCTAAATTGTGTAACCAGGTAAAACTAACAGTACAATGGGCAAGAGCATGGCTATAAAAACGGCTATAAAAACGGCTGACTTAAATGCACTGGTAAGTTGTAGCTTGGTATATTTGAAAAAGCATGCAACAGAAAATCAGGCATGCTTAAACTGAAGACATATTACAAGAGGAATAACTTGAAACATGAGAGCTGTGCCATCCTGAAACTTGTCACTCGTGTTTACAGTAAATAAAGTGGCTTTGTAGGAACCAGAGGTATTGTTGCTATAGGAAACATAAATGAAACTTCACAATCTCGTTTACAATACGCACTTTTTGATGACTTAATCTCTGGTAGAGAACAACTAAATGAGCTATTGTCAAACCTAATGAAATATTAATTGCCAAGCGAAGGGTAGATCTATAAACAAATTTTAGCACTGGTGCTGCTATTTTGGTTGCCCTGTACTGGTACCAGATTACCTAATGGAATGCATGGCAACCTAATTGTGCTTGTTACAGAACAGAGATAATTCCATTGGCAACAGTTAGTCTGAGTGTTGCAATGACGACATTGTGTGTATTTACGATATAACCATGTCTATTTTCAAGAACACCAATTCACAAAGACAGAAATAGAAACATTTGTTTACCAACGACAATTGTTTCGTGTATTTTTTTTAAATAGCAACTTGCAAGAGTTTGTTTTCCCCTTCATGACTTGTTGTTGTTTTACGTGAGAACATTTGTACATGCATTTGTAATTTGATTGTATGTCCAAATAAGTCACTACATGTATAGCATCCCAGGTGAGTCCATACCAAGATCAGTTAGTTCTGCCTTATCACCTTGAACCAAAGTTACACCCTTGACAAGAATTCAGCCATGATGTACAATACATGGTGTACAATGTTACAGTACCAATCTGCCAGTGGTACCTGTTGAATGTCCCAGACTCACCATTATGGCAGCTCAATAAAGAATTGCCAGAACCTTTGTCACGGCTGTGTTAGTTTCATAGACCCACGACTCTTAAATTACCAGCCCCTTAATTGAGCAGGTGCCCTGGTGAAATAAAACACAAGCATTGCAGCTACTACATTTACAAGGCTGTTCATTATTTTACTTCCACTTCTCAGCCACCTTACTAATTGTTCTACCATACCACAGTTTGTTATTTTGCTATACTTTCCCCTCTAGTTTGAACCCAGAACATAAAGTTGGAGATACCCATGTTGCTATTACCGTACAGTTTTAGCACACCTACCCAATGTGTGTACCTCTTGTATTTATTGAAAAGCTTCACACAGATAGGTAAAGACAGCTGTTGGCATGAATGAACATAAAGCCTGCTGGCAGTATCAGCCTCCATGAAGCTACTATTCCACATTTACCACTTGTATATATCTCGTTATCATATGAAAATATAATTAGGGGAGGAATTCATGTACATCATTTGCTCATAAAACTGGGCCAGGCATTGGCAAAACATAACCTGTAACCTGACAGACTTGCAGGATTCTTCTCAACAAAACACTTTCTTGCCACATCTGTCTTGTTGCTAAGTAATCTCCAGAAGGACTCTGCCCTACCATTTAGCTTTCAAATAAGTTGATTAATTATTTGAGGTAATTTGGAAGTAGTGGTGTAGTCCCCTAGTTGAAAGGTAGACTAATTTCAGACCACACCTGGAACCAACAAAATGGGGTCTTAAATATGAACTGGTCTTATTATCGAGTGTTCTTAATAGAGGAACTTTACTGTACTAATACAGGATGTTCAGAAAACAGTCTCCATTTTTTATCACTGGGATACCCGAGGAAAACAACATCAACAACAACAAGAACATCAATGTGTGAAAATATAATAGCTAGTCCATGATCTAAAGACGGCAGACCTTACATTTTGTCTGTGATACAAGCTAGCATAATTAACCTAGTTCCTAACCTTGCACATCATGTACATACACCAACATAAAATCTCCTCAAAACAATGGCATTTTGTTTAGAACATTCTTCTGTGATAAGCTATCAGTTTGAATTCTCCTGAATCATGACAATGAAATTATGGGTTTCCCTTTTTTTTTATCTGGAAGTAGCAAGTTATTAGCAGTACATCAGTCAGAGAGAGAATAATGCTACGGGACTGCATAACTAAAGTTCAATGTGAAATGGAATTAACAGCTTCTTTATTTAATAGCACTAAGAACTGTCTTGCTTTCACACCTCCATACACTTTGTGAGATGTCTTTTCCAAATCTGTATTGCCTACATTCTCACATCCATTTCACAACAACAACAACAACAACAACAACAACAACAACAACAACAACAACAACAACAACAGTATTTTCTGAGACTGCCATTAGCCTTTGAATGAGAAATTGCTGTAGAAAATGATCAGTTTTTAACTTTTATTGCAAACTATTGTGTACTAGACCGCAGTAGTGTTAATTCTGCAGACTTGAGGAAACATACAATATTATTCAAGCATGAGTCAAGCAACATATTTTCTAGTAAAATTCATCGAAATTCTTCCAAGTGCAGAAGATTTTCTTGAATCCAGATTTTATCTCCCCAAATCCTGATGTGACTGGAGCGCTCAGTACAGACCAGTTTGTGGTTCAACAACGCTTAGTTTTGAGTTTTGCTATTTTGAGGAAATGCAATTCTGATGTGAGGGACTGAATATTTTACTAGGGGACTGTTAAAAGATATGTCATATGTCGAAACCACAAAAGTATTTATATAGAAGTGGCCAGTTAACATCACCCTTGGCAACTAAACCAGTACTAAGCTGATCGTTGTGGTTAACAGACATCTTTCACACATGAACTAGAAATTGGAAGCCATAAATAGCTTGATAGGTAAATACAATAGGGAGCTAAGTGGTATTGAATAAAGAACCCTTTTGCAGTCACCCCACGATTATTGCTGATTCAAAGATTTTTTTGACTTTGGAATGGCAACTTGAGGAATACATTGAAGCTCATGTCCACAATGTGATAACTACAGTTCCTGTATAGCTCCTTGATTCTTAGAACAGCTATAAATTCATCCCTCAAATTAACTTCTTGTCTGCCTAGAACTGACATAGTAAACTTTCACATTCTAGTTTGGTTGTTCACCCTATGTAACACACACCTCTCTACCATCCATAATATCCAGAAATTGGTACTTAGCTGTAAAACCCAGGCACTAAGGTAATGATTTACACTCACACTAACAATTCATCTTGTATTTGGTCCATGTACTGTAAACTAGTAAACCCAACTGTTACAGAGAACTATGCTGTAAGAAGAACCAAACCTAAGGTGATTACTGCTCTGAGCCCACAACCTCTACCTTGTCTGAGTTATATTTCCAACACTTAATGCATTAACACACTAACTACCTTCCGATACATTTGAGAAGAGAATAATTGCACAAAATTTCAAGATTCACCAAAAGCAGAAATAGTCCATAGAAAACAATGCATTTTCCCAAATCATAACAAACAGCTTAGAGAACAAACCATTACACTGAGGTTTAATATGTGTGTTGAATGATCCAAAACCTTTTGCTAGATGCTAATACACTAGAAACAACTTATCCATGCATGAGTAACAAGACAAGAGACATTTGTACTTTACCAGTATGATGTGTTACCTTATGTCACAAGTTGGGAGTCTTTCCCTAGGTCAACAGACTCATCTACTGAACCATCATCATGAGACCTGTCAGCACTTTGCAACACAAACCAAATGTCATTCTTTCTAGTCTATTTGCTGTATCGTTAATGCATTCAAAGAAACAGTTTTAAACATTTTCTCTGAGGATTTGATTCATTGACTTACAGTAGAATATCCCAAACACTCTATCAGTGCCATACAATTCAAGGCATTGCACTACTATATCGGTTTTGATTATTCTCGCGCTTCAGAATATTTTTTACAATTTCTTACCTTATGTTAAAACTTGGTGATAGAGGGTTGATTTGCAATCTGACAAAACACAACCAATGTTTACTGTTGCACTGAATCAATGAAAACCAAACTACATGTTTGAAAAATATCATTTGTATTGTTTCACATTTTCTTGAGTAATCTGAGGTGTGTTAACATCAAGTAAACTGTGATAAGAGTCCCAAGAAGTTTCAAAAGCTACAATTACACCTATCTAAGAATTCCCTCTTTTCATCATAGGGACAATTCCGTACATTTGCATGAGTGCTCTCCCTTTTGTGAAAGGTATTTTCATTACTTTTAACAAAGAAAACTACCATGTTTATTGTTTTATGTAGACATGCGCATTCTGATTGACAAAGCACTGAAGCATTTTTATATGTTACAGGAAAGTCTAATATTATGTTAACATGGAAATATATTATTGTCCTTGACATTATAGGAAAACACAATTTCAATTTTTTTTACTATATACATAATAAAAATTTTATTGTACAAATACCTACCAACAAGAAAGAAAACTCTTATAAACTTAAACTTTTCGAAAATAGGGAATTGTGCTTTTCTTTTCGTATGGCTCTGTAACTAAAATGGTGGTGGTGTTTTTGTTTAGGATCACTATAAGCCTTGACTGTTGCAGCGTCCATGCTAGTATCCCATCATTCAGGCCACAAGAATGTGTATCCAACAGACTTGAGTGTCAGTTACTTCCTGAACCACATCAGGTGAGTATATCTATATTGATCTGTATCAAAACCCACCACTGTTGTATTCCAGTTGGATGGAAAACACACATAATCATTTTATACACATCCAACAGCAAGAAAAACAGATTTAGTGAATATTATACACTTTCACATTCCCAGTGAAGTCCTGACCAGGAAATGAAGAAAACACACCATAGTGAGTCTCATTTATATCCAACAGAAAAAAACTCATGCTTTTGATTTATGTTTCAATTTTGTGGTAGAAATCCTTACATAATCTCACATTCCTAACAGATATCCTTTTTCCAACATTATCTATAGTTCAGAGAATACTGATAACTCCAGTCCAATGTTCAACTATTCACACTTATACAAAGAGTAAGGGAATTATACTTGTGAATTATACATAAAGCCTTTTCTTGCTAACCATTTGAACGGTCTTATATACCCCTATTTAATCATTGAAAGATTGACAAAAAGCATGTAAACACACCCGCCAATCCAGACACCAAGTATCCACTTATACCACAGGAAGATGGGCTATAGTCTTCCATCAACACATCTATCGTACATTACAGTTATAAGAGATTTGATTTCCTCTCGGCCCTCAGCTGGTCGTGCTGGTATATTGCAGGCCTATATGTAAACAAGAGGAAACATCAGTCTGTTTACCCGCCTACATAGAATGGCTGTGTCTTCTCCAACTTGGAAAGCAGGCATATTAGAACGTGATGAGCTTCTCCATGGTTGCATCTTCTCAGAAATAGAGGCTGCATCTCAGAACCAAACAAGCTAATGCACTTCAGAGTGTAAACATCTATACCAATTGTGGAATGTTTGGTGAAGGTTGCATTTGATTATGTTGGACACAAATCATGAATCTTATGAAAAGAACATCTTTCATGCCAGGTCAACATTGTTCATGACCATATGACATACTGTGGAGGTCAAGGTCAACGTCTTCTAAGTATTGTTGCTGCTCGTCTTAAATGTTGACCTTTACAAGCTTGTCAATACATCAAGCTCCACAATTTGGGATGTACAATGTAGTTAGTACATAACTATCTTATTTCATAAATATATAAACTATTGCATAACCCATTCCATTTTAAGATAGCTCCAGTTTACACATTTCATATTTACAATCATGAAATACAGGAGTCAGAACTGTGAACAAAGGGTTCAGACTGAAGGCTTAGGTTTCCTTCCTGCTACATCAATAAGACAAGATGTATCACAATAATTAACCAACACTTGATTCATATGTGATTTTATGGAAAACTGTAATTGTGTTACCAAAATTCGATGGACTATATAACCAGTACATTGGTATATAAAGTACTCATAAACGGCCATTTCACCAAGGATTGTTTTTTCCAATCGGCACGGTCTGGACCAGATTGTCCCGATGATTTTTTATTTTATCGGCCTGATTGTCGGCCTGTGGTCGTCTTGGTTGAGGATCTGGTGAGGGTTGGGTGCTTACAATCTGTCGACACTACACACAACCCTCGGTAGAGAGCGGCAGAGGTTATACGAAAGCTCCAGAGGGCGGGCAAGACAAGAGGACCTTCAGGGGACCCTCGGACGACCAAGACGACCAAGGGCCGACGGTTTTTGATCGGCTTCTGTTTTTCAACATGTTTCAACAGTAGCCAATCACTTTTTCGGTACCCGACCCTCGGAGGACTGAGGCGATCGTGCCAGATCTTCCCCCGAAGGTATAGGGTAGTGCTCGACAGTGCTCGCAGGTTCCCGACTATTTTCACAAAAATGTGGCCAATCGACCAAAAAAGGATCGGGTACTATTGGGACCAAAACAATCCTATGTGAAATGGCTGCTTTATATGCATTGCTTTCCCCCTTTTGGCAATTTTCAAAGACATTGATAAGTAGGTCAATTGTTTTTGGTCTTTTGAAAGATATTTTTCTAAACTTTGAACCTAAAATAAAGGTTAAGAATGGAATTTCGCATTTCTGTCAAATATGCTAACTTCTTGACAAAAAATTCTCTCCTAAAAGATACTTATTGTTGACAACAGTGTGAGTAGAGCTAAAACTGTGTTATATATGTATTGACTAGCATTCTTTCATAATGTTCAGCATAACATAAACACATACTTGTCATACCAGAAGACCAGGAATGTTTGCACTTTTCCCAAGACCTCGATTTTGGAGAGAACATCTGAATGTTAAAATCTAAAATCCATCCGAATATATCAAGATTTATGTCTACTTCCATCTCAAATTGTGTCTGCAAGAAATATTCTTTCAAAACGGAGGTGAATTGCAAGGGCATTAGCATATTTCCATGACAACTCTCAGTAGCTTGGTTACTGCAATCTTAACCTATCAATACAATTTCCATACATTTCAACGTCTACTGATTACGTGGAGTACACATCCCAAATTTAGTTGACAAAATGTGCACCGAAACAAAGAGACAAATTTCATATGTCCTTTAAGAAATGTTGTGTTTTACTTTATTATGTGTAACCCTGACAGCCAGGGATGAAAATCTATTTTAAAACATGCATACAACTATGGGGAAAAATGCCTAAAAAATACTTAGCCTTTGCTAGTAAACAAGTGACAACCTACCCAAGGGTACTAAGCAAAACATTTGAAATAAAAGTGGTATTTTTCTTCTATTTTCTTTGGGTAAGTCATTTTCTGTGTTACCTCATCTATGACACAACCTGGTAAACAGGTAGTATTTTTTCTTTGTTTCTTAACGAAAAGGAAAAATAATAAGAAATACACCAATTTTCTGAGAAGTCTCTAAAAACTATCAGATCTCCGTGGGTAACCTACAGGAACATTCTACACATTCTGTGACCCCTGCTTTATAACTGCTTCAAGCCAGCATTGATAACAGAAACCTTTTTTTTTCCACTGAAGGAGAAGCAGAAATATACTAATAATACATCCCAGAGTAAACACCTGTTTTTCTTGGAATGGTCTGTAAGGAGGTTTCAAGGCAGAAAATTAAGAAGATACATCATGTTGGCTAACTGTGGAACTACTGTATCTTTGTATGGAATAAGATAGATTGTAGGGCAGTCTCACAGTGAGCCATGTAGTAGCAATATATGAAGATATGTCCTGATTAATCTAATGCAAAACTGACTTATCTTTGTTTGGAATAAGAAAGGTGTTAAGACAGTTGTGCAGAGAAACCTGATTGTGTTGATCTGTGTACAAGAAGAGTTCAACTTTCTACACTAAGAGTGTTAAAGATAATACACTCAGCCAGGTATCAACTTGTGCTAGAGGGAAGGTCACTATATATTGAGAAGACTAAATGTGAAATCTGCTTCTTAATATGTTGGCACTTAAAACCCTTTCTTGTTCACAAAATTTCGATAGGACTGAATGTGGAAGAAGAGTATCTGCTTCTCCATTTGACGGCACTTACAATCCTTTCACTTTCATCCTTTGAAATAACCACATGTCTGACCATAATTAAAAACTGAATATTTTATGAATACAACAGCCTACAAGAGAACAAATGCTACAAATATACAGTCAGTGTGCGTCACAGCAGAGTCAAGAGGATGTCACATGTCTAGCAAACTTTTCATAGAGCTTGATTAACACATGGAATGATTATGAAACGTGAGATTATTTTCCATTTTGAATCATTTACAATAGTCTATTTCTACATGATTAACCAAATCCCTTCAACAACCTTATTTTACAGTCACATATTCTAACAAGTAGGTCATTAGTGGGTGGGCAGAATAGTAAGACATTCTAATGTATATAAGGTAAGTAAAGACTGAGTATATGAATGTATTTATAGTTGAGTTAGTTAATACCGAAATAACTGCTTATGGCTTTATTCAGCCTTGCCAAAACTGTCAAACTACATCTGAGTTGGGCCAACATGGTAAATGAGTATCCATGGTTACGAAAACTCCTTCTTGATGAAAAAAACAATGTGAAAAAAAGATATTGATAGAAAGGGAAGCGGTCAAACACTAGGGTGTCCAGTTCTTGTTTGTTTGTTTTGTAGTTGTTGTTTAATGTTAAAGAGCCATGTCAAGGTCACCGGGAAGTCTTGCCTAAATGAGCATTGTGTGAGAACGAAATCTGATCCTAAATACAAGTTTCATTACCAAAATCAGACATGTTTGTGGAGCAGTGATAACATAACATGAATGCCAAGTATGTGAGAGTGACTTAACTCATCAAAATGGCCACACTTACTTTGAAATGAATGCAATAATGTTGAAATGGCCGCATTGATGTTGAAATTGCCAGACTTACTTCAAAATGGCCACACTTACATTAAAATGGACACACTTATGTTGAAATGGCAGCACTTACATTGGAAATGGACGCACTTACGAAACCCTAGCACCTAGCACCAGTTATGAGAAAAAGCAAAATGTGAGGAAAAAGAAAGCTTAAAATGCTTAATACTGCAACATACACAGAGTGCTGCAGGTACCCCAGAACCAGGTATATGCCAACTACTTAAGAATGATTTGTAAACACAGATTTTATGAGCCATCATCAAACCATAACATCCTCGTGTACAGATACCCTGGCTGTTTAAAAACGACCAAAGTACTCCAAATGCTGTAAATATGGGGAATGTTGATGGACAGTTCATTTGGCAGATGCGGAAAGACTACATTTGTTTTGCTGGTAAGTCTACATTTGCTGCTTTCTAAATGTAAAGGTCATATGTTCTTTTCTCTACATAATAAAACAGACAATTATTGCTGAATAATCGTACAAGGTTTTAAATATTTTGAGTTACTACTCCAAAACTAAACTCCAGGCAAAAAAACACCAACGAAATTCTCATTAAAAAAATCCACAAGAAGGACTTCCAAGTAATCCATAAATCATAAAACTGATGTAGACAGAGATAAAAACATAACAAATCCACATATCTTGAGAAGTCTTCTGGCATTTATGCTTTATCAAAGTTCAAAAACACAGAAAAGATTTAGAATATGAACCTGGCTTTTCTAAAGGTGAACACGAGTTTAGACCGGTCATTAAATCAGAAACTCGCGATATACAAATGTTCATTGTTGTCTTGTTACACAGATCATTACCTGTCACTTTTTTAAGGTGTATAGTTTTGTTATTAATATTCTTTATGAATAAATCAAAGGAAGACCAGCCCTTTAATTCATCTACTCAAAAAGAAGCTATTGTCGAGCCAATTAAAGCCCCTACCTTTACAACACTTGCTTGGTTTAACTGTGTGTACAGTAGTTAATTTTTCCAGATAAATAAGCAGGGCACAAACATTCAATTTGTCCTTTTGCCTTGACAAGTGGTTATAAGTGGAGATGTTGAGGCTGTTTGTACCTTGAGGCAATGGAACACCTCTCACTGTGGGTAATATCTACTGTTATCAGGATTAGTGGCAACACTTTCATATATATCCAATATCCATAGCATTGAACATGTGAACACTTGTCAATTAACAATAATTAACTATCTATACTCGATTTACTGTTAAATAGCCCTTTTCCAGTATATGAACCTCATACTTTTACTTTGATGTATTTGATATGTATTTTTACTGTTTAGCCCATTAATGTATACTAATAAATTCACCCTGCTTTATTATCACTTTAAAGACCAATCAAACATTCTTTCAACATCATTTTAAACAGAAAATCAGAAAATTGATATTATTTCTTTAGTCTTTGTTGTGTTAATAAAATCATATTACAAACACGTTAAAACAAATAGCAAACATTTTTGAATTTATTAGATTTTGGTCAAGAAGTTATGATTAACGAAGGTTAACTAGATGTAACTAACATTAAAATTGAGGCATATTGTGAAATATCTGACAAATAACAAACTCCTGATTTGTTAATGTCTATAAATGTGTGAAATCATACTGTTAGATGGCTCAATAACATAGCTTCAAAATACAGTCTTCAAAATACAGTCTTCACAATACAGTCTTCGAAATACAGTCTTCACAATACAGTCCTCAAAATACAGTCTTCAAAATACAGTCCACAAAATACAGTCTTTACAATACAGTCTTCACAATACAGTCTTCAAAATACAGTCTTCCAAATAAAGTCCAATAGTTATCAATGAGACAAGTCATGTAACAACATAACTACCTAGTACATATATATTTTTGTACTTGAAATATTTACTTTTGAATATCAGAATTCTACAAAACAGCTAAATATCATACGTTCATATATACCGTACACATGGTTATATGAGGTGATTATAAACATATGAGTAATGCAGCATAGTTAAACGTACACAGTCTGAAACGCTGACTCACTCATTATATTACGACTATACATAAAAACATTTCACTGAAGTTGTTACGGAAACTACACCATGTAAATATGTGTTCTCTATTTATAATGGATTGAATGACACAAACGACCCAAATGTATGTGAAATGTTAAACCATTAATGTATATATGCAAGGATGAACATAATGTGCCAAGTTACTTAATGGATTATCTAACAATGACTTGGTTACCCCTATGTAAACTGAGTGTGTACCAAGATGTAATGTTTTAACTACCAGAATAACGCAATGGAATGTGAAACTTGTGTAAAATTGTATCGCCACATTCACTTAGTCCACAGTTGGTATAAAATTATACACATTGTAACTGTACATAGTTTCATCACCTTGAACAGCTACATTAAACACAGAATCGCTAATCCATTCAGAAACACCCTAATTTATTTACTACAAACCTGCTAGTTTTTGTGTATGTTCAACATTGTGTATGCACGCTTTAAACTAATTTGGTTAGACTATCGTTATGCAATTGCTTACGTTTTGCTCAAGAAACCAAACCGTAATGAGTTAAATTGCATCTACACCTCATCTATCTATTTCAGGGTAAGATTGACAGTCTCTCAAATTTCATTGGCCAAAATCTAAATGCTCCACCAATACTAATTTATACTTGTTTATTATTATTTCCCTATCCCTATACAATGCACTTGGACCATGTATTACACATTAATGTTTTTAGGATGGATATTAAATATTTAACACATCAGCAAATCAGCAAATCAGCAAATATCTAGATATCCAAAATAGAGTTGTTTTGCTTTCTCTACAGATCTACAGATGACTCATTGAATGTCTGTATCCATAACACCACTGTAAGCAAAGACACTCTATTTGTCAACTGACAAAAAGCAAATTGGAGCAAATGGCATAGAAAACTGATGCATTTACACCAACTTGGTAAATGATCTTTCCCTTAGTTATATATTCTACTGTTGTCGTTATTACTATTGTTGTCTCTGTAATGGTGTAATAGATCAATATAAACGACAAGCCGACCTTCACCTCGCTATACAACCCATATTAACAGTTAACAGTCTCATGCAGTGAACTGTGCAGTTGTAATGTACCTTGTAATAGGAGTGCGTAGTTTTGGAGGCTTTTCTGTTTGGGCCGGTACAAATATACATGGCCGGTACAAATACACATGGCCGGTACAAATATACATGGCCGGTACAAATATACATG
>ENA-OREC01000638-OREC01000638.1-marine-metagenome-genome-assembly--contig:-NODE-638-length-14701-cov-12.043627_pt1 | contig 14701 bp, 7 predicted proteins | sample MGYA00248626_ERZ508543 | MGnify/ENA primary metagenome ERZ508543 (study PRJEB26211, sample SAMN05518279) | marine metagenome | isolation source: Puget Sound, Washington, USA | host: Bankia setacea... | reverse complement strand
CCAGCAATTCCAACTTCCAAAACATCGTTTCAAATAGCCTCAGAATGCATCATTTATCGTTCGTGATTTCAAAACTTGCTCAGCAGCTCCTAAATACCTTTCAAATATTGTCCGAATGCACCATTTAACATTTAGTCATTGTTTTTACACTGTTCAGTCTTGTTTAAGAAAATGGGGAACAATCTGATGTTCCAAAATGTTGTTTCAAATAGCAAGAAAAAAACACAATTTAGCGTCATTGTTTTCAAAATTTGGCAAATGAAAAGAATTTTTTTTCTCTTTGCATTTACCGTTTAAATTATAGACATAATGCACCGTGTACTATCGTATTTTTTTGGATTTAGAAATAGGGAAAAGCACCATTTACACACATAATATCTTTGAAAACAATCGGAACGACGACGGGAGGGGACAGCGCTCCACTAACCTCCCAAAACGCAAAAATCAAACCATGTCTAGACCACGTACTGCTCCTTCACTTGATAGGGTTCTCGAAGCAGTCGTGTGTCAATGTGAGATGTTATAAAACGGACATAATAATTAATGCTAGTAAAACATCAAATGTAACTTTAGGTAATGGGCACACATATTGTCATCTGTGTACACACATATAGTAGATAATATTGACCGGACTGTTACACAATCAGACAAGATGAATGTTTGCATTTATCGTTATTTTTTGCTGTTCATGTTTCAACAAGTGTTATTAATCCGCAAAGTATAACCAAACATTGCCATTTAAAAATAATTTTACAAATAAAATCAGAACACGGAAAGGGATACAACCCACATATCCACTAAGGAACACACCATTGTAACACAGTTCTAGGTGTTTTATCAAACCTTTTTATCAATCAGTATTCTGAATTCCAGTCCATAATTAACTGGTATTCCGGATGCCGAGGGGGAGGGTTGACACCCTCACAATCTGGTACCCTCATGCCAAAAAACGATAGAAGTCAGATTGAAAAGGTACAAAGAAGGGCTGCAGGGTTTGTCACTAATCTCTACCAGAATAAAAGCTCAGTATCAGACATACTACATACCTTTAACAAGCCATCCCTTTACTTAAGAAGAACAAGAGCATGTTAAATAACGTTTACAAGATAATTCACCATATTGTAGCAAATATAGATCTAATATACCCCGACAATAACTTATTAATACCAGCTGTCTCTAGAAAGAGAAATAGTAACTTATACAGCTTTAGTTATATTGGAACATCCAAAGACTACTACAAATATTATTTTTATCCCAGGACTGTTGGTCAGTGGAACATGTTGCCACCTGTCGTCCATCAAGCAACCACAGTTGACTCTTTCAAAGCTAGTGTCACTGTGCCTCTCATGTTATCTGTCATCAGTAATTAAATAACACCAATGTACCACGTTTTAAAGTAACACGGTTTCAATTTTGTTTTATCCCTTTACACACTCGTGCTTAAGCATATTTGTATAAAACTAAACAAAGTTTAACCAGCGCATAATCTCCAATGAGAAGTAGTGTAGTTCACTGAAGAAGAAGAACGCGAAGAAGAAGAAGAAGAAGAAGAAGAAGAAGAAGAAGATTGCCCGTGTTTTTTAGAAGATATATGAAATATCTTGCTGTTTTTCTGCAATATGCTAAATGTATCGATACTTATAGGATCTTGCATGATCGAGTTGTTATATTATAATTATTATATAAACTGTTAGCAAACGTGTTCAAGAATATAACTATTACACGAACCTTTGGCGAGCTTAATAACATTTTTCTTGGAAGAGATTGATAAAATGTTAGTGAACAGTCAATGAAAAAGCATTATTGGAAATGCACCGATACAATGAAAGTGAAGCGTGTTTTTTATGACATGCCTATTTGCTGCGACGAAAGTGATCAAATCGTGCGCATATTTACGCTAACATGCACTTGGTTAATAGCTCTTGTTTTATAGTTTATAATATGTTTCTAGGACATTCTTCGTGACCGGTGGTGCGACATGCAGCGACAACGATGATACAAGTAACGAGAACAAATGTAGAAGCTGAACTTTGTCAATCATGTACTGACTTTAAGGATGCTAGTATGTATCACATGTTTGGCGTATTTCCTTTCATATCTAAAATGATAAACACAATGTCATTGTCACATGATCAGTGGCCTATGTATGTTTATGAAGGAGCCCTTTAGGTTTCTCTAGATCCTCAAACCACACAATACACACTGTACTAAATGACGCTAACACGCATTTACACGATGGGACACACATAATTATACTTGTGTATGCTCACTTTTTGTGAAAATTTGACTATTTTATGGAGACAAATACATCTGTTGCTTCCCAAATCAAGAATATACGTTTGGAAACACACATACTGGCTGAATAAAAAGATATCACCATGATGCATATATATGTATATATTAGATATATATGTGTCTTATAGACGTCTTATACAAACACGGTATATAAAGTGATGTTTGAATGCTGGTCTTTGATACTTTTATTTTAACACGGTCGAGCCTCTCGAGCTGCGTTGACCAGCTTTTCAAACCGGTTTCTTCGAGGGAGAAAACAACAACAGTATTTGTTAAACTAATGAATCTGATTCGTAAAAACACTATCCTACTTCAAACGCACCTCACTGGTGTACATCTATAATTTAAAGCAACCTTATACATGCAAGAACAATCAAGAAATATGCCTAAGTACATCCAGGAAGTCTCGGTCAGATCATGCTTGTCATATGAACCGACGCTGCGCATTCCCTATATGTACACTGTGTCGCATAGCGGATTATCTAACAGATACATACATGTAATAATTGCTATAAACATTTGGCGTCTTTAATGGAAATAATTTCCTCCACAAAACGTTAGCTTAATGAGGTCAATAACCCAATACACTATGCTATAGCTCGTATAATAGGCGTGTGAGACTCTAGGTTGACCAACATATAAAGGCTAGTACTGAATGTAGATTTCTTACAGATTGATTTCTTAACCTCTATAAAAGTAACATTATCATTCAAAGAACGGAACTACTAAACCATAATCTTCAAAACACCTCGACAGATACTAGCATAGATAAATGCAGATGTGAAATTTTATCTATAATTTAAACCTTTTTTCCCCGCAAGTAATTTTGTACTATCCTATGTAAGACAGTTCCTGTGACATCATCAACCATGTGATGAATATTCATGAAGTGTATTGTTACAACAGGACAAGTTCTTTGCCAACGCCACATCAAGATATTTTCAAAGATTTGATGATAAAGACAGTAAGTTTCGTGAAATGCTTGTGTCAGTCAACATGAAAAACGTTTAGTTTTGCCATTTGAATGACAGTTTTGTGCATTTTAAGGCTGATTTGTCTGTTCGGGTTGATTTTTCATCGCATGGGCAACCGCAAATGGCCTTCAAGAAACATGGCGTCTTCAGCGTAACTTAACCCACCACCTTCCAAACACTTAAGATGACAATTGTATGAACGGAAGTTTATTAGTACATATTTTGATATGATTTAACTTCAGTTACAAAAATGAAATGTTACACGATCGATAGGGAACATTGTTCGTGTCTTTTATTGCCAAGTTCAACGCCAGCAGGAACTTCCAGAAACATTGCCAATTAGCCGCTTCGGCGCTTGTCATCAAACCGGCATTGGTGAAAGGCATGATCAGAGTTCTTTTGCGCAAAGTAAATGACGAACTAGCTGCACATCGTGTTTTTTCACTCTAAATGCAGTTGCAAACGCATTGTTTTAATCCAACCGATGTAACAGAACATGACATGTCATGAATACAGAAATGTTAAGGAAGTAAAATGTGTGTTCTGGATCTAATTGATTCTATAAACATTCTCAGCTGCATGCTTGTTACCTCAATTGGAAAACCATCTTAGAATGATATTGTTTTGGTAATTGACATTACTTCTATGAAATAAGAAATAAACAAAAGTACTATAGAAATGGGTTTGTACATTATAATAGATAACAGTATTTAAAGGTATAGTGACTTTTTGGTATGGCCAAATGTCACTCCCTCTCATTTGCATGTTTACAAGTTGTTAAGCCTTTACCAACCAAATAATTTTATTGGCACTACAACATATATGTCTGACAAAATGTTTTATTTTTTAAGATGTAAAAAAACAAAAGGTGAAGGTCATATCTTCAAGATGGCCATTGTGCACAAATGTGACCTTTGCTCATTTTCTACGAAGAACGGCTACTTGTTCAAGCGCCATACTGGAAGGTAAGACATATTTGAAGGTTTTAAAACATTTTGCTCATCAAAATCACGTTATCAGTTCCTAGAACCAACCAGTACTAAGATATGAGGGTGACGTCTTTTGCTCAAGGAAACAACAGGAATCTTTGATAGGAATCAGGATTCCAACTTATGACTGACCAATAACTAGTCAGACGTTCTACCTTCTTGGCCACGCCTTCCCTTATTACCCATTGACAAGTTTAGTTCTTGCTTTGAGTCAAATCATTGCCTTGGAAAACTCTGTAATTGAAAAGTCATTTAGATTAATGAACATATATTTTGGTTTTGACGATATTTAACGAGGGGGCTAATTTGACATAGTCAATCTTCCATAAAGCCATCAATTAATTTTAGTTTGTTTGTGAAATCATGCTTGAATCTGTTCCTGGAACCAACCAGTACTAAGCAATAAGGGTAAAGTTTCTTGTTCAAGATAACAACAATGGGGGGGCTTTGATGAGGCTCGAACCCACAGCCTCCACATTACGAATCAGACGCGCAACCCACTGTGCCACGCCGCCCCTTATGTGTGTTATCTGCTGCTGCACAAGTTGTTTAGGTCAAGAGTGTCATTGGTGATTTAAACAAAACTATTTGACAGTGCTGCCATTAATACTCTACATGTTTTTGCAGATCTTTGTTTGTTAATCCTTGTGAAAAGATTAAACACTCTTTACATGTATGTTGCAAAAACATTACCAGAATTCCAATAGTAATAGCATTGCAATGACTGAAGTATGTCTTTGAATGTAATCTAGATTGTCAGTAGGACCAATTATGTCAAAGTTGTATTGTGTTCTCAATATAAGCACATTCAATCAGAAATAGTCTACATGTGGTCTTTACTTAGAAGAGCGGTTCTTTTACCCATCTATGTCTTGTTGTTGGTGTTTGTAATGGTAATGGACAAGTGTTTGTCAATTTGTAGATGTTTACGAGATCATGGTTTAAAGAAGCAGAATAAGGGATCAGATGTGGAGGCTGCTTCAGGTAGTAAGGATGATGCCAATACAAGTGTGGACTCACAGATTGCTGATACCACAGCTGAAACATTGACAGGTACATTCCTTTTAGTTAATGGTTGTTCTTTCAGTTGCCTTTGTAGTTAAGTGTTAAAGCACATCAACACAAGTAAGGTTATTTTCAATTTTACTAGATGATACTCTTATTTAACCCATGCCCTTTACTGTTAGGTGCAGGTGGGGTAACCTTGAACTTAAAATGACCTTCACCTTTTCTTTTCATTGTGAAAATCAGAGAAGTTATAGAGCTTTTGGTGCTTCTCAATAGTTCTAAGAAATATTTTAGGATTTTTTTAGTTTTAGAGCATTTAGATATGTTATATACGTTATAATAAAAAAACATACTCTACAAAGCAGTCATGACTTTGAAAAGTTATAATTAAGAAATAAAACATCTGTATCCATGTTTTATCGTGATGAACGCTTTTAGATATTTCAATGACGCTCGATTCAACTTTTACAAAGCCGATTTTGCGATGCATAACTTTTACTAGTGTTTTTTGCATCACTAAACACCTTCTCTAAATTTCTCAATCGTTCGATTCATATAATTCGTTCTTGCAAGTTCTAATTGTAAACTTCAGAACAAGGGTAAAAAATTAACTGTAGCAGTTCTCGGACAGAAACGTCCGAAATACTAAAATCTTATTCACACTTTAAAATCGGATCGCACTCATGTTATGTTTGTTTCTGTTTCACATTGACTATACTATTTATGCAAACCACGTTTTAATAAAAACAATGTCTAACAAGAGATATAGAAAAAACTCATTATAAAATATAAAGTGATTTGGATACCTTCGGTTCTGACAGTAATTTCGTTAAGAACGTTTTGACGTGAGGTAAAAGTAGTGCAGTCATGTATTAACAATGAATAAACCACAGTTAGTTTCCTTCTTTGTGAATAGGAAACAATTACGGGACCGTTTTAGAATCAGGAGTAAACATCAATCCAAGTTAATTTAAAAAACACCTTCAAATGTCTCCAAGAAATAGGCTGATTATAATTAAACCATACATGAAGTAAGTGACACCCTACTAGTAGAACTCCTTTACAAGTTTACAGACTTTAAAAAAAAGATATGTTAAGACTCCCTTCCAAAATCTGGTAAATTTTCTGTATGTGAAACTCCTGATGTTACTGTTTCAGATACCAGTTTTGCAGAGGAGCCTAGTCCTTCCAAGGAACCTGAGCCAAATGTTAGCAAAGTTGAGGCTGCAGAGAAAGTCACCACAAAGGTTAAAGATACAGTGGTGGCAGCAGGTTCCAAAGCTTCTAGCAAAGGACCTAAGCTAACCAACAAGCGAACTTTGCACTACAACTGCGAAAAATGTAAAATGATGACCACCAGCTCACGGGATTATCTGTATCATCACGTGACGGAGCACCAAGCAGAAATGCAAATCTTTAGCTGTGTTGAATCTGCCTGCGACTACTGTACAAGATACAAGCACAAGATCTTACGCCATTATAAAGACATCCATCAGAAGATCGTACCATTGGATACAATTGAGGCGGAGTTTTCTAACATCAAAAACCCTGGTGCGAAAAGTCCAGTTAAAGCACCTGTCATGGTTCCTATTGTAAAGAAGAAGGCGAAGAAGAAAAAGCCGTTAATGTCCAAGAATATGATGGGTAAGAAATTAATGGTGAAATTTAAACGGCAGAAAGATAAAATAAAGTCGATTCTACCAGTAGCAACAGCAGCAGCAGCTGTTGTAGGGAAGTCTTCTCCATTCAAAAGAGCCATTGCGCAGACATCAGGTCATTTGTCCAGATTAGTGGAAGAGGTCAAGGGTGAAAATGGATTGATGATCTTCAAGTGCAAGGAATGTCAGTTTACTGATCCAGATATACATACTGTGTCAAAACATTCTGTATCGTGGCATGTGGATACAAAGTTCTTGGCATGCTCTAAGTGTGAATATATTACCTTTGATAAGAGCGATCTCGTGGCTCATTCAAATATACACAGAAAAGAGCATCAGTATAAATGTAAAGAATGTATCTACTCCACAGACTTCAGACCCAACTATGAAAGACATCAGCGATATCATAAAGTATCGTTACCACACAAATGCTCAACCTGTACATTTAGTTGTGGAAGCGAAACTTCATTAAAAAGACATGTAATTAATCACCATGAACCAGTAGAACCTGTCACGAAGAAGCTGAAATTACAGGCCCCAAAACCTGTTCATGCTGAAACTGTGACCAGGAAATCTAATAAAACTGCTGAAAATGTACAAGATGCCGCAGAGGTCCCAAGTGATCCAGACAATGAGGAGGAGGAAATGGATGATGATTTTGAGGATATTTCGAAGTTGAAGGTGGATCCCACTCTGTTCTTTGATGGTTCCAGTGCCTCAATGGTTCCACGAATGGCCTTGCCGCCACCAGTTTTTGAGAACCCAAGTTTAATAGCTAGAGAAACATCTCCAATGCGTAAGCTACCTCCTAATATTACAGAGTATGTGGAAAAGTTCAATGGGAAACTGGTCTGTCCCGTGTGCAAACTGAAGTACAAGAGGTCATCCGATTTGAATCGCCACATGAAAAGTAAGCACGGTTGTAAATTACGTGAGTACTTGGAGAATATATCCGATGAAGGTGAATTCCTTGCTCAGCTGGAAATTAGCAATGCTGGTATGGATACAAGTCAAAACACCACTCTAGAAGATGATGATGACGACGACGACGATATTCTAATTAAGCTTGAAGCGCCTCCGGCTGAAGAGGATGGTGTTAAGGTACCAGAAGATCTAACTTGTGAATACTGTGATTACAAGGCAAAATGGGGCAGTGATTACAAGCGCCACCTGCAGTCCCATTCTCTAGAAAGGCGCTATAAATGCAATGATTGTCCCAAGCAGTATAAATACAGAGGCGATCTGAATGTTCACACAAGAAAGGATCACAATAAGGAGCCAGGGGATGTGAAGATTATTAGAATTTCCACGATGCTACGGAAGAAGTCGTCGCCATCAATTTTCAAGTGTCCATGTTGTAGCTATACGTCTGCATATAAGTCTGAGATTGATCGCCATTCCCGCCTACACAACGCTGAGAAGACATTCCAGTGTTTGCATTGTGAGTACCAAACGTACTGGCGCGGGGATATAAGAAGACATGTCTATAAGCGGCATAGTGAGATAATGACTGAAGGCGTTGCAATGAACGATGTGATAATCATCAAGAAAGAATTTGCTCCTCAGGTCATGGGTGGTAGGAAGAGAGATAACGATAATAACATGGACTCATCAGTAACCTCCGACAGTGATGCTATGTCTTCAAGGGAGACCACTCCGGTCAAGGTCCTGGCCCCTAGATCTCATGAGGGGTCACCAGAAGTCAACATGAGTGATTACGTCACAAAAACCACAGGGCGCCATTCACCGACACCCTCCCCGATAAAAGAGTTAGGAAATGGCATTTATAAGTGTCAATACTGTGGGTTTATGGCAAACGCTCCGTCGAAGATGAACTCCCATATTGCCACGCACACAAATCTGAAACGCTACATGTGTCCAGTGTGTGGCCGGAGAGCGAACTGGAAGTGGGATATCGCAAAGCACATCAGGAAGGATCATAATGACCAAGTGACACAGGTGATTAAACTGAGTAAGAAAGAAGCGGAAGAGACCATCCATGCCTACTTTGAGGAACATCCAACTTTGAAACGTGATCATCACCTTAACCTAAGAACAGAAGGGCAAGAAACTGATAGCAACAGTAAAGATCAGTTTTATAAATGTTCCATGTGTGATTTCTCCGCGGAAAAAAGGATCTCAGTAAATCGCCATGTAAGGTCTATGCATAAAGGTCAGGGTGCGTCTATACTGCTTGTACGGAAACCAAAAGTAGTCCAGATAGCGTCAGTACCGTCTGCAACAAGTTCACATCCGCCAAGTCCAGCAAAAGTGCCCCCAGTCGCTGAGATTGCTGTTCAACAAGAAGGGGCCAAACCTTTCATGTGTTCAGAATGTGGGAAGCGAGGGGCCACGAAAGGGGATGTAAAGAAGCACTACCATTATGCACATGCTGAAAAGGAGATTCGTATAGTGTATCTAGGTGACGGTTCACAAAGTGTCTACGCAGCGAAAGGAGAATTGATCCAGGAAAAGTTACATATGACTCCAGAGAAAGTCAGTCCTATGGCAGTATCTCCTGGTTTAATGGCTTCTCCAGGTTCTGGCAGTGACCAGAACGGATCGCCAAAGTCACAACCGGCATCCAAACATCCGAAAGTGATGGGATACATCAAACCTTTCATGTGTGGTTATTGTGGGCGGCGATCAAACTGGAGATGGGACATTAATCGACATGTTAGGGAGAGACATCCTAGTTACAAAGATATCAATGTTTTGGAGCTCTCTGAAGAGGAGGCCAGAGCAACTTATGACGAATACATGAAAAACCAGCTGCCAGGGTTGAACAAGGTATCAAACTCTGTACCAAAGAGGCGTCACAAGGTTCTCGTACCAACTTTGGTTACTAAGCCAACGGGAACAGTGCCTAATAATCTAATGCCTTTGCAGCCGACCCCAGGAGGTTCAAACTATTTAGTTCCTATCCAAACTGCTGCGCAAGTGGATACCAGTCAGCCAGTTTTCCCCCAAGCATTTGTTCTTGGTCAAACATCTTCCGCAGTGATGATTCCAAACATTCCAGCGATTGGAGCAGAAACACCTACAGTACATTTGACACAGAGGGCCTCTAATTTTAAGCAGTACAAGTGTTCAGCGTGTTCCTACAGGTCAAACTATCGCAGTGATATTCAGAGACACATGGTACGGCGACATGGTCCATCTCGTGCTAAGGTTGTGGTACTGGACAAGGAGATTGCACGGGCCACCTTGCCTTCTTATAAGTACAACAAGAACGAAGTGGAGAAGGACTTTGTTGAACAGAAACAGGGGCAGCTGGTTTTGAGTCCATCTGGTCCGTTGCCACCAAAAGCATGGGAAGGATTGGAGAAGAAGATCTGGAAATGTAGCATGTGCTCGTACTTTAATGAAGACAAAGTAGATGTTTTAAAGCATCTAGGTAAGCATAATATGAAGAACTACAAGTGTTCAGACTGTAACTGGACTTCTAACTTCCGATCAGCTGTTTCTAGGCATATACAGACAAAGCATGCCAATGATAGTACAGTTCAATGTCGATTGTGTATCAAGTTGATCAAAGAAGGTCCGGGCTTGGATCAAACTGGGCACTCCATCATGCCAAAAGGAATCGAGGCAGCTCCCAGGGGTGAGGCTGTTGCCCTGGGGTCTGGGGAAGCATTGGTAGCTGTGACTGGGCAGGAGTCCATGAGAAATCCACAATCGGTCGTCACCACTGCAGTGTATCATTGCAAGGTGTGTAACTTCAGCTCGTCATGGAGGTCGTGTATTTGTCGCCATTTGAACAAGATGCATAGTATTAAAGACTATTGTGCCAACATTGTGAAGAAGATAGTTCGTACAAGTAAATCGGCCTATGATCAAAACTCGACTACATGTATAACCAGCCAAGTAACAACTTCTCCAGGCACCCCTAAGAAAGTGGACCATGTCAGTTCTAGACCAAAGAACTTTGCCTGTAAGATTTGTCCCTACAGAACGTACAAACGCAAGATGCTCAAGTTTCACCTAACGTGCCATAAACCTCAGCCAGGAGTTAAACAGGTCAAGTGTAAATACTGTCCATACTACGTGAGCAGTAATAGGCTTCTAAGTCAACACTTACACCTACACATGCAAGACTTCAAAACAGTCCAGGAGAATTCATACCCGTTAACACCTGAAAAATCCAGCCCTCAAGTGACAACCCCTTCGAAGAGCCCCTTACAACCCAAAAGACATAGGTGCCAGAAGTGCCCGTATACTACTAACAGTAAGAATGATTTCCTATATCACAAACAGTTTCATAGGCCCAAGCCCACTGCAGACTATAAATGTGACTACTGTGAATACTGGGTCTCCCATAGGCGCTTGATTAAACAACATATGAAAGTTCACAAGGAATCGGCTGAATACGACTCTGAAGCAGTAACACCATCAAAACTAGACTACTCGGAAAATGCTTTAGTGTATGACACAGTTGAAATTGCAGCAATCAAGCAAAGGATTATAGCGTCGAAGATTACTCCGAACATTTCCAACAGTCCTCTAGTGTCGCCAATGAAAATAGCGTCTAGTTGTTCGGTCGGTGGTCGAAGGGGTTTCTTGCGCAAAGATGGCACCTACAGAAAAGTTCACCAATGTAGACACTGTCCGTACATGAACATAAGGCTGAGAAATATGAAACTGCATGAAATGATGCATGGGAAGAGAACAACGGCACATCCCCTTATGAAATGTATCCACTGTGACTACCACGTAGGGTCCAAGGGTCTGTTGGCTCACCATATGAAAGTTCATCAGAAAGATTACGGTATAGAATTCTTTGAACATGGGCAGAAGATCGAGAGAAGTGATAGCATGGCTAGTGAAGAATCGGAAGCTGATAGCAGCATTACCTTGGAGAAGAAGGTGGATACGTTGTTGGAGATAACCCGTTTTAAGAAATTCGGTTGTGAGAAGTGTCCATACGCAACTTCAAAGAGAGGCCGATTCCAGCATCACGTAGAGTTGCATGGCAGTAAACAGAAATGTAAATGTGATTTTTGTGATTACAGCGTCCCTACCATGAACCTGCTCAACCAGCACGCTAGACTTCACTTTGAACCCAATCAGAACCTATTAGCTGCTCAGTCTATACTTAATCTTCAGTACTTGCCAGAAATGCCCGCAGATGTAGCACTAGCCAGTATGATAGCCAACAACAATGCTAAGAATCCAGTTAGTATAACTCACGATCATGTTGAGCTATATGAGAATCAAGCTGAAGATATGGAACCTAAGAAGCTGTATAGATGTGATCGCTGTCCATATGCTAATGTTCGACGAGATAATTTGCTGGCTCATTTACGATGTCACATGATTAAGAATGAGTTTGTGTGTCCATACTGTGATTACAGCGTCGGAAAAACCCACGTCCTCGTTCAGCATGTGAAGGTGCATTTCAGTCCATTGCCGGAATTGTCTGAATGGCTTGTAGAGAACGGAAACACAGAAAGATTAAAGGAGACTAAGCATAAAGATATGGAAGAAGCTATTGAGGTAGTAAAGAGATTCCAGATAGAAAAGAAAGCAGCAAAGGAACAACAGAAAGCAGACAAAGCTGTAAAGGATGCGGAAGAATTGAAGGAGAAGGAGAATGGGGCTGATGAAAAGAAAGAAAAGCCTGTGGAAGGTGGCAAGACAGGGATTGAAGATAAAACTGATGAAGATAAGAAAGCTTGCGGAGACTCTGCAGATGTGAAAGCATCTACAAGTAAGACAGAGGTGGCAGATTCAGAGACAGATGCAGACGGCAAACCTACCAAAGAAGGTAATGAAATAATTCAGGTGTGGGAGAGAGGGTTAGGGTTAGAAAGTTTGATAGAAATCATACTTTTTTTTTTTATTCATTGATTTTCTATGATTGATTGATTTACTGTGAATACAAGTTAGAAAAAGAACATTGAGATTTATTTATAAGATGTAAGTTTTATAGGTGGAAATGGTGGAAGTATTTTTTTATTTATATTTGAACTTGATGGGGAAACTAAAATTAGCATTTGTAGTGTTTTGAGAAATTAAGTAATGCCATAAATGTTAAATGTAGAAAGCTTGATCTGTCGCAATATAGCTCGTGAATGTATAATGTGATGTTATGTTACAGGAGTAAGTGTAGACTTGTTCATCTGCCAGTACTGTGACCGTGAGTTCCCAACATCTGATAGTCTCATACGACATGAAGTACAACATCTCATAGGCAGCAGCTATACAGTAAGTCATATGATAGAATTAATTCTACCTCACTCGTTTTGTTACAATGTTTTTGATTGGACATTTTACTTATTTAAAGGCTCACAAATATTAAAATAAGCACATACTGCTGCACATATTAAAAATAGCAAATATCAAAGAGGATTAACTCTATAATCTGTTTTTGGCTTGCTCATTCTAGAAGAAAATGTAACGCATATTTCAAACATTTACTGCGTTGCAGACCGTGTGCCAAGACTATATGAAAATTGGAGTTGGTCATTTAGATTTGAAGCTGGTGTGATAGATAACATAATAATTAGAATTTGTTAGTTCAAAATTTATATATATTTAATCTGACAATTAGTTTACCAAAATAAGTAGATTTTATTTTTTTGAAAGTTTATTGGCAACTAATTAAACTAAATTATATTTCGTAAGAAACCCTCTCAGTAAAAGAACGGTCTTCTGCTAATGTGTTGTATACTGTTAAGTTAAAATTGATGTGTTTCTTATTGATATTTTCAGGACTTGGTTTCTCAGGTAAGTCACTTTTAAGCTAAACTATTAATAATCACTAGTCTGGTACAGTAGAGCTTTCCTGGACTAACCTTTGTAGATTTAGTTTTAAAAATAAAATAACTGTTAGAGGACAATGTAAATGGGAGAAAAAAGATTCCTAAATTATATAAAAGGAAAATACAAACAACCTCAAAAGTTCTTGCAATCTCATAGAAATAGATAAACCAAGTGTGTTCTCAGAAGTCTATTACCATGGTTATGTAATATACTGTATGATAAATGTAGTCTAAGTATCTAACTAACGTTCCACTATTGGTTGATACAGTTGCTAGAAGCTGCAGAGAAGACAGATGAAGGAAACCAGTCTGCAGGTAAAGATGAAAATGACAACCAGTCTTCTGATGAGAAAAACATGGATGGAGTGGAAGAATACTCGGATGAAAATGTGAAGAAAGTGAAAAATGGTGATGAAAAAGTTACTGAAGTAAAAGCAGCAGAAGACACATCTCAAAATGAAGCAAAAGAAGCGGGAAATGGGAATGTTGCAATGGAAGAGGACTGAGTTTGTAATGGCTCTTGGACAAATCATATATTGAAATTATGTAAAACTTTCAGGGGAGTTTGTTTGAGTTTAAATGTCTGTATACTTGATTATTCTCAAAAGTAACTGCTGGCTATTTATAAATTGTAATAGCAAATTGTTAGTTACTCCCTTTTACGACAACAATTGCTTTGAGAGGGATACAAAGATGATGGTTTGGTCTTATCAGTTGGAAATAACCGTTTGTTGTTTTTGTATGAAATTTACTGATTGGGTTAATTGTGTGAGGATAACTAACTTTTGATATATATATTTTTTGTCAAATTAATCCTTTATTTAGCCATATTGATAAAAAGAAGACATTTTGCTTGTTTGGTAACTTTGAATCTGCTATGGTACAGTAAGGAAGCCAACTAGATTAATTGATGTACCGGGTAATTGATGTACTGGTAATTGATGTACTGGTAATTGATGTACTGGTAATTGATGTACTGGTAATTGATGTACTGGTAATTGATGTACTGGTAA
>ENA-OREC01000637-OREC01000637.1-marine-metagenome-genome-assembly--contig:-NODE-637-length-14711-cov-12.733224_pt1 | contig 14711 bp, 12 predicted proteins | sample MGYA00248626_ERZ508543 | MGnify/ENA primary metagenome ERZ508543 (study PRJEB26211, sample SAMN05518279) | marine metagenome | isolation source: Puget Sound, Washington, USA | host: Bankia setacea... | reverse complement strand
TCCGATTCCTATGTCATACCTCACTGTATAGTACAGGGGTAATCACACTTACTGGCTGACAATCCAAGATCTATGTAATAGTTGGTGTACATTTGTCAGTTTCTTCACAATATTAAGATGAAGGGCTTGAGTGCAGCGAGAGCCCACAGTGTCTTAAAGGTGAAGAAAAGTGTGTGTGGGTGCGTGGTGTGTGTGTGTGTGTTTGGTGTGACTCTGTATTGGTATAAAGAAATACCCTTGTTGTAGAAGGTTTTTTTTCTTTTGTGTGTATAATAATACATTTTGTAAACTACCGATAAAACTACCGGTACACGAATATTGAAATGTGGGTAAAAATAAAAGAGAAAAAAGTGAAGAAACTGTACTCTAAGCATCTTAGTGTCTAATCTTTTTTTGGACAGACAGTGCAATATTATTATTTTTTATATTTTTTTATAAAAATCGTTAGGTGCAATATTTCTATACAATGGTATCTTAACATTCTGTAGGGCATTTTCAGGGGATCACAATTCAATATGCACTTGCAAATCACCTAAAACTTGTATGTGTTGGCCTTTTTGTATATTCATGAATCAGCTGAGATACACAAAACGAAATCTAGTGCTCAACTAGTAATAATAATGTTGCAGTATCTAAATGTATAACGCAATGTATTACGAAAAATGGGAAAATATTTTTGATCATGCTTTGGCATTAATGAGTGTTAGCATTCATGTGTAAATTGACTAAGAGAGAGCGTTGTTACAGGTCACTTGGTCTTGGATTCAAGATGGTATTAATTAATAAAGGTTGAAATTTACTACAATTTCTTTTATGCGTTCAAGCCTGTCTACACTGTTACCTTGTCCAAAAAGATGGGGCTAAATAATTGTAGAAACTTCATGTGTATGATATGAATGATAAGTAACAACTCAAATGTATGTATACATGTTAAAGGTACGTGATACCAAGTCTGAAATGCTTTATCATATATAACATAGCATCTTTTATTGACCCAAATTACCGTAAAACATCAAGGAAATGAGTTAGTTTTTTTCAGGTTACCAAAAGCCACTAACGCCACTCCTCCCTCTTACACTTCTGACCTTTACAAGTTTCCCTTTATGACAGGCGCTTCTCAAATATCAATTATACTTACACGCCTTTGATGGTTGTTTGATTTTTTTGCTATCTTGAAAGATGTTTGTACATATTTGACCAGACATATTGTAATTGTATGTTTTGAATTTTTGTGATGCCATTGCGTGTTATCCAATTGTGCAGTGTTAAAGGAGTTTGGCTCAATTTTACACTCTTGTTATCTTGTAGATTCTTTAGCAATGAAAATGTATAAATTATGTCCTGTTATTGATTTGTTGAACGCTAAAAAAAAGAAGAAGAAAAGTTATTGATTTAAAAAGATTGCCTGTAATCTGATTGTGCAGATTGAATGCAATTTTAATAGATTTTATATCGTGGCAACTGGGAGTCAAACTTGATCAACTATTCACATCTATTGATTTGCATCCCAAACTACTTTTTTTAATAAAGACGTCAGAACTTTTTTTTTTAAACTACTGTGATAGAAATTGCTCCTGTAAGCTTTGTCCATTGTCTTAACAGTATACAAAAATAAAGTAAAAATACCAGAAATTGTGTGTTGCACTTTCACTGTATACATTTGGTGTTGTGTTGAATATCGATATATGTACTGACGAATGACGAACCATCATGATGAGAAAGACTACTAAGGAACTCAATGATGACGTTGATGGTAGTGGTGGTGGTGGTGATGGTCTTGATGATGATGAAAATGAAGGTGATCTGCATGATCTGTATTTCTCAAACTCGCACTAAAACACAACATTTTACCTGTAACGTTTTTGACCCACTATTAATTAGATGCAGAACCTTGGTAGCTATTCTAATAGACCAATTAAAATTCATTCAAACGATTCAAAACCCTAAAGTGACACGTTTCCTGTTGAAAACGTCACCTTTGACAATAAATTAATTCCCCCGTTGCCAATGACGATATGAGAACGAAGGTGAAAGTTACAGTCTTGTACATGTACATTATATGCCATGGTACTGTGGAAGACTGACGAAAATTGTTACGGACACTACTATTACGGTTCAACACGACATTCGTGTACCGGTTTTCCTCAACGAAAGTACATGAAAGGTGGAAATTACGGAAATCGTATGTTTTGAATATTTGAAATATATCGAAAGACACTTCCATATTGATAAAGAAGATTTGAAATGTTATAAATTGGATAGAAGACTTCCGACTTGTTACATTACGAAACAAAATGAAAGCTTGAAGAAAAAATTAAGTGAACGAAAGGAAGAAAAATCAAAGGGGAATTTGTTGATTGAGCTGGAGGAACTTCATACCATTGCTCAATTGGTCTTGCATTGTTACAGAAATATCCCCATTAACAGGCTCCAGTTTGCATTAATCAGATACACGCTAAGTAAGGAGGTAGGTTACTAGTGGTGGGTGTAAAACTTCTTTGTTTAAATCTTGTGTAGGCCAAAACATTCTTCCACAAACTTCCATCTTTTGATCCAAATTTCACATTTAAATTGCGTCTGTTACTTGCACACACAAAACACGTACATGTTTGGTTGTCCAGCAACATGATTAGGTAAGTTTCCTATCCCATCTATAACATGTGCTTCCACCAGTCTTTAAATTTCTTTAACCAGCCTGACATGGGTTGCTTGAAAATGCCATCAAATGAAGACATCTGTGTTAGAAATTGAAGGTCTCTTGCTAGTGTGCTGTGTGTGTTTTTCCCATCCAAATGACACGTTCTGTAATAGTTTAGTATTTGGCTCATGACTAGCGCAAGCCAATCATTAGCTGAAAGAATGAAATCCTTGCATTAATTTGTTTAAAATGTGAGAGGTTTGTGCTAGTTTACTTTAACTAACACATTTTGTATTTTGCGATTTAGCCAATGACTCGCAAGCAAGGACTGTGAACACCTTGCATTAACCCCAACACACTGATTGCTGTTACTGTTGCTCCTGGTTTTCCTCAATGCTCATATGGGACGTTTGTGGAAACAGAAACTAGAAGTTCACGACACACTCCACCTGTCATTTCTAGGAGATTCACACACTGTGGTTATCTAGCGAGGATATTCTAACGGTGCTCCTGCCAGACAAAGAAACGAGGAGTGTGTCCCAAAGGAAGTCATCGCAAACATGACGTTATGTGGTGGAAATGCTAACCGCTCTTTATGCTTCTTTGTTCAACGGCACTTAAAGCATTTTCGCATTCACACGTCAACGTCTATAGTAGACCTACTATAAAACCATTCTGCTATTTGGGCACCTTTTGGGTAAAGTTAGTTGACTCAGCGAAGAATTGAATGAAAGTAAAAATGTAATGTGCATAGAATCACCAAGTCAGGCTCGTGCATCTCAACAAAAACGATCAGATCAGGTCTGGAACCATTGTAGAGAGGTCTTGTTAAAGAGGTCAAAGATAAATAAAGGCTACTAAGAGATGAACACATTCTTGTAGATTCAAAACGTGTAACAGAGACAAATTTCAACAGTATAATATACACGTGATGATCTAGAAACTTAACGCAACATCAAAAGTATGTGTCAAGGAGGAACATTTTGGAAATTTCTTGTTTACTTTTAACTAAATTTTTTTAAAAGGTCCCCATTTTTATTAAGTATGGTGCTTTTTTGTATACGTTGACGTCCACTGTCTATTGGTCTTTAGACACCAACAGGTATTCATAAAGTAGTTATTATTTATAAGTTTACGTTAAAATGATTTTGAACTTCAAAGGTTAGGCACTGTGATCATGGTTGTACCTTTGTAGAAATTAAATGTGGTCGTAACGTTCAAGTGATGTTTCTTCTGCAATTTAGTACCAGACAAAAGCATGAATTTAACATATACATATCATCATTGGATATAAGTGCTTGTCATCTGGTCAGTGTATGTCACTCAGGCTTGATCGGATGCACGAACACAATGTAAAGATTTCCAGATGTTTTAAACCAAAGTCTATGTTGCAATTGTTAATTCACATTTCAAGGAACTTTACTGTCAAACTTTGGTTGCTACAACTGAAAATTTGAATTTATTATACAGGGCAGGCTGAAGAATGGGTTGTAAATCAATTACTTGGAGAATGATAAATGACACGTACGCTGGCTGTAATGACTGAATTTTACTCACTTGTCACTCAGAACTAATAAAACAGCTCATGTACAAAGAAAGGACCTCTGTGTACATCGTGTTACACTCTGTGTACAACACTCCGTAACTCGGCTCTGTTGCAGTTTTTGAAAGAGGAAAAATGAACACTGAATAAATTACATCTCTCAACATGTTAACTTAAGATTCAGTATACATGTATACATGGCCATTCTCTCACCAGCTATGATGAGTTATGGCTTTTATTGTTGTCTGCTAGATCATTAAGGTATATATGTGTTTGGATATTTCAGTTATACCCAACTGTGTCTACGTACATATATGTCGCATTTTTTTATCTTTAACACCGGATCTTGTTCTGGTTAAAGAGGTGGGTGAAAGCAACATGCTGGAACGAAATTGTAAGATTGGTCACAGTTCCAAAACACGTTAATAAGTATGTTTCTGCTCGCTTAGTCTTTGAAAAATGTAAATGCTAGTCAAACTTATAACAATTTGTACTGGGAATGATGACACTAGATACTCTAAATGATGGTACCGTGTGCACCAACGTATTCAGTGACGTTTGACACAGGTTACGTCTTGCTTCTGAGTCCTCCTACAAGGGCTTTTTATGCCAATATATATATGAGCCTATCAAATGGTATCTACTGTTTGATATTATGTGATTGTGTACAATTCAGTATCAACATAGAAATATAATACAACAAGTTGACCAATCCTTGTGCATAACCAATGGCTGCGCCGAGATTTGAAACCAAGGGACGGGCACTGGTATCTCTCTCATACAAACCAGATCATCCAGACTGAAACTTGAACCTTTGTCGGGCCACCCTTTTTATGTAATGTACAGTTAAACAAAAATTAAATGTCACAGTGAGAAAAGGTGTTGGAATCTATGTTCTAAACTACGTTCGCAGTTGTAATTTCCCAAAATGAAAACACTCAAAGATTCCAAAGAGTGGAATCCATGAATGAAACGGCAATTAAACGTAAGGAATGTCAGTATCAGAATAAAAAAACATTTTCTATTAAATGCATGAACATTAAAAGCAACTGTTGTTCTAGGCAACTGCAATAACATTATTGGAAACATTTGTGGCACACTTTAAAGCGATGAAAAACGACACCTTTGTTCACTACTGTAAGACGTGGACAAGACAAAACGAGGTACGATAGGCCTTCAGTATGTTGACAACGCATTGAATATAACAGACAAAAACAGTTCAATCAGTAACCCAATTGCATTAAAATCTTCAATTATGTATCTGAGAATCCTGCATTGTATCGAGATTAATTTAAAAACTAACCTATACCTTACACTCTTACACTATTTCACCCAAACACCATGTCCGTACTCCATATGTACGGTCAAATCATTTTACATAGGCATAGTATTCAATTGTTGAAAGTAAAAAAACTGTTTTAAAACTCGAAACTAGCACGTGTCGCACACCTGAGACCGTGCAGCGCATACAGGCCACGAGCATTCCCTGTGATGTCACAACGCGAACGAATCTAGCGTCTCGGTGGAAGATTCCAATACACGAGCTGTTGAATGATACCAGCAGATAGCACGAGATAAATTTCCCCCCAGTTATCTTGCTTTCCAATAGTAGAAACTAGTTTTAATTCAAGTTTTCGAGAGAAAAAATCAAGCAAAAAGAGTAAATCGCTGATAAACGGCCGTAGTAGTGTAATCCAGCGCGCGTCCTGATTGGTTGACTGAGTCTGAAAGGTAAGAGGGTGGGCGGGCTTTACACCACGTGACCAGTAAACGGTTTGTGGAGTAAAGCGCATGTTGAAGGCCCGCGGTAAGTTTAGGTAAAAGTGTATAGTCGGTAGTATCGGGATTGAAACTCAAAGCGGATTTATTCAGTGTGAACAGTATTCGTGTTGTTAAACTCACATTCTGCGGATTTAACGTGACCATACAATTCGGTGGATTAATTTTAATTTCTACAAACAGAACGAGGATACTTGATAGGTTGCTGCAATGTGCACGATTTCGGATATATATTTTGAATAGCGTTCTATAGCGTCGATTTGCAGGTTGTGACAATTTGTTTGAACCGTTTTGTACGATACGCACCACACTGGGATTCAAACGTGATTTCTTCCAGGGATAAACTAGTTCAAATATCAGTGTAAAGGATATATATTGCAATCGTACAGTACAGTCAGTTTGCACGTGCGACGCGTGTATAGTCGGGATTAAGTTTTTTTTTAATTCAAATGTGCTGGACATAGTATTCTCAAAACGGATTATTTGTCGCATTGTTGGATTATATACCGTTACAGTTGGTAAGTTACTTTCACCAATACACGAGTAATATTTTATATGTAATTTAGAACTTTTACACAGAAAAACAGTGTATTATTCAGTGTTGATTCTGTTTAGATCGAATCAAACATTCCAAATTACCGCGGTATTGCGTTGCGTTTTGTCACATGGAGCTGGTATGCTTTTCTCTGTGATTTGTTGTCATGATTACTCACTCACTCGAAAATCAACAGGCGGTTTTGTTGCTGTGAATGTTTCAGGAAATATTAATATAACAAAAAGACCGCTGTTCTCTCCAAGGCAGCTATGGGAATTTTACTGTTTTCAAATTGCTCTCTTTCTCTCACTCCCTTCATTTTTCTCTGCCTGTGAAGATAAAGGGCCAAGATTAGGGGCTCGTCAAACATACATTCCAGGGCTTCTTACACGATGCCAGTCATTTCAGGGTTGCTGTTGAATTTCAAGGAGAGATATACTCACGTAATAACAGAAACTTCAAGTTTTGATTTTTCTATGTTATAATTTTCGAACAACTTTTCCCCAATTTTCCATACCCGACAGTAAAAGTAAAATTGTCCCCCAAACAGTCTGCAAGCTACCCCCAACCAATTACTGTGTGTTAGTCGAGAGGGATAAGCATGGTGAACAAGTAATACCGAGACTTTCTGCTCGATTAAGAACCATGACAATTCTAGTAGTTTAATTGTTATCAAATTATGCAGCAATTCGATAACCTGTGATTTAACCATACAATTTTAGCAACATCTTCAACGTTAGCAGTTTTCATGTCATATCTCCTTCCTCATATTATGCTTGCGAAGTTTAACTTTAATTTGTAACCTGTTATTTTACTATGAAGTTTGCATTTTCTGCCAATTTCATGGAAATATTAATGACAGTATCGATAGCTATTCAGCTTTTTTATGTTATGCATGTTTCTCATGGGATATAACATTTCATGTAATTTCTCTGTAAAAAAACACCACTTCAATATCCCTTTAACACCATAGACCTCACCTTTCCCACCTGCATTTGAATGAAAGCAGCCCTGTATGTGGTAGAAACAAAAATAATGTTTGAGCAGAAATTTAGATAATCAAGATTTACTTTTAAAATTTGGTCTAGTTTTAAGGATATAAAGAAGACAACTTTAAACATTCCCCTTGGTCCTTTCTTATGACTGCAACAACTTTAAATTGTTAACAATAATCTTCCATAGCATTACACTTTAGAATAGGTATATGGCATAAACGAGTGTGCTCCTATTTGTATGATATATAATATTGAATAAATGTATTGCATATCAAAGGGGTTGGTTGCATTGAAATTGGAAGCCCATGTCATCTCTTGGTGCTTTTTGTATTGTCCATAAGTCATGTTTTTTACATTCTAAACGTGTGTAGCAATATGCGAAGTACAAGCAGTGTTGTTTGAAATAGGACTGTGAAAAAATAAAAGTTCACTCAAATTGCAGGAATAGCTATGTGCAAATAATGGGATTTTTTAAACCTGGATATTTTGGAGATTTCTGTCTTCCTGCAAGATGGCCTTTATGAATACAGGTTTAAGGTCTCATTAAGGAAGCAGCTCAATTAAATCAACTGGCTTCACACTATCCCTCTCCTTGTAAAGATTTGATTTTCTTTTTTTAATTCCGCCTTCCAAAATTTGAATGTCTGTATAACTATCTTACAGGCTTGGCAGATAAATGACTTTTGAAATGAATCATTTTACATGGCCTGTATAATGTAAGATTGAGAAAACTTGTGTCCGTACTTTTGTGTGTATACATGTAGAACAACCAGGCTTTCGGGATTCTCTACACGGAAACTTGGTGGAGCAGAATTCTGTAGGTTTTGGTCTCAGTCCTTCCTTCAGAGATTGTTTATAAGAGCTGAGAAATTAAAATGGAACCCACATGGGGGAAGAGATAAATATTTGTATTTGAAAGGGTTGTCTGTTAGGATTGTGCTGAAATATGGATGTTTATAGAGCACGTGCCAGACCCGGGCTGTGAAATAGGAAGCCAAGACAAGGGTGTGGAGCAGCTTTGTGATGCATGAAAGTAAAATTAAATGTTGAAGAATTCTAAAGGTTTTGTTGGGGTTTTAACTTTTACTTTCTCAAGACTTATTTTTTTATTTTATTCAAAGCTTTATACAAGACTTAGATATAGTTGCAGAATGATCAACAAAGCTAAATCGGGTTGTCAATATTCAAAACCTCCTAGCGTTTAGCGTGTCTTTTAGTTATACCACATAAAACTATTCTTAAAATTATAACAAGAAAGGAAATCTTGTAATCTATTTTTTTTTAACTAATTGCACTAGAAATCACTAGAAAGTTGCAAAGTTACTTGGTTTATATATCTTTTTCAACATTTTCTTTGTTGAGAAGAAACAAAACAAACTTATAACAAGACTTGCGAAACAAAAACCCAAGTTCATTCTGTGTCACCGATTGGACATGACGGCACAACTTAGTCAGCATGCGTGGGTTTGCAAAATTCCTGCATAGACTGTCTTAATAGCGCGGACAGACTTTCAAAGACTGTGTAAAATTTCCAAAACCACAGTTATTGTTTTTTTTCAAATCTGAATAATGATCTTGGTTGTTTGAAGAAGCATGAATTACAGCGAGAACAAAAGAGTGGATATGAAAGCTTGTCATTGTGTGTGATTGACAGGGGAATGACTTTCACTTGTCTGCTGGTGGAGAAGGAGTTGAATGTCAAAAGGAAGTTGGACCCCTCGTTGTAACATAGCTTACATTGCCAAATCTAACAATGCAGCGGTGTCTCCCTCACAAATGGGGAATTCTAAGAAGCATCGTTTGCAGTTTTCCTTCAATTAACTGGTGCATGCTTTTTTAATGATTTTGTTTTGGTGACAAATATATGTACTTTACTAAATTCCCATTTTGAAGGTTTCTTTTCATTGAACTATTGTCTGGTCATTATAAGACATAGAACTCGGTGTCAGTGTGGGTGTGTGTCCATCCATCTGACCTCAGTCGGAGCAGATGTGCCCTTTGTTACATGTGTTTAATTAATACGTGTATCAATATTTGATCTTTTTCTTTTCTTTTTTTCACAAAGCAAGCCATTGTAAATATTAAACTTTTTATGGGCAAAACACATTTTTACACTAGTTTTGCTATATTTGATGTTACATGTTCATGAATTGCCAATGTTTTTAACACACATGGTTGACAAGATGCATACCTCTGTCATTTCAATAGTTTTAATTATGTTCAACAAATAAATACATTGTACGAAAGCATGATGATGATTTAGCCAAACTTTCATATCAATAAGCATTGTCTGACCTGCAATCTTCCCAACTTGCTACATACCACAAAACAGACACATATTTTACAATGCACTAAATGGACCCTGAATATAAGCTTGGTCATTTTCAAAACATTTTAAAGCCGACCCAGGGCAATGGTGGCAAGTACACAGTATTTTGAGAGGTGAATACAAGAGTGTACTATCTGCTCTGGTAGATAATCACACATACAACAGTACTGCTTTTATTTTTGAATTTGATGACCCAAGAAATACCTGTATCACTGTCGAAACATAATACAACGTAGCTAAATACTGCAAATTTCACAACCCACCAAGGTGAAATGATAAGCCCTGTCCCATTCTGGCATGTGTGTTATGAGTAAATCTTTGTGGCAATTAAGAGGGGTACCTGTTTCATTGTTGGCAACTTGTTGGAAAGGTTAACAGATAATAGCAAATAAGTCTAACATGATGCCAATTCTTGGTGAAAAAAGTGATGTCATAGGAACATACTAGATATGTTAAAACTTTGTCATAAGAAAAAAAGCTCTCCTAGATATGATACAGCATTGCTTTAATTGATTTAATGAAACACTGCTTATCAGAAAACCTTGTTAGCAGAAAGATTATAGGTAAGTTCTGTTTTAGATCGATATAATAACAAAAAGTGATCTCCAAGTCCCACATGTAAAATATCTACCTAAAACTGTCCCAAGACTGTTCCAACATGTGTTAACAAACACTCACTTCATTGCTGCTTTTTCCCCTCTTTTTCTTGTTTTTTTTAACCTTTTTATCTAATCAAGCACAAGCATAATTACCCATGTCGCTCTTTTTTTGGTTTTGAATTGATTAACCTATAATTGTGCAAGCAATACATTTATCAATCGTTATCCACCAACTAATGTTTTGGTATCATTCGCCCGCTATAACTTAATTTGCCAGTTATCTAAGAGCTGTTACACTAATATAATGTGATGTTTCTAATGTATATACCGAGAGATGAGTGTGAGATAGTTCTAAGTGCTAAGAAATGGAGAAGCAGATAGAACCCTCGCGCTTTCACCTCTCGTTTTCACCTCTCGCTTTCACCTCTCGCTTTCACCTCTCATACATGCTCACAATTGTTTCTATATTGGTAACATTTGTTAACAAGAACTATTATATCCACTACATTTCATAACAGTAGTTGTTAGCTGTGTATTTTAGTGCTTTAAGGGTACAAAGTTTATATTTATCAACATTGGATGGATTTATTTTTATATTTGCCTTGGTAACATATGTCCGTAGATGCAACATAGAGAACTATGTCTGGTATGCCCTCATCAATTTCTTCTGACTCACAACTGATTATTTCTTAGAAAACATAACATAGATTTGACTTATATGTCTTCGTGACAGATTGTTTTATGTGTACATATAATGACAACAACAGAAGAAAATGATACTACATGTATTGAGATGTTGAACTTCTGGTGTAACTATTGCGTCTGTTTCTGGTAAACCTTGATAAATGAAGTAAAATGTAAAACGAGGGGTGAATGCTAAAGAGTTCTATCAGCTTCTTAATTTGTTTGATTCAATAGCACTTAGAACCCTTTCACTCTCGCCTAAATACTGCTGAAGATGAAAAAGAAAGGGGACAAGCTATGATACAATGGCATACATATTACCATATGGGATATGTATAATTAGGTTATATGAAAAACAAATATGAAAAAAGTACATATTTAAGTATCCAGGCCTTTGTTTAAAAACACATAACAACTTTGGAATTGCTAAAATTGTTATATATCTATCTGGGAGATGAGAACACATAGATTAGTTGCAATGTTAACCATTTATTTAAGTGTGCCCTGTTTTCTTATATTTGGGTATCTTACAGAAAAATATAGATGCAGCAAAAAATAGATCTTGAAGAACGTTGTTTTAATTTTAGGTGTTTCCCTCGGTGTGATTTAAGCACTTTCTGGAGAGAATTTATCTAGTTACCCCCTATGCAGTAAGAAATAGGCTATAAAGCTGTTAAACCAAATCTCTCAATAGGAAACAAATCCCTGTAACTGCCTTCCTAAAACTGTAGCCTCATTACCTATTACTGCTACAGTATAGTTCTTACACATGTTCCTCTTTGTAATATAATACATTGCCTCATAATTGCATAATATTCTGGCATCAACCAATCAAACGGCACTTAACAGAAGTCATATTTACAATCCATGTACAGATACCTGTAGGAAGAAAAGACCCCTACTGGTTTAGGATGATATATATTATTGCGGTGAAATATCTAGTTATATCATAGAGCTAATAGTAAATTTATTGAGCCCCTTTTAACCAGATTTGAGTCGGATATTCTGGGAGAAAGTTTCTTCTGATAACGATGATGTAAAACTTGCTGCATTCTAGAGGACTTTTAAGCTGTGAACAAGGAAAATGCATTATATGCCATTTACTAACAATTTTCCTTAAAACGTTAGTGTTGTGATCATTCATGTTGTCCTTCACTCAACGTTTTTTATATTTTTCTGCCAGTCAAAACAAAACCATGTTGCACAGAAAATGTCAACAAATAGTGGGAAATCAGCTCAGAGTAAATCTTATTGTCTATGGAAATAATCTGTTGTTGAACATCGCTGTCATGAGCCAGATATTTATTTATAAACATTAAATAACTAGAAGACCATGTGATTGTGCAGTACATTGTTGCATCAAGGAGACAATTTATGCACTCAATTATTGCATGAGAGTTCTTTCTGCCAGGTGACATTCAAATAAACCAAACACCCGTAACATGGAAAACTCAAATTGAACACTGATTTTGCCTCAAAGTTTCTTTACTGTTCTTCAAAGTTCATCTGTTGACTGAAACACCGTACAGTAAAGATTTCTGTCTACTTGTCTAAAGGGTGGTTGTTACATTCAATGAACTTATCTCTACTGTAGTGACTATTAATTACACATGTATACACTTAATATTGACATTTAGTAAATATTTACCTATCTTTTCATGGAAAATATTTACATTCAAATTCAATACAACAACAATGTTATTTACCTTAATTGGATTTGTTTGTTTTATAATATTGATTACTTGTTTCAATTCTGGTTTTATTGTGGAAAAAGCTATACACTCACAAATCCCTTAGCAAGCATTTTCACTTTTCCCATGGACACTTTTTTTCTTCAGGTCATTTTCCATGGAAATAGGACCCCTAGAATAATTGAAACATCTGAAATCGTTTAAATAGCTAGGGGGCTTGGCATGCTGTTTTAGACATATCAAGTTAAAGGGTCGGGACATGTACTTGATTCTAATCTGTTCTAAGGGGCTGGTCAATGTACATGTCAAAAAATCTGAACCCTTTAATTTTACATCCGAACCAAGTTGAAGTAGGAATCCAGACAGATATCTTGAGAAAAAATAAAATAGAATTCATTTTCAATTTTCTTGAGAAGATTCTTTTTAGAATCGGTTATCACACTTGTTTAAAAAAAATATGCATCAACAAATAAAACTACATGTAGATGAGACTTTCGTTAAGAAATAAAAATTGGGAGTTACATATAATTTTATAAAAAAACAAAATTTAACAATCTATATATGTTATCACATTTGCTAATTCCAAATCAAGATACAGCTCTCAGCAAACAATTTTAGAGGTGAATGCAAAAGGGTTCTATCTGCTTCTTTAATCAATACCACTTAGAACACTTTCGATGTCACCCCTTATGACTTATATTACACTCACTCACTTCCCTGTATGTCTATCCCTGTGAAGTGGACTTTGAAGATGATTTTATACGCCTTCTTACTTATTCTGGTACTTTGGGTTCTCATTCTATTAATGTGAGAGTGTAAGAGGTTGGTTTCGCGGTACTCTTCAATCTTGTGGCGTTGATTTTTTGCGAGTGCTGTTCTGTGAATGCTCATCATTTTTCGAAACTTGGGCCATCCTTATAAAAACTCTTGAATATCTGACTACTTCCCCTTTTTCTTCTATACCCGTCACAGGTACGAACAAAACAAAACGTAAGACTTTGTGGTTAATTATTTGTTAATTGCGCTGTGTTATGATAAACTCGCGAAACATATTATTTTATATTGCACAGGTAATAGATGGCGATAAATCAAATTACTGTAACAAATTACATGAATTAATGGCGTTACTTTATATCAATAGAGGAGGGTCAGGGAAATGCCAGGGAATCCATGGCAACAGATTAGAGTTCCTGGAAACTGTTACTACGACAAATTGGTTACTTTGGCAAAGTTGTATACATCATTTAGGAACAGATATTATGTTATTTTATGCTTCCTTCAAAGAGAAAAACTCCTATAGGACAACCTGGGTAGACTTGCTTTCCCACTGAACATACCGGTAGATACAATATGTTGAAAAGAAATTGAAAGCAGAAATAACATTGGTTCTAGTAAATCAGTTAATGGTTTTGGCGGGAAAATGTTTTCTGATGTCCACAGTTGTCCAGTACTGATCAAAAGTAAAGTTGACAGAGCCAAGCTGTCATAATGAGAGGAAATTGTTGTAATTTGTGCTTGTGTGTAACACTGTGTAAGAGAAACATTAGCCTCAATTTACAGGGTATCTGTTAATTGATTTATAATTGATTAATATGTCCAGATAACTACAGATTTGTGGTTTTTGCTCATAATTTGTTCATAGCAGGGTTTCACTCAGTATGGGAGAAAAAAAAGGTGTAAAAGGTCGAAGGGTTGGGAGAGAAAATCTGATAATGGGGTCGGCATGGCTACAACATCCATTTTGATAACTAGGGCTGTCATTGTAAAATGGGGAAAGAGTTAGAAAGATAATTTAGAGATCTACTTTGTGACACAGATGACCTTTCATGGAAAATTATTGCTGCAATTTAATATACTTCTCCAACCACCAGGCCATACTGTATTATTTAGGGTTTAGCATTATTCGTGAGGAGACTTA
>ENA-OREC01000636-OREC01000636.1-marine-metagenome-genome-assembly--contig:-NODE-636-length-14711-cov-12.947451_pt1 | contig 14711 bp, 6 predicted proteins | sample MGYA00248626_ERZ508543 | MGnify/ENA primary metagenome ERZ508543 (study PRJEB26211, sample SAMN05518279) | marine metagenome | isolation source: Puget Sound, Washington, USA | host: Bankia setacea... | reverse complement strand
AATGAAGTGTCGAACAGAGATGAGGTGGTGACACATAAAAGACAATGTATTTGTTTCTCGACTATGGATGTTTCCAAAACAAATCCATGACATTTACTGGTTATCTTCTTGCTTCTCTGCTGACACAAGAATATCTGTATAACTGTATTTACTAGTTGATTCCTGACCTTTGTTTGCACGTTTTCCTATTCTACATTCATTTGTGAATATGTTTGAATGAGAAAGGTTATGGAAAAGGTCTGAAAGATAAAAGTTGTTTTGCATATCAACTTCATAATTTCGTTTTTTTCTCTTTTGGAAAGCTTTGATGCACACAAACAGAAGCATTTCGTTAGCATTTATTTTTCTTTATATTTTAAATCTTGGAAAATAGTTGTAATGATGTTGTACAGATTACCCTGATGAGTAAAGTAATATAAATATTCTGGTGCCATGTACAAAGTAGCCAATTTGTTGAGCCAGACAAGCTATGCAGCAATAAGCAGTTGACACACTGAGGGAACAGGAACGTGTAGCTTACCATTCAGTGGCTGGAATCACTCTACTAGTGCTACCTGAAATTTGTATGGGGCCAATACTTTAAACAAACATATTTCATACCGCGATGTCAGTAAACGATTATGAACGATTGACAATCACACGTTCCTTTTAGACAAGAGCATAATTATCTTTAAACTAATACCTTTTAGGGTGAAGGTTGCGATGTTACTGAAAAAGTCCTGTCCCAATGGACCCTGTATGCACGTGAATATGACCAAAACTGTCAATTGATAAAATGTTGAACGCAATACATGCATATATCGGATAAAGTAACTTTCTAAATAAATTCTCCACTAGGAACACTGTCTTTAAAGGGTGGGAATCATATATTATGTTTCCTTTAAACAACCCCATAGTTTTGTAATTAAAACTGCCTGTTGTTAGACTGACCTGTGTTATATGAGTTTGTGGTATATTGAACACTGGTGTTGCCGTTAGGTTGGTAGTAGTTGTCACTTGTGTAGGTTCTAGGAGAATGGGACTGGTGAGATACGCTGCTTGATACCTGATGGGCATGGTGGGTGTCTGAAATTCATAGAACATCGACACATTTACAGTTATTTGTCATTGGTGAACAACATCGAAGGACGGATATATGCATATCGTATCAGACAAATAACATACGCTACATACAAGAGCAAAGGCAACCGTGAGTAGCTATCCTTTGTTTTATGAAAAACGAACTAGCCCAGAAACTAAAATGTGTATTACGTTAACAAGTTTTTTAAAACATCCACTTGTATAATCAGTCTCTTATTAATACAAATATATACTTATATGTTTGTTAAGTACGTCACATTGCTTCCTTCCCACACTCAAGCGGCATTATACGCTAATGCCCCCCTCGGATATGTACTGGCAAATGTCATGCTACATTTACAAGTGGTTGGTCCACTGCAACCAGTACTAAGCAATGCGGTTAACGTTTCTTACTCAATGATAAAAAGGAAGCCTTTGGTGGGGCTCGAACTCTGGGACCTAGGGTTTGAAAGCACATTCCAGTGAAACGAATTTCAAGTTAACACGTTTCTAGTGTTGTAAGGCGTACTTACTGTAGTCATCTTCGTATCTTACAGTTTGGTTTGGCCCCGGTTGGTATTGTACATGATACACGTGACTTTTCAGTGCTTCCTGTCTAGTTACTGGGGGTGGCGGGGCAACCACTCTTTGCTGGGTCTCAATGTACTGTCTCTGAGGCTGGGGCTGGTAGTTTATCACCCTTTTCATCACTGGTCGCTCCATATAGTGCGTCCTGACCGGTGGGAGAATGTATTTCTTGCTGAAGGGTTGTTTGATGGCAAGATAGTGGGATTTAGTAAAGAACATAGGTTGTTGTGGTTGAGTGGAAACGTATTCCTCTTTCTGACGGTTCACGGGTGGAGCAGATTTTGATCTCTGAAATATACGAATCAAAGTCATTTATATACGAAAGCTTTAACAGTAACGTTCCAGTAAACAAGACACTCCCCGGGGCCATCAAACAGTCTTCTCTCAGTCAATATGTTGGTGGGAATAAATTGTACTATACATAGCGTTCGCAATATATACAGCCTATGATTGTGTTCATACGTGTATCTTCAAAAAACGTGCACGTCATCCCTATAACTTACCTAATCTTAGAAAAAATACAGTAAAACTAACACCTACACACGTGTGTTATGTTCTCAAAATTATATGTTCAATGGTTTCGCCTCGGTGAAAAACAATGCTATACACAATTAATGAGTAAAGTAATGTGTGCAGCCATCCAACACCAGTTTCAACTGTTCGTAACCAGTAATGGATTCTAGATAACTAAACTATTGAACTTCGAACAAAATCACATAATATCTTGTGACCTAAAGGACATCAAATAGAGCAATTATTGGTAATTATAAAATGTTGGTTTTAACTCAAGTATTTGTTTTTCCTGTAAATTAATCGATCTATTGTCATAGCTTAAATCTTTGATTGCCAACGTATTCTTCGCCGTTGTTGCAGAAACGTGTGTAATCGATAGATCGGTGCGCGCAATACAAAATAACCAACTTTTAGATGTATTAATTAAATATATTGCAAACTATCATATTTTATATAGTGGTCAATTAGAAATTCGTTTAAGTGTATATAATATGTCGAACGTTGGAATACTTGTCGCTGTTACTTACCGAAATGTTAGTTACATACGCTCCGCCGCTAGTATTATGTGCATTAGTACCATTTGTGTAAACTATGGTTCGAGTCTTAGAGCGGCCACGATCCATCCGTGGTGACATTCTAGATGGAGAAATGGACCTAGCTGGGCGACCGTTAGCTTTGACAAAATAGCGGGAGCTTGTTGTAGTTCCCACTGGAACACCGTTAGTAACGATCATATTCCCGGCTGCCTGGCTCTTTCGCCATTCTGGAAAGTAAAATAAAAAGGCTGTGCATGTTACCTAGACATCTGTAGAAATCAGCATTATACTACTGAAATACTATAACAAAAAGACCTAATCGCTTACGAACACTTGAAGCAGTCTCCGTCACTTTCACATTGTCATTATAAACGCAAACTGCAGATAGAAAGGCAACACAAACACTTTAGGATGTTCACCATAACTATACCTCTTCGAAGACAACCCCGATACCAAAAGATACAATTTACATTTTAAGTTGAAGTTTCCATATTGTACTTCTTTATGAGTTTAGCAAATGAAGTATTTGTAATAAAAGGTGCATCCCTATTTGCTGTATTGCATTGTGTGTGTTTTTCAGGAAACTATATATTGGCTTGGTGTTATGCATTATAAGTATTATCTTGGTTGAAACTATGCCACGGTACCATTCATGTATGCCGTGGAATTGTATACACAGATGTGATTTTAGAGGGAACTAGTGATGATGACTGACGGTGATGGGCCGTGTATTGCATATATGTACGGTTTCTTCCACTAGTAGTTACACTTTTGAATGTATATAGCAATATTTACCTAGGCATGACGGTGTTTATATGTAATGTCAGATTGTTCGAACTAAACTATGTTATCGTTAGTAACATCATTGGCTGCGCTATCGCCGATTAGCCTATGGCTGTTTCGCTAACACCCCCGTAGTGCGACGACGCCCTAACATCCAGTATTAAGCGGAAACCACAGACTTACGAAAGCATTTAACTTTACACGCCTAGAAAACCAACCAAACATAGCAACCACCAAGCCCCAAATCTTTTAAAATTACAAGCGTTATAACATATGACAAATAACTATTTTAATCGTACCTTAAGTTTATCGTCATATACATGAATATAGTAAAAGGTACATGTGTAATGTTTGTTTTCAATCGGTAATGTTGTAAACTGTTACAGTTATGTTTTTAAATTCATCTTTCTAAATACGACACATAGTTTATGGCTATTAAATTAAATGTAGTCAAATTGAGAGTGTGCGAGCTGACAGTTTGACAGTTTTTATATTATCCCAATCATGCGTTGAAAAGGTTCGCTTACTAGTATCACTACCATCAATATTGAATTAACCATACTTATGCTGTTTAGTTTAACGATATGTCTATTTAAGGCAGTACCATCTTTAACCTGTTAAGGACCTTTTTTCTTGTGTAATTGCGTATACAAATTCCTTTCGTAATTGTGTAAGTTTATATAACGATATAGTAGCCTTTTTGCCCTAGGGCGGGAGCTTTCGTCTATTATATTTGGTAGATGTATATGTTTTGAATACGGATTGTACGAATGTTAAGCAATATAGATATAGGACCTTTTGATGTCCATCTCCATCTGGTAACAACACCATTACACACATTACATGAACGATAAAGGCGATAATCTGGTATGTCAAATGGTTTTCTATGACATTGTTAGGTTTCAAAAAGTTTTTTGTTTTGTCAAGTGTCGCGTCTATTGTATCGAGCATTCATCTTAACGTTTTAGCTATACACTCTCTCTGTATATCGGGCAGTGTATTCTTTGAAGAACCATCTGTGTACGTGAAAAAACAACAACGCGTGTTTAAGGAAGTCAACTGTATTCAGGAAACAAATTCTGAATAATCTATTAATCAAATAACACTTTTCCTTGTAATATGATCAAAACTATTTATTCAAAGCTAACCGTTTATAACACTATTAAACTGTTGACATGTTTCTGTTTAATTCACGAATTACCGTTAATATAGGAAATGTAATATATGAGGAAAACTGTTTTCAAACGTGGTGGAAAATGTTCACATAACTCACAAAATCGTGTCTATACGTTCATACGCTTTTTGCCAGGTAAATTTGAAATGTGAGTGCAACATCTCTCTAAACCACAACATATGAACAACGATATGTAGATCCAAATATCATGTACGTCTAATTTCATAACCATGCGCCAAGTTTGAAATGAGATTTTATACTCAAAGCATGGTGTACTTGTCGTTATTTTCATGAAGCGCTTCTATTTCCAAACTTGAACAGTGCACCACCAGATAACCGTTGACAACATGCATTATTTCCACAACAAAACACGCGAGTTTCTTTATCTTCACAAACCATTGTGCAATCGATGCTTTATTGTTTCAAGTCTGCATGTTTGTTTATGTATTTCCTAGGAAACAATGATCGAAGGGATAATGTTGAACGTTTTAAATAAAGATACATCATATATCTAACCTTGAATGAAACGAGCAATATACATGTACAGCTAACTACAATTCAGCTACCCAGTGATCGACGTTGAATATCCCCCAATATGTGTGCCTAGCTACTAATGCATATGCTCAAAGAAAGTATCTATAATTGGTGTTACTATCTCTGCACGTCAAAGGAAACATTATCAACTATTTGTGAGAAAGTCTGTACTGTTTAGGTGTGTTTCCAAGCACTCATGTTTGCACTGGACAAAAGTACATCAGTTGTCTGCTAACAGATATGACATTGGCAATATTGACAGAACAATTTAACATGTCTTTGGAAAACCGGTATATACAAGCCAATATTGTATCGATTTTACCAAGTTCGATGTTTTGAAACATGTATACCTTGTCATGTCATTTCGTACATATTTCTAGATTCTAGACTGCTTCGCGAAAGTGATCACAACTGTGTGGCAGAAACTAGTCGACTTAATAAATATACAACAAGATAATTCGTCATTAGATTCTGTTGTGCTGGTAAATTTGTTTTCACGTTGTCGGCTTGATAAAAAACCTGTCACTTCTATTAAATCTTTCAAAACAATAAGAAATATTGCGTTAAGACTATGCATACTGATTTGGAACATGTTTTTTTATCAAAATTCACATGTTGTTTTAACAAGAATGCAACTTTATGACAGACGTTATTCATGGTCAATTTCCCGATTTCACTTGCGGTTATTAAATTACACCACACCATCCCATACTCGATTTTTTGCTGGACTCTGTATCATTTAAATATGTGGTAGAAAAAAAGATAAACGAAGGCTGTTGATTATAATACTTCCGCATGACTACGCTTTTGTCCCAGGGTTCATTCTCCCAAGAGTCACTATCGTTATGATATACGTTTAGTTAGTGCACGCTTCATATCACACGTAGCAAATCTTGTGTGAAATATATCTAAATAAATACCCGTGTGTATCATATCCGTGCGATCACTTATGACAATGGTAACCCTTTGATGTAAGGCGTTGTTACCATGGAAACGGATTAAACATTTAAGTAACCATAACAAGTAGAATGACGTAGCAAATTATAGAATATAATCTAACCAAAAGGTATCAACATTCCCCGTGACAGGTGTTGGTTTATACAAATGCAGAATTACTACTAAAACTTAAACACATTCTTTGAACAACAGATTATGTTGGATAACGTATCATTGTGTACAACATAGTTCTTATAAAACGAGACATTCTAACATATATAGTAAACAAATAACTCAACGAATAATGCCCTGTCGTAATGGTTTGAACAATCATACTAATACACTAGTACACTGTACATCTAACAAGGATAATAATAACAATGTTTGTAGAAAACTCTCGACATTTTGTCCTCCCGATATTTTTAAAGATACACTCTGGGTAACATGCGATTACATCCATTTTGCATTTAGGATAATATACAAAATGCGTATATAGCGCTCTTTGTTTTGTTGGAGCCAGGTTTTTGGGGTAACACTGTTCTAAATGACCTGCAATATGTACTAGTACTTAACGGATGAAAGGCAAAATTAACATTGTACTTGCATTTTTCCATATCAGTTCATAAAAATACACTTATTTGTTCAGCCATGCGGTTATCTATCTGATGTAAAACATTTTGTCAACACAATCCCAACAAAGCATCGCTGGAGGCATCTTTAGATATATTTGATACCGCATACATTATTTAATACAATTACAATAGGTCATGTAAGTTTCTGCTTATTTAATCACTAGACTGCAGGCACATTTCACGAGCGTGTTTTAGTCAAGTGGACTCCTGGGTGCTGTTATATTAATGTGTCTCAGGACTGATATCTCCAAGTATACCCAAATTGACCAATGATTGACTATGATACCTAGTTTTTTGCTAGAACGACCTTAAACTTTGGCTACATATTAGAAAGCATGTTACATACAGCGTAGTAATATTAATAAGACTTTATGCGACAACAACTCTCAGTAAGATGGCCTATGTATCCGGCCATAATTCTAAAGTAACTTAAAGTTGTTCTTTTACACAAATTGAACAAAAATAGTGGACTATTTTTCCTTGTGCACTTATTAGTTTTGATACTGCATGTTTTATCAATTCTTTTTACGACTTTAAACTAGTGGGCTAATGAACTACAAAACGTTCGATGGTGTGCTTCAGGTGGACCTCGGGTTCGACGTACACACATCAGTCCACCAATATTCTATTTCAGTGTAATAATAGCATTCCTAGTTTGTTTACATATGTTTAGTTCAAGGACCTTTGAATAAATGGGATACATTGTAAAACATAGCGCTAAGATGATCATAATTATGGGTATACTCTCGATCTACTGTTCTTATTTGTTACGCCTCATCAAATGCTTAGATTTAAAAGACCAAAGAAGAATTGAGTCATAACATACACATCATTGAGATAATACCTATACTTTACCCATACCAATTAGCAAATTAAAGACCAGTATAGTACCATTAGTCTAACCTGGCCCTCATCTTTATGTGCGTTGAGATTAAAGGGCAGGTGTAATCTGAAATCGGTTTCTCCGTAGTGCAATGTAGTTGGGCTTATAACATGTATAGTAACGGTCTTAAATAAAACAGCGCGAAGACAAAAGGTGAATCGTAAACGCGTGTATATAGCTGGCCAGAAAAAATGGTGTACCCGTACTGTCTTACAATTATCTTTCTAATACTAACTTCTAAATAATAATACAATCCATTAGAACTTAGATAATATATCACATTTGAGACCTTCGACAGCTGGGCTTTTGTTTTGATTAGTGAATACCGAATAATAATTAATAATTATAAACAAAACATAAGCTAGTCCGCAAACAGTTATTATAATTGTGTAAATATGTTACCGTTGTACGTCTTGCGTCTTTCCACCACCATATCGTCTGTGTGACTATCGTCTGCTAGTTCATAAGCTGTCACAGGAGTAATAACGTGCCCTGTCTGTTCTTTAACCTCTGTCTCCTCTGTAACTTCTATATGAGTATCCTTTGATTCTTCTACCCACTTAGTATCAACTGTATCTACTACGACGTTGTTATTCTTGCTTTCCTTATCCTTGAATAAATCGGTAACAGCTGCTGCTAACCGCTGCTTATGTTTTAAGTTTTCCTTATAGCGTTGTGATCTACAAAATAAAAAGAAACAGATGAAATATTCCCTTTGCTTTGTCAAGAGTTGACACATTTAAGATGGTATGTGCACATACATTGCTGTGCTGGGCTGGGCTTTGTTAAGTTTTCCTGGGCTGTGCTGCGATAATAAAACACACACAAAAAAATGCGCCCGCTTTCTACGATTTCATATAGAAGTTACTATCCACGAGTATGTACATACGATAAGACAGAATAAAAACAACGCGAACTAGAAAGAACCATTGCATCATTACTTAGCATGACAGTGATATGCCCTTTGTTATAGGTATTACATTGTTGCGATGGGGTAGAAATATAACCAAGTGTAAACTGTATAAACTGAGTCTTTACTTATTAAGAAACACAATACCGTGTAAGTCCAAGCAGGCACTAAAACTGATTCAAAAAAAAGTTTCTTTTAATCCATGGCTATGTACACCTAATGTATGGCACACTTGTCAACTCCATAGTACTCCACAGCTATGTTCGTTGTTAGACATGGCACAGAACAAAAACAGTCAACTTATTCCACATGGCTCTATTTAAATTACAAAAACTCTTAAACTAACTATTTGGTCACCATTTTCAGACAGCACTTCTAGAGCTGCACTATTAGATAACTCGATGGCAACAACATAATCGAACCCTCCTTAATTGCTATCCGATGTTACTGGCTATTGGTTCCCTTCAAGGACAATACATCTACACTATAAAATATTTACGTTGGATGTACGCTAACCGGTTTTCTGTTTTTCAAAATCGGAAATCGACAGCGTTCTGGCTTAATGTGTTTCATTCAATACTACGGCTCTTCAAATAGTGTACTTAAACGCCGTATTTCTATCCCCTTACGTATTGTATTGCTTGTTGTGATTGTAAAATCCAAATACTCGGCAAGATTAAAGGCACAAGGATCAGCTAAAATAGAGCTTATAACAGAGCACATTACTCTCCTAATCCCATATTTAGACACAATAAACAATCAACAAAGTTTTCCTTTACCAATTCAAAAAACCATTGACTCCGCGATAAAGCCCAAACCAATGTGTACGCATATTTACAAGCTTGCTGTCACTAAAACGAAATTGAAATGTTGAGTACGACGTATTTTGAGTTCTTCAAGCGAATGGTGCTAAATGACCCATGAAAATGAAATGTTACGCGTAAACATTAATTTTAATATGTGTTTTTGGTATATCTCGAAATTGAGACATATTTGGTTATAACCCTATGCCCAAAGGTATCAGGAGTGTTGAAAATTAGCTGGTAATATAAATCAGTGTATCACTTTCATCTAACATTCTCATTGGTTTTGGTTGGTGATTCAATTCGGCGAGCAGGGTTGTTGTATCTTCAAAGATATTATATTAGATTGCGATGTGTTTAATTTGCTGTCATCTAAAGGCAAAGTTAATCTATATTCCTGTCAATAAACAACAATATGAAAATAGTAAACGGCAGCATGTTTTGAAGAATTTAGAGAAACGCGAAACTCTTGAGGCATCTAAAGCATAGCAGTTTTATTTGCCGTAAGATTGACGTAATTTATATGTGATCAATACTTTAGAGCATCGACATGTGGGCTTAACACGTGACAATGCTGACTATCTGAATATACTGCAAGCATCGAGCTTAAAGTCACTACGAAAGATGCAAGACGATGTCGAACACAAACGGAAGTGTTTGTCAGGGAATTACAACCCCGATCGACTGTCAATATATAATAATAATGTCTGGCCAAATAAGTATATTGACTGTATACAAAATTCTGTTGGCAATTAGAAACCTATCGTTCTGCTTTTGACAAATACGAACTATGTTACGGGTGATTGTCAGTCAATACACTCGTACATAGATAAAATAATCGCTTCAAAACAATGCGGCAACTGATACAACTCATTACTTGCATACAGTACGTTTTGTACAAGGCTTATATTATTTGTCCTTACCAGTGCTTCGTTATAGATTTACATCACATTGGTTGCTGTGTTACCAATTGTCCCGTAATCAATGCAACCGTCGATGTGATGGTACGGGATATTGAGTAAACTGGCTACAATGAAACTATTACACGTACTATATCGTAAAGTTCAATCTTAAGCAATGACATCGGTGAGTGTAATGGGAAGCTATAAACGCTTGAATACTGTAGTTTTAATTTAGACCTTTAGACAATGGAGTGACATTCAGTAATAGGTGTGCGTGCTTGTGGTCAAAATACCAAGGACGCAATTAACATAACACATACTTGGAATAAGTCGTGCATACTTGACATGGTTTTTGAACATACGGGAATCTTATGCTGATCCAATATGCTTATTGAGAATTATTCCATCTGTCGGAATACGATTCATGACTTGTCTTAATATAAGAGTTGCATTGTTTATTTATTACTGTCACCTAAATGAGTTAACCTAATATATAATTTTGAATGAGATTATGAAGGTATTTGCACCAATAATGACCACTTAGCAAGCACACTCGATAGTTCCTCTGCATCGCGGCTGAATTATACGAGTGAAACAAATCTTGTACTTTATCATACTGGTCTGTTGTGCCCAGATTTATTGCTCGCACCTATTTACAGAACGGAACAACACGACTAAACTTTCAAAAAGAAGGGAACCATTTCAAGTCCTTCACTCAAGTATAAAATAGAGAACCGTTAGCTGTGTAGCCTTTCTAAGACCTGAAAATGTTTATAGAGAAATGTAGTGAATGAGCTAACCATAAACAGAGTTTTACGGGAACCAATAGTAGACAAACTCTGTGTACACATAAGTCTAAATGAACAATTGTCATTTCTTCTCTTTAATAAGCTACATACATATACACACACTACGTGCAAGTAGATACCATGGTAGCATTATTTAAAGCTTACCTGATACAGTAGCAGACTCCTGAGAGCAGTAAGACAGTTCCCAGAAAGCCAAACACACATGCAAGGGCTATGATAGCCTCTGGTGATACCCGGTCCTGATCGTCCGCCAATGTTACCTCTGAAAATCACATACAATGTATAAGTAAACAGATGATATCTCAGATTTTGTTGTGTTTTGTTTTGTTTATTTGTGTCCTTACCAACTGTTGACGTTTGCTTAGTGAAGAAACTCAAGAAGCAAAGGCATTGATAGCGAGGTGATCTAAGTATTGATATAGTCTTTAATGTTCTATTGTAATAGCCGTATTTGAAATGAAAACAGGAAAACTGTCTATCTTTATCTCTTTTTGAAATTCTTCAGTGCGATAACTACTCTGGACAAAAAAAAGGTCAGGGTTATGTTTAACAACACACCAGCAAACCAGTATATACGAGTTCAAAACAACAACAAAATGAAATGAGTCATTGGTCGCTTAATGAAACTGTAAGAGCAGCTGTAGAGAAATAATCGTATGTTATTGTTCACATACTCTAAACTTTGATCACTGGGTGTATATTTTGAATTATTTTCTTCAGCGTAATGATCTATTCGCGTTCATTCAGTCATGAAATCCATTTACTTACACAGTTTCGCCAAACCGCCCTCAGCCAGTTACAGCGCATTGTATGTAAGATGTGAAATTCTGAACACTTCACACCAACGGATAACGTAGAAAAAATGGGAACAAATGTTTTGTGATAATGAAATATCAACACAAAAAAACTATTCAGTCCAGTCGCCACACATATTGTAACCTAAGTACAGTGGTACCTCGTATATCTGTAGCACAGCCACTCTTATTACGGTTTCCGGGGTGTTTCAATGTAAGCGTTTGCGAATGAAATAGGTTAACTGTAATACACGATAGTGATTTTCTTTACCTGCTATTCTGTATAATGGTTTTATATTGTTATTCTCGGAACTGATACGGCAAAGAATGCCCTAACATGGTCCATCAGGTGGCCCCTAGTTGCCATAAATGCGACATATAATGTATACACATTAAAACGTAAGTGATACAACTAACTAAGGGCGTATATTTATGTTACGCAAGTCTCCAGATCAATACGTCTTGGAAATACGAGAAGCACAAGACAAATGCAATATCCAAGGTTCAACTCTGAGATGAGACTCATGCCATGAGCCTTCTTTATACAAACACATAGAAAACACATTATAAAACAGAGATACCTTCGTATGTGCCCAATGTTTCACAGCAGGATTTCGTTATATAATCCCTAATATATACGTGTAACTGAACTTAATGTAAGCTTGCACAACATGTACCGAATATTAATGACACTTTCTGAATGATGGAAAAACTGCACTGAATTTAAATGAGATGTTTATATGTCTGTATTCGTGTAAATAATTTGGTAATATACCCATAACTGAATCATTTTAATGGTATCACGTGACTTTTGTACTTGCAATTAACGAACATTTGGATACATTTGAGTTTGATGTATTTAATTTAGATTGCTACGATAATGGTAGGGCCATGAAGCACCGAAAGCAAAACATATCAAAATCATGAACCATATATTAGTATGTACTTATTTTAAGCAGTTGTCAAGGTTTAAAATAAAACATTCGAGTACTAAAACATTTACCTTGAAAATAGTCCAACAGATGGCGTAGAAATTGTTCAAAAACTAGAAACTCACAAAGATCTACCCACTGCACTACTGAACATGTAGTGAATGAAGTATGAACTTGTACTTCCACCCTATCCGGTATATGTTTTCTTAAAAGTAAAACTGTAGTAAGTATAGCTATTTACATCTATTACGAGCAGCAAAAAATGCACTTTACTATCTACCCATGTTTGATTTGGGTATAGTTAAAACAGTACGATTACAGATTTAAATGCGTACGTAATTTGTTGTCAATTATTTGAAAACAAAATGTATACGTGTCATAAATATGAAGAAGTATCGTTTCTTTAGTAATATTGTTTTACATCAAGCCTTTCTATATCCTTTACACTATAGTTTACTTATTGTTTTGTGAAATCATTTAAAAGTGCAAAATGAAAATATAAATCGTACAATATATAAATTCGTGTTCAGCTCAGTAAAATAACGTGGCGTATGTGAAGAGCATGTCTCGTGTTAGGCTTGCGAATTGTTAACACGTGGTTCAAAATAGTAGGCGTAGAGTTGTTAAACATAACAAAATAAGTTACACGTGTATATTGGTGAACACACATTAGCTTGCTCCATCTTAGCAAAGCTGTACAAGTATATAAGCCGACTGCAGAACAATTAACAAACTAGACCATTTAAAGACTATCTAATGGTGTCCGTAGTAGTAAGTTAATGTTCACACAAATGTACGAGTTTATAACTTTAGTATTTATTTGCTTTCAAAAAAAAGTAGAAAAATCAGATAAAATAGAGAATAGCTTGTATTATCAACAAAAACATTATGAATGTGTAGCGTTTGACATGCATACTTTTAAACTGTTCTTTAATCCGAAGCAGTTAATTGTTTCAGACAGGCAATCTCTTGACCACTCACTCACAATGTTCTGACGTTTTAAAACTAGTGATCTGACAATAAGTTGATTGAACACAAACATACCTTGAGTTAAAACTTTGTCCGATTAGCGTCCAGTAACTTTTTAATCCTCGCAAGTATTCTACAAATCTCACAAAACGCACTTTAGCAACTTTACCATGCACATTCTAAACTATCCAGGTTGCGATAAGAGCATTAATTCGCCCCAGACACCGTCGTTGCAAACACCGTCGAACGATTTTCAAAGTTTATTTACATGACAATGGCTACCGGTCGACCATACCCAATATAACCCCGGTCTGTTCAATTTTGTGGCAAGTTATGTATTTCCCGGGGATTAAGCTATCTGTACAAAGGAGCCAAATATAAACACCACGGTGGAGTACTAAAACATACACATGTGTGACATAATACCTTATAACAGGGCTTTGGAAAGGTTGAATTTATAGTAATTAGTTGTATTTATATTTAGTTGGGGTGTTAATACTGTTCAATGTATCGGGTGGCTTTTTTCCAATACTGCCGTTGACCTAATTCATCCCCCGTTTTGTTAATGTAACCATATTTCGTAGATTTCTTAGAGCCTTTTAACGGGACTGTTAATGTGTAAAACAGGTTACGCTGGCCCTGACCTTTTCACTGGAAAACCAGTTGTAACTGGATATTTGCTGTTCAACTAAAACGGACACACTACAGTGATCACTGGTTTGATAGATCTTACAAATACTCGTGTATTGAATTGTGAGAAACATTTAGCCGATAGTATCTAAACATGCGATCCCAATGGGACATGAACCAATCAGGGAGTGACGTATAGTGGAAGTTAACTATATCTGCAAAGCATCACGAAAGAGGAGGTAACTCAGTGTTACAAGCGTGATCTGTCAGTCGACTGGTCTAATTGTTCGCATGGTCTTTCAAAGCGGTCTAAATGTGTTTATA
>ENA-OREC01000635-OREC01000635.1-marine-metagenome-genome-assembly--contig:-NODE-635-length-14712-cov-13.735019_pt1 | contig 14712 bp, 3 predicted proteins | sample MGYA00248626_ERZ508543 | MGnify/ENA primary metagenome ERZ508543 (study PRJEB26211, sample SAMN05518279) | marine metagenome | isolation source: Puget Sound, Washington, USA | host: Bankia setacea... | reverse complement strand
CCTCTTCGCTCTCACCCGGTTAGAACCTCTTCGCTCTCACCCGGTTAGAACCTCCTCGCTCTCACCCGGTGAATTATAATGTCCTGTTTGTTGTCATTTTGTCAATACTGATGGGACACAAGCAGATTGTACCTTTCACAAACAAAGACAGGTAAAAACAGTTTTAATAATGAATGGGAAAGGTGACAGCTATGGAAAGGCTTTGTAAACAGATTTATTGATTTATTTGGATTGTTCATTAGTACATGTGACTGGTCCTTATATACTGTAGACACAGGGAGAAATCATATTTCCCTGTTCTTATATACTTTTTACTTCAGAAGTTGATTGGGGAAATAAGTAGAAGTTATTTTGTTCAGTTGTAACTAATTGTAGTGAACTTGGTTGTCTTCACCTATGTATATGTTAAATGGCTTTGTGCTTATGCATATGAGGAAACTTTGTAACATAATGTAGCTAAAGGTTAACAAAACTTGGACTATGCACCAGAGCTGCATTATGATCTTCTGTTTTTTAAATTGTAGTCAAAGATGTATTATACTGAGTGTACTTTAAAATATCTTCTTTTATGAAACCCGAAGCAATTACCAGTTATTGCATGTGATACTATGTATATGTTGATTTCAATTTCTGCATACTGCATCTTTAAATTCTTTTGTTATGGACTATTTGGAGTGTCGTCTGCTGCAAATAAGGAAAGAATTTCAAGGTGTTTAAGTGCACTAGTCTTTCATTACCATCTCACAGGTCAGGTGTAGTGGGACAAAGTAACGGCAGTATATGATAATAAACACGCTCCATACTAATGTTTAGAATATTTTAATGTTAATTGTGAATGTTTAAAGTGCTTCGGGTGAAATTGATGACTTTATGAATATAGGACCAGTGATTACAGTGACTTGAGATAAAGATTATTGCAGACGACAGTTGGGGGAGTGTGATAGTAACAGCTGCTGAAACAACGTCACCATATTCACACGTGCAGTGGTACAAATCCGTTATCAAGGCCGCGATTTTATTGATTTCACAACTTTTACCAGGTTAATATGCCTAAACAAGGGAAACTAAATCCGTTTTTTTTCTACGCCTTAAGGAAACATGGGATACAGGGCGACAGTGTGATTGTGATTGTTAAATCTTGTTATTTCAGTAGAGTTTGAAGAAGCAGACGGAGAGTTAGTGGCAAGATTCTACTGGTATAATTGTATTAACGGCACAGTGTGTGTATATTGTATGTATAATTGAATTTATTCCGTCCTGTGTGGTTCATGAAATAATTTGAATAGCGGTCGCAGTGAAGGCGTAGATAGTGTCAGGAAGAGTTGAAAGTGCGATCTCTGAATAGTGAACCGCGTTAACTTCATTAAACGTGTTAGGTACAAACTTTAGGAAAATACTTGGAAACAATGTGCTAGGTTGATGGCAGGTAGTTGAAAAAGGGTTGATTTTCACAAGATATCTAATGTTTCAATCAGTGTCAACAGGGACGTGTGGCTTGTTGTTTGTAAGTCAACCAACCACTTGTCAAAACTGATAACCACGCGTGACAGTCTCTACACAGAAGTTTGATGTGTATGATAACTAAAAATCTCAGGTAACCGCAGTCGTAAAATTTTACATGACACATAAATTTAAACTCTTGGCTGTCATCGTAATTTTGCCTGTGATGTAATTAAATCGTTTAAAACACACGAGTGTATCACAGGATGTAGTAGTAGCAGTGTTGGTGTATAACATAGAGAATTAATCAGTGAGGTTATAGGATGTGGTTTAAAGTAATGTAGGTCTTATGTTTTAACTAACTTTTTTTAATACAAAGGTAAAATAGTGTTACCGGTACGTGGACTTAATTTTTAGAGGGTGGGTTTCAATTAAGGATTTAGTGAATTGCACAAAAGGTGAACACAAATTACATGGATTTAAGTTTGAAGGGTGGTATACAATGATATGAAATGAATGACTAAATGATAAAAAAACACATGTGCATCGGAAAAAGAGTGACACATGCAACTGCAAAAAGTGAGAACTTGGATTTAAAGAAGTGTATATACAGTATGTTAAGTGATTGTTTCAGGCAGGCAACTATGTTTATGGAATTTAGGGCAAATATTGTTATTCGAGAGGTGTTGAATGCGAAAGGGTTCTATCTGCATCTCTATTCAATAGCACTTAGAACCCAATCGCTTTCACCCCTGCTGTTGCAAAGTTGATTAGTGGTTAAGGAGTTGGTCCATTTAGAAATAATTGTTTGTAATAGTAGCTACAGAATGTTGTTTCTCGTTAGCCTGGTACATAATTGCTGGTACAAAATGTATATTCTGTATTAACAATGTAGATCTGTGTAATTAAGCATGGGTGGGGTAGCGAATGTCAGAATTTTATTATCATTTTGATCTGATTTTTTCACCTAGAATAGCTAACAGTGACTCATGTGCACTCACTCACGGGTATTGGGGTGTTCTGGTGAAAGTTTTAATCAGATAGACCAAAGTGACACAGACGTAGTTATCTTGATTTTCTCACAGCTTTATAATGATTCTGTCAGCAGTTTTGATTGGTTATTTTGAAGAGTACAGATAAGCAAAAGCGCCGCCTCCCAGTTTGTGCTTATACAGCAGTTTGTGGTTCCAAAGTTTGGTGCTTAGAATATTTCTTACCCGGTTGTCATGCAGTACATGTAATCTGCTCATGTTTAAATTGGTCTGCAGGTAAAATAGTTTTTGTGATAACAGATCAGAACGTTACAGTCTTTGAACACTCCCCTTATTCTACCATTCTGGTTAAGGATGCAGGACTATGTTTGTTCATAGTTTTACCATACCCTCCTATGTGCGGGATGAGTAGAGATTTAGCAACTGTTCGTGTCCTGTTTATACCGTAATTATAAACATTGCCTTAGTGACATAGAAGTTGATACATAACACTTACATATGCAATACCATGCTCACTATGGAATACATTATAATACCTGTACATATAGAGAGTAAGTTAACATGTAAGTTCCTATATTTTACCTTGAACAGGGAAGTGTTTCAATATTCTATCCTTGTTATACCAGTATTAAGGAAAATGATTAATACTACAACTATTACACTCAGATAAGGAAACTGGTGCTTTTAGTTAATTGGATGGCTTATAGGCTGAAGGAAGCTTTAAAGTTCTATTTGCACAGTATGAAACGTAGGCTTCAAGTGTCAGAGTGTATCTGCATGATTCAAAATTGAGACATTTTGATATGCATCACTTTCAGATACCATGAATCTAACATGTTTTCAGCACTGTACAATTTTCTTTTATCATACACTGAAGGGCCACTTAAACTAAGACAATTTTTTTTTAACTTTGGGTCCGACAAATTCTGTTTGTTATAGAAGATCAGACAAATTATAAGCTAGACCTATAAGTGGTCTAAAATGAATGTTCTTGCAATCAGAGTGGCTTCTTTATTTCTGATTTTCCATAAGGAGAACTTCACAATATAAAAATAGTGTTGTATGTCATTTTCACCTTATTCTAACAAGGGTCATTGTTGAATTTTAAAAGTTTCAAGATTTTGACAAGGTTGACATATTTCGCAGTTTTAATCACATTATGCAGTTATATAAAGATTGGTGTCATTTTGGACAGCTGTCTGACTTAGATGCTCTGTAGTATTTTCAAAATTGGTGAAGTTTAAGTATGGATTTCTTAAAATACGAGAATACTGTTACATACTGTTATGTGGGATAGTTTATTGGGGGAAACATCTGGCAATGCTCCCCTGTTGCACCATGTTACTTTGAGAGTTTGCATCTCTTGTTTTAGCACACATTATCCACCCCAACACCTCCCCCACCCGTCAGACAATGACCAAAAGTCGACCCCTTTTCCCATTTTCATGAACAGATCAGGACAGCACAAGGTCTTTTCAGCTGACCGTTATATTTTGATTCTGTGTGTTAAGGATCCTTCTTTATTTTACAAGTGTAATCCAAGCCAAGACTACCCCTTACAGAAGTGCTGACATGTGGACACGTTTATTGTTGAGTCCTGACATGTATTATCATCACTACAGGTGCTTTATGGCCAGAGATGTTTATCACGTTTTATAGTTTGTAATCATGAAAGGTGTCTATTTTATATCTCTGAGTTCAATGATCCAGTCTGATGAAATCAGCCATTCGAAAAAACGTGTTTACCCAATTTGATGATTTATTTATGCTAAGTATAAGAGACTTATGTAAACAAGATCAGCATGGGACTTCAATAGGTGATTACTAAAATGGTCACCAAAGTTACTGTTTTGATAATTTTTATTAGGGCTAAATATAAGCAGAAGACATTGTACTTGTCAGCAACTGTTTAAAGCAAACGTTATTAAAATGACCGCTATCCATTCCTCACAAATGATGGTTTTTTATTGTTACTGTAGAAATCAATCACATGTATATATATATATAAGAAACTCTTTTTATTACGAAGTCAGGAACCATACAAAATAGGAACCAACAGGCAAACATAACTTTACTCATGTTCATTGTGTAATATGGAGGTGATATTTGAGGGTACGTGTTACATTCATTCTTCCATATTGTTGGCAGGAGTCCATTTTGCCCCTGGCTACGGTTGTAAACATGCTCAGTGTCCCCAGGGAAATGTTTCTTTATATAAGATCGTAACAACTGAAACATCGCTACATAAGAATTAATTATCTTTAAATGCTGCCTTTTGTAGTGAAAGAGATGAAGGCTTCAAGCTTTAGGCAGATGGAAATTTGTATCTTTGTAATGGCCTTTATTGTGAAAATAATCTTAAACTATTTTCTGAAACATCTAAAACACTTTTGATGATGAACAGTGCTTACACTGGCCAAACTGTTAAGTGTTTACCTTTTATGATTTGAGAATAATAACAAATTTGAATCATGAGCTCAACTGTTTGGATTAATAGATATATTTGCAATATTTCTCAGCCTGGTGTGATATACATTATTGTAAAGCCAAATTAAAGGTGCATTTTTACCTGTGAGTCCTATTTTCAAAGCAGTTTAAAGAAATCTGTCAAATGAACTGATCATTAAAAATAGATAAAGGCGGCAAACAAGAAGAAGAAGAGGATTAAAAATAGATTTATATGTCATAATCAAAGGGTAACATAATGTTAATTTTGAGTTATGAGATAACAAATTAAAGGCTTAGGTCACTTTATAATGAAGTATCTCTGTCAGATATTGACTTACATTGCTTAGAAAGTTCAATATATTGAGTATTTACTGCAAAGTCAGTGATCTAAGTACAGGTCGTATTTCTGGCCACCTTGTATCAATCACTTTCAATATGGTGTTTAAGGTAAAATGTTCCATGGTTGTTTGGCAGTATTGAATGGGCAGGAACAGTAATTTGTTTGGTCAAATAAGTCTTAAAGTAAAATTATCTCCCGTCCATGCATTTGGTTTGGGTCCATATTACACCATGGTCTCTTGCTCCATTGTGCTTGAAACAGCTTGGAAAAACTAATACCAAGATCGTGTTATTCCTTGTATTTGAAATAAGCCAAAGGACTTGGAAACCTGTTTGTTAGGCTTACAGCAACAATAACATAAGTAACATGCCAGTAATTGGAAGAACTGGTCTTATTTTGTCAATTTTGAAGTAAAAAATATATCTCAGAAGAGCTTAACCTGCATGATGCTACCATCAGCCAATATTGTGCCTGTGGGCTGACTCGGTGATCCCTTTCAAAGCAAACAAAGTGGACCGTTTACAACAACAATGATAGGACTTGTCCTATAGAGAACCAGTGCTTATTTGTTGACAAGCCTGTGTGTTTACTTACACTTTTTACCATAAACATAACCCTGGAATGTTATTTGAAATATAAGGGCCCCTGCGAATATTTGTGGATTTACAAATATAAATACAGGACTTAGAGAAGAGATCCTGTAGGATGATGTATGTGTCAGAATTTCCTGTTTACATTTTACACTTCTTTCTCTTTGTAAAGTCCATTGAATAAATCAAGAATTTAATGTTTGGCAGGTAGTGGTATGGTATAGAATAGTGCTCGACAGTGCTCGCAGGTTTCCAACTATTTTCGCAAAAATGTGGCTGATAGACAAAAAAAGGCTTGGGTACTATCGGGACCAAAACAATTCTTGGTGAAATGGTCGCGTTACCACCACTGCAACTCAAAGGGTGAATACGAAAGGGTTCTGCTTCTTTGTTAAAGAGCCCTTCACTTTCATCCCTTGGCATGTTTATCTTATTGTTGCTTCTGAATAAAACATATACATACTATTGTGTACACTTTGTTTATATATGGAGGTGCTGAACTTTCGACCTTGTGACCATAATAGTAATGATATAGCTTTGAATTATGAATTGAAAATTAGTTTCCCTTTAGATCATGGTCTGGGCTCTCCATTGTGACCATCTCTCCTTGAAGTGTTTATTTAACTGGATAGATCAGATGGGCAATTAAGTACGGGACCCAAGTTAAAACCACGGGTTGAATTGTGAAATTGTAAACAGGTAGAGAATTATTGACCCTTGTATTAAACCACTTACATCAGCAGAAAGATGAAAGTCCAACGAGGTGGTAATTAGGGGTTTCATATCTAACAGTCAACAGGTTCTATTAGTGTAACTTTTAGAGTATAATTAAGAGCCACACCTAGGCTTGAAATAGAAATTGATATAGGTTGTTAAAATGCACTAAAATCTTGTCCAATAGTTTCAATGAAAGTTAGTAACTTAAACGTTATATTTAGTTAATATCAAATTTTCAGGTGTGGTTTAAGTTTGAAATAACTTAAAAAAGGGCTGATACTGGAATTGAAACTTTTTGTGGGAATTGAAAGCTGTGAACTTGATATAAATGGGAAAAATGCTATATGAATTGGGAAATATGATTTTGCTCTAATGAAAGGAAATTATAACCTACTAATTAACAAAATAACCTTGTAGAGAAATGCTCAGGTCCGAATTTGGTACAATTGTGAGAAAGTCAAAATAAAAGTGGTCCTAGGTTTTGGTCAAGTTTGTTTAATTACACAATCTCTGTTTACCAGTAGGTTTAAATCGGCTCAGGTAGTCTAAAGATCCATGTGCAACCAGCTGATAGGTGCGCTGTTTTATCTTAAACACTCTCTCTCCACTTCAACAGGTTGTGATTTCACTGTCGTTGGGTTGAATCTATCCACCCACTGTTTCCTCTAGATCTGACGTAGTCCTCGTATTTTCAACTGTGTTTATTTGGATATGGTCATGATTTTATACTTTCTACACCTCTGTCAATATGGATTTTTGGCAATAGATCGGATTTGGGGGTTTAAGTTAGTGGTGCTGTGAAACGTGTGTGTAACATGGGCGTTCATTCTGTCGGATTATAGAACGAAACATACACCATGATTTGTGTTGTAAATGATCGGTTGTGCTAAGGTTTAATTTGAAATCGTTATTAACTTTTGTGTTTGTAGCATTGGTGTAACTGGCTTTTCAAATAGTTAACAAAGGTTAAACAATTAACACAGATTTGGTATTTAATAATCCATATCGTAGGTAATTTACCTGACAGAGGTAATTATCACACTTAACTTGATTCATTGGTTTGTATCGGCTTGTTATTGAACTGAAATACAGTACACGATTATTAATTTAAGCTGGGTTAAGTTGCCTGCCTGTTAATTGATCACAAACCTGAAAATGTGTTAATGAATTGTTTTTTTCTTTGCCTGCATCTAGCTGCATAAAGATTCTTTGGATAAACGGTGGTGAAACTGATTTTGGGAGATATTAACAGTGTTCTAAGGACAAACAGGTGAGCCTACAGGGGTTTTCCACAATCAGGAGGTTAAATAAAAACAATCGTCTGCTTTCTTACCTATGATACCACAGCGAGAGAGGAAAAAACGTGAAAAAAGCATCAATGATATCGTAGGAAAAGCTTGTGACTAGATGGAAAACTTGTGGGAATTGGGGATAAGTGTACCCTAAGTATTATTAAACATATAGGTGGTTTGTAAACATAATAATATCGAAGACTGGCTAATATATATTTGACAGTGAAAATATTCCAGCGAATGTCATGTAACTATATTTATAGAAAAACAACAACACAGAAACTGTAGCGGATTGGAACTGAAATAACCACATGGTGTTTGTGCCAAGGATTGGAATTATATAAAGCGTCAATTTGGAGGATATATTGTGTGAATGTGTAGTGTTTATATGTAAAATAGCGTGATTACATGAATTTAGGGGAGAGAAACATTGCAATACATCACGGAATAGTTGAGGTTGTGTTTTGTGTTTGGGTTGAGTTTAAAGTTGTGGTTTAAAAGGAAACAAGGAAAGAGAAATATTTTTGTTTTCTAAGGAATAAATGGTTGATATAAGATGGATAAGTGTCTACCAGTGGTGGACCTGTTTCATAGCTCGCAAAGGGCCAAAACAGGACCAGAAAATAACCCCAGATCTCCTCCAATCATTATAGAGGACATGAGCTTGTTTTACTACAGACAGCTCGCAAAAAGTCTACAGGTAATATAGTTTTTTACTTTTCCATTTTAGATTTAAAATCGAAAGCTCAAAATTTATGTATTATAATTCAATGTACCATGGTGGTAAGTTGATCACCTGAAATTTCATATTCTGTCATTTTATGTTAAGTCAGACAAGAAAACTTCTGTCTTTACTCTGTTTGGTCTATATTTAGGGAATCAATCTTGCATTTGATGCAGCAACATATGATCGATTCAGAAGACTGTCTGTCTGTCTTAACGTCAGCTAACATAACCAAACTGAGGTCTTAAAGTGAGTGCTGGTGAATGGACAAACAAAATTTTCGTTTGTTTATATTTACATACTCAACCTAGTCCAGGTATTTAGCATCTATGTTTTTTAAGAACAAAATGCTCTAAATTAGAAGATGCATCCTTTACACAGTGAAGTTCCGCTTTTAAAAATTGATAGCTGTAAAGACCACTAATTTTCTACATCTAACATCTCATTTCATTTGGGTCTCGCTATTAAGACCAAATTGCTTTTTAGACCACTTGTTTTGTCAGTCCCAAGGGTGCACATGGTCAATGTCAAGGACACGGGAATACACCCATAGACAGTTCCAGCGAGCACCTGCTAAGCATCGCAAGTGCCCGGATATTCAAGTAAAAATCGATAAGAATCCGTGAGACAGCGATATTGATCTTTTGACCTCTGGTAAACAAACTGTTAAAAATGGCAGATTTAACTGACATGACTTTAGAAAACTTTAAGCTTTGGTCGAATGGTCTTAATGTACTGAGAATATATTAGTCACGATGGAAAAACAATATAAATGGGAATTTTGATGAACTTTCAGTGATATCTGGTCATATCGTAACCTTACCTTTTCGTAACCACCAAATTTTGGTCACTTCGCAACCATGCGTTGGACACTTTGTTACTGTTTGAAAATAATCAATCAGCCAATGTGTTAAAAGCTTTTTTGAAAAACTGGACGAGGTGTGAATGGGAGTTTTCTTACCTCGTTAATGTTTCAAAAAGGAGCATTTTGCACCTCGTTCAGGGTTTTAATAGCGGTCTTTATTTATAAAACAAAAGACAACTGATACATTTTTACACAGATATTAATCTGATATAAACCATTCTTGTCGTTTGCAGACTTATTGTGTATTTAAGCATGACTTTAAAAAAATAAAATATGCAGATTGTTTATGTGTTGTACCATTAGAACAGTGTCTTCAAAGTCAAAGAAAACTATTTGCACTCCAGCTCAATACATCTACTTTGCAAATACACTATGTATTTCTTAACTGTCACATCAATAGACAACTAAATAAGGGACAACATCTTTGGATATGAAAGTTACGTGTATCGGTAAGTTATAATCTAATGTTAAATATCTGTATTCGTTCAACTATTGAATGTCCGCTGAAAAGTTATGCTTGATCTCTAGACTTTTTTTATTTTTTATTAGCATTGTAGTATGCCTAACATAAAACAAACTTTCGTATTCGTATATGTAATTATTTAAGTTTACAATCAACACTGAATATTAAAATAAACCACAAAGAATGAAAGCAAAATGATAAGAATATATGTTCATATTTTATTGGTTACAAAACTGAATAAAAGCATTATTCTTTGATTTTCGGGAAACAGCATTTTAAGGTTTCTCCACTCCAACGAAGGAATTTCTTTTACCACTTGACTCGTATCTATCATACACCAAGATCATTGTTAGAATGGGATTTTCAAGGGATGGCTCAACATTGACAAAATGGAATATTTTGAGGGAGACCACAGTCAAATGTTCCCACTCGTTTGTCCCAACACGGACACATATTTTTATGAAATGTAATATAATTTTAGTCGGTAGGCCATCTAACAGTAGAACATAACAGCATTCTCATGATATACCAAGCAATGAAATAAAAATTGAAGACATGTCCATGGAATAAAACAAAACTCTGTAATGACGATTTTACCCATCCATTTGCATTTCGGTACGATGTACACCTATTTCATAGAATATCTAAATGCGAGTATTTGCCGAAAGGTCAGGGTTACAGCTACATTAGTTGTCTGTATGAAGGCATCCATATTCACTAAACAGTTTTCCCCCAGTTTTTCAACCAGTAAGACCCGTTAGAACAGTTGTTCACAGCGCAAGTGTAAGCCATCGTTTTATCGAGTAAAACATCTTTACTCGAAATTCAAGAAGGACAACTCTGTACGGTTTGGGTGTTTTGAGCATGCGCACTGCGAAACTGTCTTATCGGTGTATATGTACCATAGACAAAGGTTATACCTCATGTTGTCTTAAGGTTCAATTTACAAGCACAGATGGATTGATCATAGTTTTATGTCCTTTCCCGATGTTGCTTGTGCTTTCAAAACCGCCTGTTGTCATAAATATTTAATGCATACAATCAATATTTTGTTCACAACACCCTCAAAGTTCTGTTCATTTGCCTGGCTGACAGGATTTTAAAATTTGTTTATTGAAAGAGAAAATAATCAATACTTTTAAGTTTCATCTGGTATGTTTGTGGGCCACAGATTTTGTGATTAAAATGTAAAACTGGCTTTCAACTAAGTTTCTGATATCGGAATCTAACTTGGCTGCAGTGTTCTTGCTATTTCCATGGTTCTTGTCTACCAAACCTCATGTGATACAAATGTAGATGTTAGCATTTTATGAATCAGGCTTGATAAAACATTGTTTGAAATTCCAGTTTCGTATATGCTGTTTTTTGCTTGTTACAGGAAATGAACATTTAAATGGGTACAAACACAGACATTTAGACATTCTATATTGATAAGGTATTCATGATAAGCTGATGTAATACTGCAGTCTCTATTTGACGAGTTTATACTTTGACATGAATAGGGAAATTAATTCAACATTTGTTTATTCTACAGTCATCATTCATTCAATCAGGTTTAAGTATACTCAATATTATACTAGCAACATTCAATGCTTAAACTTTCTAAAGGCAGTTTTCAGTTATGTTAACAGAATAATATCCTCTTGAAACACATTTTACAGACAAAAGTGCACTTTGTGAATGTAATAGGCTTCTATTTGCTTCTCAATTAAATTCAAAAGCACTGAGACCCCTTTTACATGAAATCAACTCTCGCATCATCATACTAGCTGTGATGTTAACTTTTGGATCCTAAACAATAAAAACGAGTAAGTCAAGAAAATACAAAACAACTAGAAAAATAAACAACAACCGCAATCAGTTTTATCAAGAAAAAGTATGAAACATAAAACATGTACATTAAATTGTGTTGTAAACTAGCCGGTAGACACCAAGCACCTAACATTATAGTGTACAGTTACCATGGTAATTAACTGTTGTCCAGACTACATGTGTGGTCAGTGTAATTTAATGTTATGGTATGTTTCACCTGCAATCTCTCCATGTACATGTTGTGTGAGTTGTACATGTTGTGTGAGTTGTACATGTTGTGTGAGCTGTACATGTTGTGTGAGCTGTACATGTTGTGTGAGTTGTACACGTTGTGTGAGCTGTACATGTTGTGTGCGTTGTACATGTTGTGTGAGTTGTACACGTTGTGTGAGTTGTACATGTTGTGTGAGTTGTACATGTTGTGTGAGTTGTACATGTTGTGTGAGTTGTACATGTTGTGTGAGTTGTACATGTTGTGTGAGTTGTACACGTTTGTGTGAGTTGTACATGTTGCGTGAGCTGTACATGTTGTGTGAGTTGTACACGTTTGTGTGAGTTGTACATGTTGTGTGAGTTGTACACGTTGTGTGAGTTGTACATGTTGTGTGAGTTGTACATGTTGTGTGAGCTGTACATGTTGTGTGAGTTGTACATGTTGTGTGAGTTGTACATGTTGTGTGAGTTGTACACGTTTGTGTGAGTTGTACATGTTGCGTGAGCTGTACATGTTGTGTGAGTTGAAATGACAAGGATGAACACATTAACAGCTATACATAACTCAAATGCGATGTGTAAACAAAATTGGAAGAAGGCAGGAATTGCGTAACATTCTTATATAAATTTTACAGATGTCTCTTATTCAAAGTGGTAATATTGTGACTAACACTCTCCTAACAGCTGCGATAGTCATGTGATGTCACAGGGACACCAAGTCAAAGAATTTACAAATAAAGTGACATATATTCAAGATGCTCAATTGCTGAGGTTTCAGTTATAATATCTGTAAGAATGTCGAGTTCACGATTGTTATCTAGAAGTAAAACACATGAGTGAAATATGTTTGTAGTTTGATCACCTTTCATTTAATGGTAATCTTAATCCTAGTGCGTTTAATCCTGTGTGCTATCGTAATCAATGACAGTTGTATTATAGTCTAACAATGGGGCATCATGTTTCACAATTTAGTTACAGATACAATTTTCACGGCTAGAAACAAAACTGGTGTAACTGCTATTGATATATGATGAAGATAACACTCTTTTGTTTTCAAATGTTAGTTTCACTAGTTCGTTAGTAGTTTAATCTAGCGTATGTAAGAAAGTTTTGCAAAGTGAAAATTGTATCTAAATGTTAGAGCAAAAACAATTTAAATGCTGATATGAAACAGTTACTGATGATAGGATTTTTTAGAGTGTGTTATTTATAAATACAAGAATGCACGAGGCAGCAGTTAGTAGTAAGGGTCCATTTTCAAAAGTTTTTGATTCAAAACGTTCAGCTTTCTTTTTTCTTGTGCAATCTTTTGATAGGAAATTCCAGAGCGGATATTGGCACGAAAACTTTTTGGGAAAATTATCAAAATAGCAATGCCTTTCTGTTAAAGTGAATTGTCTGATTAAAGTTGTGATAGTCTGCTGTTTGAATGGTTTGAGAGTTTTTTTAAAATTGTCTTGAAAAGTTCCAGACAACTGTACTTCTAATAGAACATCTTGAGTCATAATTATTTATCTATGGTAGTCCATCTTTGTAAACACTTTATTTTCCTTCATTATAGAGTCATGTTTTGAGATTTTAATTTTGTTAATTTGTTTATAATAGAATAGTGTCACATCAAGAATTAACGTTTAGACATAAAAAAGCAGAGGTCAAATTACAATAGTTACTTTAATGTAGTCATAATTAAAAGAATTGATATGGAAAGAATGTGGTTCCTCTTGTGATAAGAAAATTGAAATGCAAAATAAAGAAAAGTAAAAAAAAGCCCACACAGCATAATGATGCCACAATTAGAACAGGTGCTTGTTTTACAGGTAAAATAAAACAAAAGTAGGCCAAGAACCGAAAATGATACTTCAAAGCAGGTTTATGAGAGAGAATAAAGAGGCAGAGAGAAATTGTTTTTTGCTTTTATCCCTTGTTAATATCATTATGATACCAGATGAGAAATATAACATCGAATTAGTGCAAGATACCCCTGTTACCCTACAGTAAAACATTTTTGGAAGGTGCCCAATTAGGTGGGTACTGTTCCAGGAGTTAAACAATGCCAGGAGAGAAATAGGTGAGACTTGCATGTTACCTGTAAACTGTTACCGGGTATATCTTAGGTGCAAAGGTGCAGAGGTACACATAAAAGCACTAAATGGACAGACAGTTTGACATATACATGTATGAGACATATACTGTGAGAGACTGTTACTGCAGACACAAGCCTGGTAATGCAGGAATGACTATGATACTATAATGTACACTTGAACACTTCACCCTGTTTGTTTAGCCTAGAAATATAACTGAAAAGTACCCTAAGTGGTAATAGATATGGACAAAGAGTTTAACATGTTTATGCCCATACTGGAAATGTAAGGGGGGAAATCCCTATCGACTTCCACATGTCATAGTTGAGTCTACTGTGAGTTGAATAAATCCTGGAAAATGCAGTCTTTTTGTTTACTCCTAGAGTCCTAAGGCTAAGAGGTTGATCAATTTCAAAGGGCTCAGTTTAACCTCCAGAATGGACACCTTGTATGTAAGATTTAACGACTAGAAAACTGCTGAAGTTTAGGAATAAAGATCACAATGAGTTGGAACACAACTTATTTGTATTTCTTTTCAACCTTTCATATCAGATATTGTAGCAGCCTCGTTGAATGACAGTTTTGTGTCACAAAATAGTAGCTTGTGTTTACATTCTTGTATTCTATTTTGCGTTTTAGGATCATACCACTTTTGTTTTGTTTACATGTCTATATTTAGAAATGATTACACACATTTGTTATGACCTGTAATGTGTACTGCTGGATTCTGCCAGG
>ENA-OREC01000634-OREC01000634.1-marine-metagenome-genome-assembly--contig:-NODE-634-length-14713-cov-4.490093_pt1 | contig 14713 bp, 10 predicted proteins | sample MGYA00248626_ERZ508543 | MGnify/ENA primary metagenome ERZ508543 (study PRJEB26211, sample SAMN05518279) | marine metagenome | isolation source: Puget Sound, Washington, USA | host: Bankia setacea... | reverse complement strand
CCAAGTGGGAGTTTGCTACCGGCCAAGATTGAAAGCAGTATTTCGACATTCGTCAGAGACCCTGCGGTCAAAGCGTGGGTGCTTAAGGAGGCTGATGGGGTCTGTGAATGTTGCAGCAATCCCGCTCCTTTCGTCACAGTTAGCGGTGAGCCATACTTGGAAGTACATCATTTGCGGAGATTAGCTGACAGAGGGTCAGACAAGACTACAAATGCAGTGGCACTTTGCCCAAATTGCCATCGGGAGTTGCATTACGGAGTTAACCGCGACACTTTAAAGGCGAGCATGTACACCAAGATCAAGCGTTTAGCGCCAGAATAGCAGGGTAGTCGGGTACCCATAACTGAATGGGGTCAGGTACAATCAGGTATGGCCTCACTACCTGATTGTAGGCCATGCAAGGTCTCGATTTTTTCCTTCTCCACACAGATAAATTTGGCAGCAGGTGATATGTTGCTGAAAAGAACATCAATCCCCCGTTGAGCCTAGTCCTCCTTCCCCTCTAGTTGTATCCTCCAGGGTCTCCACCACTTCGAACTTCTCTACAGCGCTCACAGGTACTAGCAGCATTTGAATCAATCTGTCATTGGCTTCCCATTTAAACGTTTCGTTGTTCTTCACACGAAGGGTCGCAAACCACTCCCCCCGGTAATCGCTATCAATTACGCCGCAGGTGTTATTCAGTTCAAGGCCATGGTTTGAGCCTTTCCCTGATCGTGGAAGTAAGAGCGCCACATGGCCAGGAGGCACTTCGGCAGCAAAGCCAAGCGATACTTTTACCCCGGAGTCAGCGGCGGGTAGGAGTTCACCACCTTCAGGCATAAAGAGGTCGTAAGCCCCGGCTCCCGGTGTGCCTTTTTCTGGTAAACGGAAGTTGGGGTGTAGAGCCTTAAATTTCATCAGAAAATTCCTCTTAGGTTTGGTTTCATGGCGCGATCTTGAATTACCGGGAACTGCACGCTGGAGCAATCCGCCAACCAATATAAACAACGTGATGAAAGCACCATACCACTCACGGACTGGGAAAATCCCCCAAGTTTGGAAGACCTTAAGGGCGATATGAAAGAAGCCCTGCCGGAGCATGATAAACAGATCGGGAGGATTTCTACTTGGTTGGATAATCTGAATGTTACGGGGGGTGCGCAGCCCAAAATGGTAAAAGGCCGTTCAAGTGTTCAGCCGAGAGTTATACGTAAACAGGCTGAGTGGCGTTATGCATCCCTCTCTGAACCCTTTCTGAATACACCTGATATGTTTGCTGTCGCCCCAGTTACGTGGGAAGACAAAAATGCAGCCGAGCAAAACGCACTGGTGCTGAATAATCAGTTCAATACCCAAGTGAATAAGGTAACTCTGATCGACGAGTATGTGCGTACGGCAGTTGACGAAGGTACGGTGATTTTACGGGTGGGTTGGGAAAATGAAGAGGAGAGCTACATAGAGTCCCAACCGGTTTACGAGTTTGTACCTGCTCCTGACAGTCTCCCTATGTTTATGCAGCTACAAAAGATGAAGGAAGATAACCCCACCGGGTATAAGTGGGATGTTCCTGATCCTCTACAAAAAGCGCACGAGTATTTCACGCAAACAGGGGTTCCCGTACACCCTAATCAAGTAGGTACACAAAGAGTGCCTGCTGTCCGTACGCTGAAAAACCGTCCAACAATTGAAGTGTGTGACTATCGAAATATTGTCGTCGATCCGACATGTAAAGGTAATTTGAGTAAGGCACAGTTCATTATCTACCGGTTTCCTTCCTCTCTTTCCGACCTGGAAAAAGACGGGCGATACAGCAACCTCGATAGGATTAATGTCTCAACTAACTCACCTTTGGGATCTCCCGATTATGAAACAGAAGATGAATCAAATTTCACATTTAGTGACGAACCCCGTAAACAAATCATTGTGCATGAATATTGGGGATATAGGGATATTGATGGTTCTGGTGTTACTAAGCCTTTCGTGGCTGCTTGGGTAGGCGATACGCTTATTCGTATGGAGGAAAACCCATTTCCCGATAAGGAGCACCCGTTTGTAGGTTCACATTATTTACCGGTAAGGCGCAAAACCCACGGCGAACCGGATGGGCACTTGCTGGAAGATAACCAGAAAATTATTGGTGCCGTAACGCGCGGCATGATTGATTTGATGGGACGTTCTGCCAATGCCCAGACGGCTTTTCGTAAAAACACGTTAGATACGGTGAACCGCCGAAAATTTGAACGTGGGGATGACTACGAAATTAATGGGCAAGTGTCACCCGATCAGGCAATTTACACTCACCGTTATCCTGAAATTCCTGCCTCTGCTCAGTTCATGCTACAACTACAAAATTTTGATGCAGAGTCCATGAGTGGCGTTAAGGCATTTTCTGGAGAAGGCATTTCTGGTGCTGGATTAGGCGCAAGTGCTACTGCTGCGCGAGGTGCATTAGATGCCGCATCAGAACGTGAAATGGGGATTCTCCGTAGACTTTCGCAAGGACTGATCGACGCGGGAAGAAAGATTATTGCCATGAATGCGGAGTTTTTAGACGAGGAGGAAGTCGTCCGTATCACTAATGATGAGTTTGTGAATGTACGTCGCGACGACCTTGCCGGCAAGTTCGATTTACGCTTGGATATTAGTACTGCCGAAGATGACAACGCCAAAGCAGGTGAGTTGTCGTTCATGCTTCAAACACTCGGGCCTAACGAAGATCCTGAGCTTCGGAAAATGATTCTCACTGATATTGCGAAATTGCGTCGTATGCCTGGTTTGGCAAAACGGCTGGAAGACTACCAACCGCAACCTGATCCGATGCAACAACAGCTACAGGAAATGCAGCTTCTCAAGCTACAAGCAGAAATTCAGGTGTTGTACGGAAAAGCTGGAGAGAGTGAAGCCTCCGCGATTTTAGATCGAGCCAAGTCTATTACAGAACAAGCAAAAGCAGTCAATATATCCAGTGATACCGATATAAAGACCTTGGACTTTGTAGAGCAGGAATCCGGCGTAACTCAAGAGCGCCTATTGGAGCAGCAAGGGGAGCAGGCTCGTGGAAATATTGAATTGGAGCGGGAGAAACAGCGCATAAGTATTGATGAACGCGGGCGGGAACAACTAAGTAATTACCTTAAACAAAAAACTTAAGAAAACGTATTGAATTATGTTTAGTGTTCCGTTGCATTAACTTATTAACTAGCAAGCACTGATAAGAGAGATATATGAACCAGAACGCCGTTGATCAAATAGAACTTAATATCCGAGAAGCACGAGAAATTACGGATATGGGAGAGGCCCTGTCGCGTCTTGAAAAAAACCCTGACTTTCAGAAAGTCATTTCGCAACGCTATTTGAAAGACGAAGCTGTTCGGCTTGTTCACTTGAAGGCCGCCCCGAATGCTCAACACGAAAAAATTCAGGCATCAATCCTACGGGACATTGACGCGATTGGTGCTTTGGAGGGTTTCTTTAATTCATTGATGGCAGAGGCTGCCCACGCCCAAGATGCCATTACTGCGTGTAACGATGAGTTGGTCCTTATGAGTGAAGAGGGGACTGAATAATGGGAGATACTTCAGCGCAGACTTCTGTACTTGCTATGTCCGATGAAGAAGCATTAAACATTGACCCTACTATTTTTGAAGCCGCCGAAACTGAGGAGGAAGCTGAGGACGAAGACGCCAGCGAGGCTGTTGAGTCGGCGGACGAAGAAGAGGAGGGAACATCTGAATCGGATGAAGAAACTTCCGAGGATGTTGACGCTCTGGAGGAAGAGGCGGAGTCCGGCGAGGAAGGTGAGGACTCCGCCTCCGACGATGAAGATGAATCAACCGATGTTGAAGACGGTGATCAGGACGAAGCGGAAAAGGACAAAGCCTCTACCGAAGCAGAGCGTATCTTTGCACCGTTTAAAGCAAACGGTAAAGAGATGAAGGTAGGCAATGTAGACGAAGCCATTCAGCTTATGCAGATGGGAGCGAACTACAACAAGAAGATGGCTGGTTTAAAGCCCAATCTTCGCATGATGAAGATGCTGGAAAAAAACAACTTACTGTCCGAAGAAAAGTTGAATTATTTGATTGATCTGAATAACGGCGATCCCAAGGCAATCGGCAAACTGTTGAAGGACAGCAAGCTCGAACCAATGGATATCGACGCTTCTGATGGATCGCAGTACACGCCAAGTAACCATGGGGTAGACGAGTCTGAAATGGCACTGGATGAGGTGATCGAGGGTATTAAAGACTCCGAACATTACAACCAAACCATTGACCTTGTAACTGCTCAGTGGGATGAGGCCAGCCGCAATGTTGTCGCGGGTGCCCCTAAATTGCTTTCAGTCATAAACGGCCATATGGCTAGTGGTGTTTATACGCTGATCACGCAACAGGTGGAGCGCGAGAAAATGTTAGGCAAACACGTCGGAGTATCCGACATCGAGGCATACCGCGCAGTAGGTGATTCACTTAATGCCGAAGGTAAGTTTGACCACCTTGCTAATCCTGAACCCAAGGAAGCAGAGGGGCACCAAGATAAACCGGTAGCTAAAGCACTGTCACAGAAAAAACGCGAGAAAGCCGAAAGCACACGAAAACGTAAGCGGGCAGCAAGCTCGTCGAAGGCTTCCCCTACGCAGGCTCAGCCAACAGGATTCAATCCGTTAGCTATGTCGGATGCGGAATACGAGAAGCAATTTAATTCCGATTTTATTTAAGGATCTAAGTAATGCCACAGATTTATAACGACCCCGCTGGAGGTAATGATTCCAGTATCGGTAAGCAGTTCCGTACGGATCACTACATCAAGCGTGCATTGATCGAAGCGCGTAAAGAAATGTACTTTGGGCAATTGTCCGGCGTAACCAATATGCCCAAGAATATGGGTAAAAAAATTAAGAAGTACCATTACTTGCCATTGTTGGATGACGCCAACATGAACGATCAAGGTATTGATGCGTCTGGTGCTGTAATCGATAACACTCGTTGGTCTGCCTGGAATGGGCAGGGTGTACTCCTCGGGGATAACTTCATTGATGAAGTAACTGCGCTAAGTCAGGAAGGCGCCAATATTATTCGTCAGAACTCCGGCAACCTGTACGGAAGTTCAAAAGATGTGGGTGTAATTTCTTCCAAGCTACCAACACTGTCTGAAACAGGTGGTCGAGTAAACCGTGTTGGGTTCACCCGAAAAGAAGTAGAAGGCACCATGGAGAAGTTTGGCTTCTTCGATGAGTACACTCAGGAATCAGTGGACTTTGATTCGGATGCTGAGTTACAGATGCACATTCACCGCGAAATGCTGAACGGTGCAATGGAGATGACTGAAGACGCCTTAATGGTCGATTTGATGAACTCCGCTGGCGTTGTTCGTTTTGCCGGGACTGCCGCCGCCAACATCCAAGTTAGTGATGAAGACACGGTGGTGTACGGCGATCTTCTGCGCCTCTCTATCGATCTGGATAATAACCGCACGCCAAAGCAAACTAAGGTGATTACCGGTACTCGCCGGATAGATACCAAAACCTTGCCTGCTGCCCGCGTGATGTTCATCGGTTCAGAGCTTATTCCGACTATTGAAGGTTTGACTGATTCCCACGGTAACCCTGCATTTATCCCCGTACAGAAATACGCGGCAGCCACCACCATCCTCAATGGTGAAATTGGTTCCGTTAGTAACTTCCGTATTGTGGTTGTGCCCGAAATGGGTAAGTGGTCGGGTGCTGGTTCTCCTGGAGGTGGTAGCGAAACACACTATGAAAGCGGAAATAACTTCGATATTTTCCCAATGCTTGTTGTTGGTGAAGGTAGCTTTACTACCATCGGTTTCCAGACTGACGGTAAAAGCACGAAGTTTAAAATCACCCACAAGCCCCCTGGTGAGGCGACTGCGGACCGTAATGATCCATATGGTGAGACTGGTTTCATGTCTATCAAGTGGTGGTATGGCTTTTTGCTAGAGCGTTCAGAGCGTATCGCTGTCATTAAAACTGCCGCAATTATGTAATAGCGGTATACCAAAAAGGTAGGCATCCCCGGTCTACCTTTTTATTTGTCCTTTCCAATTAATCGGAGCTTTCCGCAATGAGTGACGAACAACCTACAGTACAGCCTTCGGAAGATGAATTGACTGTGTTGAAAAATCGTGCAGATACCTTGGGTTTGAAATACCACCCAAATATCGGTGTCGATGTTCTACGTGAACGAGTGACTAAAGCGCTTGCTGAATCTAAACCAAGTGAAGAGCAGCCAGAAGCATCACCTGCCTTACTTAAAAAAATTGCAATGAGACGGAAGAAGAAAGACGCTGAAGCACTGGTGCGTGTTCAAGTTACTTGCATGGACCCAAAGAAAAAAGAGTGGGACGGAGAAATCGTCACTGTGGGTAATTCCCTTGTGGGTTCTCTTAAGCGGTATGTCCCATACAATACGGAATGGCACATCCCCCGTATGATGCTGGATAACTTGAAAGAAGCAAAGTGTCAGGTGTTCTTCTCCGTGAAGGGTGCGCAAGGTAATAGCAGCCGCCGTGGCAAGTTAATCAATGCCTACGCAATTCAGGAGCTTCCGCAATTAACTGAGGAGGAGTTAAAAGAACTCGCTCAGCGTCAGGCGATGGCTAATGGCACAGCAGAAGTGGCGTAACGGACGACTATGGCAGAAGTAAGTGTTACAGATTTAACCTCGGGGCTGGTGGACGGTCCTGGGGTTTTTGATAAGTTAGTACAGGCCTTTTCTGCCCACTTGGATCAGGAGTATGTTAAGGGGCGCATTAAAGGCACTGAATATTCCCAGGTCTATCTCGGAGGTATGCAGCACGCAATGGACACTGCTCTGAAGTTACTACTTCAGCAGCAAAGGGTCGATTTAGAGGCTCAATTACTGACGGTACAAGTAGAAAATGCAGGTAAAGAGGGCGTAATCCTCGATGACCAACATACAAAAATAGGTCAGGAAATTGCAGCCGAAAAACCCGCATTAGAAGCACTGGTTTTAACTGCAACAGAATGTAAGCTCAAAGGTGAGTTTGATGTTCTGGAGCAACAAGTGCTAAAAATAATCGCAGAAACTGCGGTATTGACCCAGAAGAAAGTAACTGAGTCCGCACAAACAAACAGTGTAGGTGTAGATGTAGATAGCGTTGTTGGAAGACAGAAAGCGCTGTATCAGGCTCAGTCGGATGGTTACTTGCGTGATGCCGAGCAAAAAACAGCAAAGATCTTAGTTGATACTTGGAATGTGCGCCGTACAACAGATGGTGGCACCATTGCCGACTCAACCAATCGATTGGATGACTCTACGATTGGGCAGGCGATCAACCAACTGCTAACCGGGATTAATGTCAGCTAAATCAGATGGAATCCTAAATAATAATAGGGAGCTTTTGCTCCCTATTTTTTTGTCTGGAGTATTTCGTGGGACTATTCAGTAGCAAGACTAAAACATTTGTAGATACGCAAGTTATGCGGGTTATCCCCGATGCTCAGGTACCGGATACAGTTTCTGCCAGTGTAATTACATCCATCTTTAAGACGCGGGATATTGTTGCCGGCCTTCAACAGGACATATTAGGTAATGCTTCAGGTAAGTTTTCTCGTGCCTATCAGTATGCAAAGAGTGGTGAGTATTTCTACGGGCTTCCAGAGGCTACTACGGTTAGTGGGGACCAGGGACGGGAAGAAGCCAAATTAGTATTGGATACGTTAACCGGGCGAGATGTAACAATTGACTACTTACGCTTTAGGCCGATAAATAATTTTCACTTGGGGTGGCAGGAAGTTACGGACACATATGGATACAGTTTTGAGCACAATACGTTGTCCACACTTTCTGCGGAGAAAGGTGCCCCCGTTTATTTAGACGACCTAGTTGCCGTTTACCCCCCTGATTTGGATTATGAATCTACAGCACTAGGTAGCTTTAGCGAAAGCCCTACTAGTAAACCTACTCCTGAAAGACCTGTAGCTGCAGAGGCGGTTGGACTGGGTAAGTACAGTGTTGGTTCTTCCTGGAAAGCAGGGAGCATCTTTGGTGTAGAGATCCATTATGTATGGAAGGACACCTCGGGTAATCTGCAGGGTGAATTTATATTCGTTGATCTATCTTCCTATGATCTTGCCGATACTTATTTTCAGGCTCGGTATACCTACGTCGATACTGGATCGATAACTCGACAGAAGTATTTTACTTATTCACCGCTGGAAGGTACGTACCCAAAACTCGATGCAATTCACCGTGTGGATTACACCCATGCTGGAGATCACTTTCCATTTATTGTTTTTCGGCAGGATGGACAAAACCGAGCATCCCCTCAAAATCACGATACCGAAGCGTATAAAACAACGTCCAATTTACTCAAGTATTTGGGGATAGACTTTTACAGTTTGGCGACCGACCTACACGCAAATCCTGACATTGATGACGTTGAGCACGCAATCATGCTTATGGGGGTACCCTACGATTCCTCTCACCCAACGGACATGGCGTACTTATTTCGTCACTTTTCCGATTTGGCGGAGTTGTTTCCTGTTCAGGGTGGGGCCGACATCGACGACATTGAGAATCGCTTATTAGGGCAGACGAGTCAGCATGCAGTCCGCATTCAGGATGCTGGGTTCGAGATGTATTTGAGTTTTTCTGGAATCTCGAAAAAAACCAAAGCAGGCAGCATTGGCCCAATTGGCAGCTATACCAATACACAAGGTTCTTTCAATCCTCCTGGGTTAACTGCAGCAGATATTGCTGAGGGGGCTGATATTCCAGCTTTGTTACCTACACGTATTTTCCGTAGACAAGTAAGTGATAGCGCGTATGTGGAAGTCACGATAATTAACTTGGCACTAAGGTTTCCGTTTGCTGATGGTTATCAGGATGTAGCTTCAAGCTCTGATGGAAATTTATTGATCCCACTGCATTGGGAGACTTCACGGGAACTTCCAAGAAGCGAGCGCGAAATACTGTACTACAGAAGTCTTCACTTCGTTTTTAACGCCCGTGTGGAACATAAAGTGGAGTGGTATGAACGAGCCTGGTTTAGGGCAGTTCTGATCATTATTGCTGTAGTGGTTACCATAATTTCATACGGGCAAGCGTGGGAAACTATTGTGGCAGCAGCAGAAGTGGGGGCTACAGCAGTTGCGCTTGCGGTGTTGAAGATCGTCGCAGTCTCATTTGCCGTGCAAGCCTCTTTTGAGGTTGCCGCGCAGTTCTTGAGTACTGAAGTACTCATTGTATTGGCTCTCGTATTGGCTGCTGTAGGGGGCGTTCGTGCATTAACCTCTGGTAATGCTGGGCAAGACGCTTGGGCGACACATTTAATTTCCGCTGCGAGTGGCCTTATTAAAGCCGAATCTAAAAAGTACGGGGATTTAATTGACGATGTGTTAGCGGAAGCGGCGCTGTTTGAGGATCACGCCGAAGGCAAATGGGAGGAACTAGAAAGTACACAAAAATTATTGGATTACAAGAACCTACTCAACCCTTATGAATTTATTGGAATGGAGCCGTTATATGTTTTGGGGGAGTCTCCTCCAGATTTTTTTAATCGTACCGTTCACAGCGGAAATGTGGGTACGTTGTGCTTCGATATTCTTGAGAATTATGTCGATATATCACTCAAACTACCTACCATTGAAGACACTTTGGGAGACCCCACCAGATGAATGACTTGCCGCCAGTAAATTCGCCCGTAGCACCTTCATGGTGGGATAAGCTCATGGGCCAAGAGAGCGCAGAGGGCGATTGGATGCCGGGTTACGGAGGCAACATTCTGCAAGGTGTGAGTGCAGCGGGGAACTTGTATCTGGGGATGAAGCAGTACGGCTTAGCAAAGGACCAATTAGCGTTTCAAAAAACAGCCTTCGAGAAGAATTTTGAAAACCAACGAAAGGTGACCAATGGGGGGTTGGCAGATCGTCAGACCGCACGAGTAGCCGCAAATCCTGGTGCTTACCAGTCCGTGGGTGACTACATGAAACAGTACGGAGTATAAGCCATGCCGATTAATTGGAAAAATGTGAACGCACCTAACTTGGGAGGCGCAGCCCGTATTCTTGAGTCAGCGGGCAGGCGTATGGACGCAGGTATTTCTAGTATGGATAGCCTACTAAAAAACCGGGATATTCAGAAGCATCAGCAAGCGACCGAATTGAAGGAGCGTAATTCCAGAGAGGCGATTAATAGCTTACTGCAATACCAAACTCCCGAAGAGTTGAATACTGCACTTGCCGGTGGGGAATTGAATAATCTTTCCGATTCTCATGAGGGGCGTGTTAATCAGGGATCTCTCTTAGAAGGTGCGTTCGATATAAATAAGTACCTGCAGAATTTGCGTAAAGATCAGGATTCTCATGCGGCTAGCAAAGACAAGCGGAAGGTTCTTCTGAAGAAGGAAAAGGAAGATGCTGACTTGCGCCGTGCAGAAGAGATTATGCGTAATTCCGTTCAAAGCGGCCAATCAGAAGTGGCGGCAGATGCTGGATTAGTACAGACAATTGCCGAACGCCATGGGTATTGGCAAAACGGTGAATTGGCTCTACCTGGTGATCCCCAGCAGAGGGTGAAGTTTCAACAAGATTTGGTCAAGGCCGGTATACGTAGTGAAGGTCACATGACGCGAGCAAGTAAAGCCGGCATACAGCAGATGCTTGATGCGGGTTTACCTGATACTGCCCAGCAACACGGGGTTGCTGTTGCGGGTAGGCAGCAAAAGTTGCTGAATTACCAATCACCTCGGCAGGAAGCTGAGAAAACTGCTGCGCTTGCAAATCTAAACAACCAGCGAGCGCTTTTTGAGAAGCGTAACCGATTTATTGGATTACAAGACAAGGACGCAGATCAACTGATAAAAGACTTTATGCCTTTTCATGATAATCCCGAAAGCGATCTTAACTGGCGTTGGGGCGCAGGAGGGGGTGCTGACAAAGCGGACTTATCTCGCGCAGGTGTAGAGATTATTAGGAACGGGGTAGAGGTTGAAGTCACTCGGAATGCAGACGGCTCTACTGAAAAAGTAAGACTGCCTGTAACGCCGGATCAAGTTCAGCGCGTTGCCTTAGCGTTAGGAGAAGATCTCAATAAAGACTCATTTGTAGACGAGCTAAAAAAGGACTTTGCCAAAATGAATCCTGAAGCGGTGCTCGCTCTTGAGCAGGAATACCTTGGGGCAGTGAAATTCGATAAATTCTACGCAGGTAAGCTTAAAGAGATCGAACATGAATCTCTCAAGAAAGCCAATGCACAGGCTGCAGTATTACGTCAATTAAAAAACCTTTCTCGCTGATAACTTAACTCCACTCAGGATTTTTTTATATGCCCATCGATTTGTTCAGCGATAACACAGCTACGCAAAACCGATTATCCTCTCCGAAGATCGAGACGCCATGGGACAGGATGGTTACACGAGAAAAACAGAAGAAAGCAGACCTTGCTGCTGCATCACAAGACCGTGTACGTGCCTTGATGGAATTGCAGAGTCGCCGAAAGCAGGGCGAGGGATCGGTAGCCGGAGAGCATTTTGGGGATGACGGAATTCTCCATTCACTGACGAACTTTGGTACATCCGGGTATGCAGCAATTTCCCGTGGAGTCGGCAATATCATTACAGCCCCCGGTAATGTAAACGGAGTACAGCTTGAGAGTGCGGTGTCTCAAGAAGCTAGTGCTGCCAAGGAGCGGTATAAGCGAGGAGAGCATACGCCGGAAGATTTGGAATTACTAAACTCAACTCCGGAGGATAGTTTTTGGCTGAAGGTTCTTCGGCAGCCTATGCAAGAAGCTCAGCAAAACCCTGAATGGAGCGAGCGCACAAAGACAGACTCCGCAGGTTTTCCGCTAACGTCCAATATGGAAAGGTTGGATTTAGCAGAAAAATCTCGCGATGAGGCGACTGTTATCAACGAGGTATTTGATAGGTCCAATCTCGTGGATCAACGAAAGCGGAAAAGTCTTTCGGACGACATGGCCCGCGATAACGAAGAAGGTCTGGAACGTCTGAAGAAGGTAGTTGAAGGGTGGGATGATAATAAAATTACCGCGCTGGGTGATGGTATCGCGGGGGCTGCCTCTGTACTGGCTAACAGCGCTGGTAATCTCGTAACGAACCCAGCGGCAACGACAGAATACCTTAGTGAAACGCTTGGTGATCTTTCTCTGGGACCGTTGATGCCAATGTCTGTAACCGGTGAGGGCGCCAAGAGCTATCAAGCCGGCATTGCAAAATACCAGCGGGAAAATAATGGTGAATTACCTGATGAAGATACGCGGAAGCGTATGGCCACGTTTGCCTTGGCTTCAGTTGCTGCGGATTACATTGGTAATGTCTCCCTCCTCAAAGGCCCGTTGAAGAGCATAAAAACTAAAGCAAACAAACCTTCAGCAACGACTGCCGCTGGGGATACTGCGTCTGCAACCGCCAGATTAAAAGGTGCGCTGCTTACTTCTACTAAGGCGGCTAAGTCTCCAGTTACCGAAGGCGCGACCGAGGGTTTTCAAACCTACGCTGAAGGTGAGGCTAGCCTGAAACCGGCGAATGCTTATGAGATAGCCGAGGCTGCTGGTATAGGTGCCAAGGTGGGTGCTGATATTGTTGGTGGAAGTGCCATCATCCGTAAGGCAGCGTCAGCAAAAAACCAAACCAATACGTCGGGCGTTGAGGCAAATGATACTCATAGTCGCTTACGAGATGCAGCAATCAAAACTGGGGACATTTCTCCATTGGTGGATTCACCTACGTCGCCCGATTACAACCCAGCGTATGCAGCAAGCGCATTGGCAATTCGTGCCCAGGACAAAGAGCTGGATGAAATCCAACGTAAAGAAGCCGAAGAAAAATTGGGTAACCTACTTGCTGACCAAGAAACACGAGTAAGTAAACTCAACGCCGCGATTGATGGTAGTGCCCGTGCAGAGGAAATTGAACAAGCCAAATCTTCTATTCTGGAAGCCCAAACTGCACGGCAAGAAGCAGAGTCAGAGAGCGCAACGGAAACGGTAACCGATCTTACGGAGTTGATCACTGCATACGAGGATCACTTGATCGAGCTGCAAGATCCGAACGGTCAAGCGAAAGCTGTCAAATTGGCGAAGGCAGCACTCAAACGTGAGGTAGCGCACTTAGGTGCTATTAAGCACGCCCAATCATTGACGCACCGGCAGCAGAAAACTGCCACCGAACACGATATGGAGTCTCTGGTTTCACGGGCTAGGGACAATCAAAGCGCGGACGTACAAAGTAAAGCGGCCTCCGATATTGTCCATACCATGATGGCTGAGGATGCTCCTATTACTCTGGAGAAGGCAGAGGCACTTGCTGCGGATTCTGCTATCCCGTTTACTGAAGAACAGCGTAATTACTTGAGCACTTCCGTTAAAGCCCGCCGTAAGGAAGAGAAGTTACAAGCAGCAGAAGATGTGCACGCCGATGTGCTTTACGGTCGTGTGGGTTTCAGGGGGTTACGCGATTACCGTAATTCAGTAATGCGTGCCCTCCGTGACGGTGACACTCAAACCGTTACCCAAGACATGGCCCAGCTAAAGCGTTTTGGTGCTCACTTCTCACAGAAGTCTCGGCAAATTCGTGAGGCCCTGAATCACGCAAAAGAAACGGGCGAGCCTTCTTTCTTGGTTCGTGTACCTAACAAGCCAGAATGGTCAATAACTTCTAGCAAACCCACGAACTGGAATAACCGAGGTGGCAATGATGGTAGTTGGGAAATTCATGCGAAGTCCGGTAAGTTGGTAAATCAAGTTAACCAAGAGCTGGATGCTATTCGTAGTACCTACCGAGAACTTCAGGCTGCCCAACGAGTTGTTGATCAAGCAAACCAAGCCAAGCCAACCACATCAACCGAGGTGCAAGACGCGCCTGCGCAGCAGGAAGCGGGTGCAGCACCGAATAGAGAAGAAACACAAGGAACCTCTGGCCAACAAGCAGATGTTTCTGGATTAGCACAGGAAGCGCAGGACACTGCAGAAGGGGTAAAAGACGCAAACTCTGATCAGGCACAAGAAAATTCTGATAATCCGGCAGGGCGACTGAGGATGCTTGATGGGGCTGTTCCTTTCAAAGGACAAATGGAATCTTCCGCACACAAGGCTGCGAATTTGGTACGTAGTTATTTCAAACAATCAGCCGGCAAGAAACAAGATTTATCACGTCGGCCTCTAGTTGAAGTGCGTAATTTTCTTTCGGAAGTTGGTAATGACTTTTCAAAGTTGGAAGAATTCCTCCCTAGCGCACAGCTCAGTGAGCAGCAGACTCAGTTGCTTCAGCACTTTATTCGTTTTGGTAAAGCTTACTCGCCGCTGCTTGAAGCGCAGTTGGATAATGCGAACAAAGACTACCGGTATAAAAACTATTTGCAGTATCTACGTAATGATCGAGATGAGGAAGGGAATCAAAAGTCGTTATCGGAAGGAGAGCGTATTCTTGATGAGAATGTTAAGACTGCAATGCTATTGGGTGCGTTTAGTTATTTGATCGAGAACGGAGGCCCATATCAAGTTAACTCTGCCGACGACATTAAGGCATTGGTTGGAAAGACTTCATCTCAAGCGCTTTCACCAGACGAGGTGAATGACTTTTCCTACATCGGTACTCGCGAGAAAAACATCAGTAACCGTATTGGGCAGCATGCGCTGGATGCACTTGGCTTGTCAGTAATTTCGGAAGCCCCCCAAGGTACCAAGGAAAAGTTGATTGCTGCAATGGGCACTCAAGTAATGGGTGTAAT
>ENA-OREC01000633-OREC01000633.1-marine-metagenome-genome-assembly--contig:-NODE-633-length-14714-cov-12.812598_pt1 | contig 14714 bp, 7 predicted proteins | sample MGYA00248626_ERZ508543 | MGnify/ENA primary metagenome ERZ508543 (study PRJEB26211, sample SAMN05518279) | marine metagenome | isolation source: Puget Sound, Washington, USA | host: Bankia setacea... | reverse complement strand
ACCAAGAGCATCTAAAATACAATACATTCCTCATCTAAACATGTAATTTATTTAGGTCAGCGTAAAACTTAATACCTGTTATACACATGAAAGTGTTTAATCAGCAAAAAATTCAGGATGAAAAATAAAAGCTATGGGTAAATACAGATACATACAAATGTACATTTCATTGGTGCAAGGTTTCAGAATCAGATTTCTTTAGCCAAAGTGGTTTTTGTAAGCAGTGTGATCCAAAAAGTTCTTTCAACTGCCTTTCAGAATACTAAACAATATTGGTCTCTAAAGTCAGATAGTCTAGCATAGTACATGTATAGCATTAAAGAGGTGTACAGTACAAATATGACTGTCGGAATTAAAACATATATAGCAATTAACACAAAATATAAGTATTATTCTACAATACAATTCCACCCTTTAGCTTTGTACTCGTATATATTGTTTTCTTACCTCACAGATTTGTCCCTACTCATTTCCTTGAACAAACATGAGTAAATACAGGTATACATGTATCCAGTGTGTGCATGAACCGGACTGGTATCCAATTAAGCACTTTTTGTATTTTCACAATATTCTCAATAAATAGTAATGCCAACTTCACTTCAACATGTTGTGTTTTTGACATGAATATATACCACGCAATGTTACATTACACCCACTATTTGCTTCATAGTAATGGCGAGTTAATTACCATCTACAGTCTGTATTGTCCAATAAAATGTGGGAATCTTACAACCATACCCTTGTTACTCAAGACAACCATCCCATCAGAAGTTAATTGTCCCAGTACATTCAGTTCCATCAGCTCATTATTACCCATTCATTGTCATTAACATGTTCCTTACACCCCAGTTTCAGAAATAAGGATAATGGAGTAGCACATGCAAGCATCAATTCTCCTGTAATTCCTAAAAAAAACACACGCCTAAGCACAACAAGTTTATAGTGTGTTTTAAATAGTTTACTTAAAAGTCAAAAATCATTTATCAACCAGTCAAAACAATCCCAAAACCATGAATTAACCAACCAAAACAATTCCAGTTTGTCTTAGTGCCAATTTTGAACACTGTTACATAATGCAGTAAATCCAGCACTCGGTTACAGATCCACAAGTTACCATGTTCTGTATTGAACTACTGGTACATTTGAATATCTATTCTATATGCTTGTTGCCTTCTGATTCCCGGGACAAAATGAACATATAGTAAACTTCTATAGCAATCTGATTCTTATGCAGCCATATAAACCGGTCAATTTCTCCATTTCAATGCACGAAATTCATGGAAAAACGTGGGTCCCCGCCAGGCATGAATATTTTAGTATTTCTGATACTTGTATTAGTGAGCTCCCAAACTCATTGTCATATAGAAAAAGATCCACAAGATAAAATGTGTGGGGGCAATGGAGGACAACTCCTGGAATACATAGTCTGAGCCACGGATTGAACAGAAAACTGTTGTAACTTGATATTAAATGAGAAGGATGTTATGAGAGTTATCCCATCGACCCTTGAGACAGGATAATCGTTTGATGTTGCCAAATACAGGCTCTAGCTACCATAGAGAGAGTACAGAAATCAATAGTAGAAGTGATCACTGACAGGTCCTAGTAGAATCTGTTCAAGCAAATGTAATCAAGTACACTAGAACTATATCAGAAACTGGTCAAGGCAAAGATAGGCAATCAAATTTGCTATTGTTATGTGCTTGTGTTGTCTTATGTTACAATGTTTAATGATTACATGCGCATTTTCGAATTTTCAACAAACAAAAAAATACTGTTAGGAGCACTGAATACTTGCATGCACGTGTTTCTCCTAAACTTCAAAAATATGAGCAATAAAAGCAAATTGTAAATCTTGCATGAACAAGTATGATATATTGATCATTGACGTAAAATCGGAAAAAGTAATGTTGCAACGATAAGAGATCTGAGAAGTGTTTAAGTAGAAAATATTGTATTGAATTTAGATCATGACTATGATTTGATCATGGATATAAAGCTCAGCCAGTTAGTCTTCCAATTCCAGGTTATAATTTGAACCCAATGTAGTTTTTAATTCACAATAGAGGAAAACAGATACTGGTTAGCTGCTTAGGCAGTCTAGAGCATGATACAGTGTCAGGCCTCAATTAGTTTGCATGGATCAACAGCTGGGGAGGTCAGTTTTACTTTTATAGGGGCATTTCAAATTGACTTTCAAACAATTAACGAAAGCCAATTACCTATTTCAAAGAGGCTTAAAACAGAGATTAACTTGTCGATAATTGGTAAATGCTGTACCTTTTGATGTCTCGTAAATGTTGTAGAATAATCATTTCAGCTTTAAAATGTCAGTTTCCATATATGGCGTAATCAAAGGCAAGGCACAACTTAGTGTCCTTGATGGGTAGAAGAAAATCAGCGTCAGACAATTAAGGCCTAGATAAAGAGACAGCATGGAAGTACAAAAGGTATGCTTGACAGGGTTTTAAGGGCAGAGAAAAAGGGCAGGAAAGGACACCCTGACCCTGCTATTATGAAACACTGAAAGGTAAAACAGGTCCAGGTCCTATAGCATTTGTTGAAATATATCATACAGTATAACATGACTTTCAGTTTCCTTGCAGAGACCCAACAAAATTTGCAGAACTTGCTGCCTGCTTCAATTTAGCAAAAGGCATGTAAAATTTGAAGTTTGTGAGTTGAATTTCTATCAAAAAGTCTGTTTAGTTTTTGTTAACAAATTTATGTGTGTAGTGCCAAACCATAAAACTGGCCAGAAAATTCCTAGTTTGTTTTAACGGTAGTGACATATTTTGCCGTCACGATTTCATTTGGTAAAGTTTGTTACTGTTTAATTGACAACTCTATGGAAAAATGAATGTCACCATATGACTTTGTAACAGAGCTTGAATTTAGCACTTGCATACTGACAACACCATGAACATTGAAGTGAAATTTGTGGTTTGGTAGTTGATTTTCTACCCACTTGCAAATTTGGAGCACATTTACAATAATTTGGCTCTGCAGTGTGAAAAGGAGATTTTTTCCCCTATCCATATACAAGTTTACAACCCTATAACCCAATGTGTTTTTGTAAAGAATAGATGTATTTAGGTGGGGAACTTTATGCCAGAACAAAATAGCATATGATAAAAATTTGAACTCTATTACGTGTGTAACCAACTGATTAACCTAATGTGTTCAATTATAACACATGCCAATCATTCAGCCACAGAAAACATAATTCCTAGAGTAGATGTTTTACCAAAAGAGTCATTACATTGCAAGCGGATTTGTTGATCTTTTTAGAGAGCTTGCAATGATGTGTTTCAATATCATCTCATTTAATTTTTTATCTATATTGTCTTTAACTATAGGTTGATAATGTAAATTTATAGTGTTTCAGAATTAGCGCTTACAAGTTTATCTCAAAACAGAAAATTAAAATTAATTCATCCTTTACTACACTATTAGTATTAAGTGGGTTGTACTGGCTTAAACCATCCTAGCTGACCTAACAACAAATCAGATACTCTTTTCCGCCTAAAGGCAAATTAACAGCTTGAAGCCTTGCTTACTGTGGTCAGGTACAAGTTTTGCACCTGATCAAACTCACTTTGCATCATGATCATGTTCAAATTGGTATACGGACGTTTCAGATGACCTTTCATGTAACGTCCCAATGTGGCAGCCATTTTATTAATACTGGTACCCGTTAACTGGTATGCGGACGTTTCGCCGATGTTGTTTCGCGCCAATAATGGTCGCGAAACGTCCTCATGAAATGGGTGCAAAATGTTTCATGTATGTAATTTATGAAAATAAGTATGTTGATTGTTTTGATTATCTTTCACGATGTTGTATTTATATTTAGTTGTTGATACCTAAATAAACTTTAATTCACATTAACCTTGTTCTTTTTCTTTACTTTCTACGCTATACTATTGAATAAAGACATGCTTCAAAGGGTTAACGTTATATAGGTGGGTGAAACGACACGGGCGAAACATCTAGGTGCAAAACGTACAGGTCGCAAAAAGACCCATAACTGTTCAAATCAATACCTGGTTTGAATGAATATCTTTCACCTGTACACAATTAACAAGTAAACGATAAACACATATAAACTGTCATGTTCTATAAAAATAAAATCATGCACTGGAAATAAAAATGAACAAAGTGATGACAATTTCTCTCACCTCATTTTGAATGTATCCCGGAAAGATGTCTCTCGCACTATGATAAGAAAGTTGTTGAGTTTTTTTTTCGTACACTTACAAACAGGAAGTTGATTTTCTCTTTTCTAAAGAGATTTTTGTCAATCTTGGGTCGGCTTCCGTGTTTCACAAATTACAGACGCCATTTTGAATCTTAAGAAGTAAATAATGTAAAAATATATTTTTGGAATTTAGGGGATTTAAATAGAAGTCCGTTCATAACGATGCTTATTATGTTAGTAGAATGTTTAAAATGGGTTGCATTGTTTGATTTTTAATTAAACAATTTGTTACATTTAGTTATATTTATTATTTGCTGCAAAGTTTGTTGTGTTAAACTTCCGCTTAACTGAAGACACGACACACTGACTGTCAGGTCATATGTTATTATTTCAGTGCCTATTTTAACTATTAAAACATGACTTTCCTTACATCTTGGGAAGAATTTGCCAAAGCAGCCGAAAGACTCTACGTAAATGATCCAATGAAGGTTAGTTTTCTGATGAAACGTTTGAATAAAAAGGCTCAGGTTTGTTTACTTTCAGTTTAGAATCGAAGACAGTAACTCAGCATGTTACCAATACTGTCTACAATGCGCTTGCAGATGCATTTAAATGCAGATTTCTCTATGAAGTATATTGGTGTTGAATTAAGATAAGACATCCTAAAGCTTATTATACAGAAAATTATAGAAACATCCCAGCAGGCACAACAACGTGTGATGGTCACACATCAACGTTGAAATATGGTCGTATTTAAAAGTTGTACCAGTGTTGTGATTTCATTATGTTTTGTTGTATTGGCCTCATGAAAGACTTGTATGGATCATTTAAAAAGATCATGTTATTTCAAACTTTTAATTTGATAATTTAAGCTTTTATCAAATTCATTAATCAACAAATTCGATTTGTTTTATGAGAGGCAGAGCAATTTTGGTTACAGTTTCCTCAAAACGTACAATTACGAAAGTTAAATTTTAATCAATTTTGGATTCACTAACATACTATTTTGACACAAGTTGTATAAACTACAACAATATGTCAGTTATAATTTTCTTGTAAATACAAATAAGTTTTGACCCAAGCTGCACACATTAGTGTTAAGACAAATACATGTTACCACTGTTTAATTGGAAAGTGTGACTGGCCTTTTAGCCTAAATTTGAAAATCAATGACATTATTGGAAGATAGATAGATAGATCTTTACATGCAGATACGAAACGGGGCATATAACAATACTGTTTACGTAACCAGTACGAAACGGAATAAATAGAACGATCGAAGCATACGGTATGGCTTAACAAACATCGAGTATTTGCATAACATTCTTGTATATCCAGAGAATACAGTTGATTTAAATCCCTTCATGGACAGAATGAAGAAGCAAAACAGGTTTCAAGATTAAACCTAGAATCGCGAAATTGCGCCAATTTTGGTGAGAACAAAACTCTATTAAACGGATTTAGTTGTTTTGACGAATGATTTTACATTTTTGTTTCGTTTCTTATGTCAACTCCCAAAATATATAATGTAATTATTAACAGGTTGAGGTTGAAAAACATAAGTAAAATAATAAAGAACAAACTGTCCTTACCTTTCTCTTTGACGTATGGCGATGGAAGCTTCGCATTATACGCATGGGCGATGAAAGTCCCGCTTCGTAACTAAAAGCTATTTTTGGCATAATTATACACTAATATGGCTTACATTTCAGTCTCTAAAAAGACATTTACTAGTTAAGCATTAATGGTTATCCCATAAATAAAATGTGGAGATGGAAATAAACAGGACAACATCATTATTTTAAAGTCATGAAAACATCAAACTGACAACCATTTTTCAACCATCGTCAATGTTGAGGTATTGACCGTATTTCAACGTTAAAATGGTGACCAATTTTCAACATTGAAGCTTTGACCATATTTCAACGTTGATTCAACATCGAAATGTGGACCGTTGAAATATGGTCGCACAACGTCTTGACCAATATTAAACCATATTTCAACGTTGTGTGCCTGCTAGGATGAAGCACTTTGGTTACGTTTCGTTAGCGACATTACGTTTTGCACCCCAAGTCTTTTCGCTACCAGGACGTTTTGACCCTAGATATCTCGCCGACCTATATATCGTTGGCAAACTAACTTTTAATTAAATAATTAACTTACCGATTGATGTAGACAAACGGTTACTCTTTTTTATAACCAACAGCATTAAATCGTTATTATACATTAAGACTTATTTTCAAACAATTAAGTTATTAACTTAAATATAAATACAACTTCGTGAAAGATAATCAAAACAATTAATCAACATATATATCTCACCCATCTCATGAGGACGTTTCGCGACCATTTTTGGTGCGAAACGTTCAGGTGTCGAAACTTTCAGGTCTTGAAACGTCCTTATACCTAGCACATTGAAGTCAGTTGCTGGAGTTGATTAGGAATGTAATGGTGCAACTCGCAAATATCTGGCATATGCAGGGTTCAACAGATGACTCAACTTTTGAAATTATCGACGTCTTATACACACTTTCACAACATATATATTCCTTCAATTCATCAACAACTGATAGCCAAGCCTTAGATTCAAACTTGATCACAAGTGTATTATTGCCTATCAAGTTATAGCAAAATAACTGATAAGTATAGGTTAGACAAAAGGGTCTTCCTAGATTTGCTACTAGGCATGAAATCACACAGTTGTTAAGCTATATCCTCATGGCAACTCTTGTTGATTCATTTGTCATTGCAATATTTTACGTTTTATTTCAGTGTCGTTTTGTTACAAAGTACAGACATTGTGATGGGAAGCTTGAAGTAAAGATAACTGATGATTCTGTGGTAGGAAAATTAAAAACATTCATTAAATAAAATCTTATATTGTGTCTAGTTAAATGATAAGTAAGAGAAGACGTAAGAACGTATTTTGATTTTTTTACATTCTTTTAACATCATATTTTGTAGCTAAGGAGAAGTTTTAATATTCAACAAATTAATTTTGTTTTAGCTATTTGTGATTTTGTATGTGTTACTGAGTGCACTAGAATCTAGTTTCTCTATATTACAATTCAACTATTCATCTTCAGTTCTAAGGGACAGAATAGACCTCGTCACAAGTGTGATGCTGTTCATCACTGATGTTTTCATTTTTCATTTCTTTTTCTAGTGTCTTCAGTACAGAACAGAACATGCACAAGATGTAAAGAAACTAGAAAAGTTGACGAGTCAATTGATGAGACACATGGCTTCAAAGGAAAAGTGAACAGACTATACACATATTGCGTTATGATAATGGGAGATAGTGACATCATTATTGCAGGGAAGTAACCCTGTTGAAATACAGTGATACTCACTGAAGGTTTAGGATGGAAAATTTATCTTGAGTACAAGTGAATCCCAGTTACCGTATATCCAAGGAACAGAGGGCATATCCCTGGGCTACCAGCTCAAATTTTCTAGTGATAGCACATGTTTCTGAATCTGTCGGTAGATAATTTTAGTGTTTAATTCTCATTGTCATTGTTGGGCTTTATACTTGCAAACTTTGAAATGCATTACTCTCTTCATTTCTGTTTTGTTTTCTCTTTGGTAAATACCATTGGCGATAAGGCAGTAACTGTATTTGAACTTCATCATTTAAAACTTAACAACAAACAGTTATCCTTCAGAATGCTGTATATTGTGTTAAATGTTTGCAGATGTTTTTTCAAAGTTCTACCATTTTCATAAGTCATGCATTGTACTTTTACTCTTCTGTTGAGAATGACACTGCATGTTCATTTGTGCTACTTTAGATGGTCATGTTATTTATACTCTTTTTAAGGTGTAGTCATTCTTACAGTCACTTAATTAAAGTTTAAAAAAGAAAGTCTGTTAAAAACATCATATTTTGAACTTAAGTTGTGAATAATGACGCCTGTGGGAATACTTAATTGTCTAAATTCCAGTATTTAATGGGTGCCAAATTACACCAATAAAGCAGATTTAGTGTGAAACGTTTTTAATCATATGTAGAGAAGAATAAGTCAAAGTGTTCATCCCTGATATGAGTTCAGTTTGCTTTCTGGATCACAAAAGACCATTAGAAAGAACAGTTTATATAATCACAACTTGAAGTCTAATTTTACTTCATTGTACTACCTTTTTTAAACATATCTATTTGACAGCAGATAAGTGTAATCAAAAAGAAAGGAAACATTTCAATAATCAGTCATTATCAGTATCTTGCTTTAGAAAAAAGGTGATGTAAATAGCTTGTTATATTATTTGTAATGGTGCAAACAAAATAAAATGTGAAATCTATGTTTTTCTTGTTATTTACTTTGTCCGGTATTATTTTAGTTGATCATGAAATGTTGTTTGCTTAAATACCACAGTGAAGTATCGCTAATAAAATCACATAAAAGGGGTCTTAATATCAAATTGGTCTTTATTACAAGAATGAAGCACATTAAAATTGGTTGCTTTGAGCTGAAAATAGCTGGTCTTTAATTCTTAATAGGGAACAGGTCTTTTTATTGAGTGTTTTTAAAACCGGAGCTTAACTCTTGTAGATGTGTTAGAACTATCAGCATTCCATTACCTGACAGAGATTGGTAATATGAGTTGAATCAAAATATAGTTACGGATCCCATGTATGAAAGTATTCATTAGCCATCATGGCTATTGCATTCTCTGGCACTTATTCAAATAGTTCTAGCCGAAAAGTATTTTTCATAACCAGACGGGGAACTTAGGTTAATAGACCCCCTTTCACTTATTTATTTGATCTTATTTATCAAACAGGCAGCAATCAGTTAAAGTAAACAACAATTGTTTAGAACTTAAAACTTTTTAATCGTAGTTAGTAGAAGGCCTCATATTAAATAAGTTGGTCATTGTTCTGTTCCGTTATAACGTATCACTTCATGAGTTACCTTCAGAAAATAAAGTATTCATTATTATTATTCACAATCGATTTAGAATAGGGCTGTGTTTTAGACTCGACACCGGCAAAGAATCGATAACGAGATGTATTGTGATAGAATGCCTTTTGAAAGTATAGTGATTTTGTCCAAACTGTTTTCCCCGTAGTCAGCGTAAATCTTAACAGAATGTGACTATTGAAGCACTATTTTATAGAGTATTGCCAACTTGTGTAAGTCGCAGTATTTATAACCCTACCGAAAGCATGAATAATATCATGTTTTACGCTTAAATGCGCCCTTTGTCGGATTTATTGACCAGTACGAAGGCGTAATTTAATGTGTTTATATTTGGGCTGTCAATGATTGGATTAAGTAACCTTTGGTCAGTAATGTTGTTTGTGTGTTTTGACAAAACGTACGTCAGAAAATACTCGAAATTATAGTTATTAAATTACCCTTTTCCTAGTTATAATGTAGCATACATGTATATCCAATACCTGCTATTCGATACTACTAACATAAGTATAAGTCCAACTTAAGCAGCATTTTAATCTCCAAATGTTTTTAGAAAAAAGTGTTAACCCATGAGCTGAAGATTTTTTCTTGGGAAATAATGTTTTTTACGTTTGGACCGACATTTGAATGACACGTGTACACGTTCACCTTTGAGCTAAAGTTACACTTACACTCCTTAAATTAAAACAAAACTTTCATGTATTTTTCTGAATACTATAAGTACACAATGTCTCTATCAATCAGTGTTACTAGAGGGTTAGCATACTACTCAAGTCTATATAGCCAGGGTGTGACCCTGTAAGATGGCTTATGGACCCTTGATGTCTAGTGTCTGAATATAACTGATATAGTGCAAATATTTTTTTACAACTTTCAGGTCTGGTGTCCTTATTTTATAACTAGTGTTATAAAATAGTGTTTTGTTAATTGTATATGTGTTTAAACTTTACGTCTGTCGTCTGCAATGCACTGGCACAAAGTTGACTTGGTATATGTGCTCAGTCTTAGTGTTCAAATGTGTTAATTTACCAATGTTCAAAGTGTGTATAGATAAAAAATGCTTAAAAACTAACTTTTTTTTTATTAAAAGACGTACATGTAAACCGAGCGATACTCTGTAGATATATGTATCATAGGCACACATGTGAGTGTCCAATATTAATGGCAATACTATCACTTAAAAGGAAATTTAATTTCCTATAACTATTTTGCTTACTTTGATAACCTTAAAGAAGTTAAATGTATGTAATTTTGCCATGAAGACAATACAGTGTCCTCTAACGAATACACATTTTCACCACGTACGTCATACTTTTAGCCATTTTTCTGCTTAAAATTGTGTTTTTTTTAGAATTATAAGAACCCACCCTGACGACAGGCGTTTCTTTCTTTTTTACTACATGTTAATTTCATTATCGTACAAAAATCCAAGTTCCTATAAATTCAATTTCTAATGTGCCGCATTTGTCCGCGATTTGGTCAATACATGTACATCGGCCGTCTCGTTCTAATATCTCACGTAATATTAGCACGCTATGAAAAAAGATTGTGAAACTCGCCTAATGCAACCTGTAAATAGTACCAAATTTCACGTAAAAACGTAAAATATCAGTACTATACAAGCATTATACAGATTCTTGACAGTGTATATGGGCTCATATACGGGCTTGAGCACATATAACCCCTCGGCTACCTCCTCGTGGTCATATGGCCACAAGCCTGTATATGAGTCCATAATGTTATACACTGTGAAGAATCTGTATAACTAACAATATATTTATTTCTTAATTTCAATAACTATTTAAAGATAAAACATGCAAATTGGACCTCTTGTCTGCACATCAACCATCATATTTATTGAAAATGAGAAGAAGAAAAAATATACATCTGCTTGTATTAAGACCCAATTATACTCATTTCCAAATTACAAATCAAGATGTTGTCAACGTTTATATAATACAAATTAAACCTTTGATTTCTGTACATCATCACCTTTTTACACAAGATTACAAATAACATACAACATTGAAATAACATCACAGAATGTAAATTCATATGTGTAGAAATCTTATAAGCAATGCTAGAGTGTGTAAAATAATGATATCAGATAATCCAGAAGATCATTTTTACCGATTTCAGGACTATTTTGCTCAATTTTCGGACCTTCCTCGGTGATATAATTTGTGATATTTATTATTGCAACACTTTCATAACATTTACAAACTTCAAGGCAAATCGATAAGAGACGATAACGATGGAGAGAGGTTTTTTTTTTTTTAGTATTTTGCTATTTTCATGAGTTACCAATTTCATGTAAACCGTATCCGGCATATTCGTGCTGCATTCGTTCCGACTGTTTTCGTTATTATTTACGGTTTTATACGCTGAACTACATAAGGTTGTTGTTGTTTGGCGATGGGTTCTTCTAAGAAGCATAAGGAAAAGGACCGTGAGCATAAAAAGAAGAGGAAGCATCGCTCTAGATCCCCCGAACGCCCAAGGGAAAGAGAGGTGAAAAGACGACATAGAGAAAGAGATGAATATGATGGTCGTATGCAGGATGACTACCAAGAGCCTGGTCATGCTTATGACAGAGAAGAAGGAGAAATTGAAGATGCTTACAGCAAACCTATGGGTATATACTTTGTGACAGAGAGTCATGTATCTTTTGTATGTTCAATTTAAAACATGCACATCTACCTTCTTTTTAGCAGACAGTCACACATCTTGTTAATCAGGCCTCTTAATATCCACTCGCCTGCTCTTATTTACGAGTAAGGTTTGAGGTCGAGCAAGTTGATTTTTCGTCATGATCGTCCGACCGGGCAAGTGATATTTTCAGTCTCAATAGTTTTTAACTATTCTGAATAAAAAGTTTGCCAAAGAAAGTTTCAAATACTTGCCTTCCATATCTGTGTAGTGTTAAGATAAGAGAGATGCACACAGTCTGATCTGAAATTGATATTACATTCAAGCTTATCAGCAATCAAACAATTAACAGAGTCTGTAAAGTCTGGTGTTCAGTGTCTATGTAATTTATGCTTCCCTTGCTGAGCTTAAATGGTCTGTGGCATCTAGCAATTACTTGTTAATTTGGCAGACATCAATCATTTAACTGTAACAGCATTTTCAATATTGAGAGATTTTCTTGGAGTAAAGTGGTTCAGTGTGATAGGGACTGCATACTATACAATTTGACGGGTCCATTATTCTCTGACATACCTAAGGATGACTTGGATTTTCAAGTCACTAACCCTGCAGGACGAGTAGCTGTAAGAACAATTTTTGAGGCCTGTTGATGTTTAAAATTTACATTGACAAGTTCAATTAATTTATGAAACGTTTTTTTACCTTGCACCAACAGCTTATTCAAATAAAAAATTATAGCCAATAATCCTAAAATCCTCATCTATTTGTAAAAAATGCTGCACTCAAAGTAAGTATTTTTTGTGATGTATGTATATATCCATCTTCTATCTTCCAATAATGTCAAACCATTGTTGGGGACCTACACATGTACAGAATAGTCTAATTCTAACCCTAATACTGGTATGACTGTATGTGGTGTTTTTTTTGTGTGTTTTCAGGCAGTTCTTCCGGTGGAGGAGATATCAGCTTATCTATTGACGAGACCAAGTAAGTCATTAAACATAACTAACAAATACTGTGTACTGAAGTTGTTTACACTTTTTGGGAAAATGCATAAACATTAACTCCTATAAACAAACAATGACATCATACTACTATCCCATAACGGCAGACCCATTCATGTTATTTTCCCTGTTGCTAGCAAATAATTATTTTTTCTCTATTGTTATTACTAAATCAACAATGATAAACTTTCAACATCTAGATTTGATAATTTTCATTGTGAAATTCAACCTAATTTTGTACTTCACACACTGTTTTTTGCGTGGAGTTTCAACTGTTTTGGTAATTAATTAAAGGTGTCCTATTGTTCTTTATAGTGACAGTGTAAACTATTTATCTGTATCTATATATTTAAATCATTGCATACTCTATAAACTAAAGCTAGCAAATATCGTTTGTGTGGGTTATTTTCAGTAAACTGAGAGCAAAGTTGGGGTTGACACCTTTAGAAGTTAAAAGTTCAAAGCCTGGTAAGTATGATATGTTTCTTAAAGTTGGGTAAAGGTCTTACACCAAATCATCACTTTTAGGGTACCATTTTACAAAGTACGTCAGAGGACCAGATGAGATTCATAACCTTGCAAGATATGTATACACATTCATAAATGAGGAGTTAAAATTGCATTAGCGTATCAGTTACCTGTTGCTGGTTTTCACGCAGTCTGTTGTACTTTTAACATACATTGTCTAGTGAACAAAAAACAATTGTGCCAAAACATGTACATAGCCAGATAATGGAAATTAAATCAAACCCCATTTAATTTCAGACTTGGAAAAAGAATCACTACGAGATGATATTCACAAGCCAGCAGAAAGCTTGAGTAAGAAACGCCAAGCAGAGAAGGTTAAAGACAAGGTAGACAGGATGAAGCAAAGGCGAGAAATAAGTGGTAAACTAGGGTAAGTTATAGTTTCAATTTTAAGCTTAATTGATATCTCAGCATGAAGATGAATACAGTGAAGTTCCACTTTTAAGTCAACCTCCTCTGGACCTGTGGTTTTAATGAAGTCGGTCTTGACAGGTAATTCACTGATTACAAGTCCAGCATCAAGTCTGTATTCAGATTGTTTTTTTGTGTAAGAACATTTAGAGCTATTAAATAATTGAACACATGAAATGAACTTTGAGAATAAGCCAAGCATTTTTAACTGGTTGTCTTAGAAATAAAGAAATTCAACCTAATTTTGTACTTCACACACTTTTTTTTGTGCAGTTTCAACTATTTTGGTAATTAATTAAAGGTGTCTGGATATTTAGTGTTAATACGGTATAATGTTGTCTTTACCTACAGGAAAATTAAAACATTAGGTGAGAGTGATTCTGATGAAGATGCTGCAACCTGGGTTAGAAAGAACAGGATGAAGCAAAGAGAGAAGGACAGAGCTGATAAAACGGTACATTAAATAATGCGTTATTTATATATCAAAATTGAAATTGGCTGATTCAAACTAAATATTGGTGGTCAACAAGGTGGACCGGTCTTGACTGTATTTGTTGTTGTTTTTTTAGTCAAAATGTCATCTGAAATTATTATTTTTTCGGTCAAAATGTCATCTGAAATTATTATTTTTTTGGTCAAAATGTCATCTAAAATTATTCTTTTTTCGGTCAAAATGTCATCTGAAATTATTCTTTTTTCGGTCAAAATGTCATCTGAAATTATTCTCATCACATGTAACAAGCTTCAGTTTCTGTTTTTCAGGCCAAGATGTTAGAAGAAATGGATGAAGAGTTTGGTATAAGTGGTCTAGTAGAAGAAGAATTTAAACCCTCCAAGAAAAAGGTATGTTTGGCTTGGAAGTATTAGCTTGAATGGTAGAATGTAATAAAATCTAAACCCCTTAATTACATCCAAGAGAACAACATGTTTAGATGCTTTGTTCACCTTTTGTTTAACGTTTTCATTTACTTTTTCGATATGACCAGCTGTTTGGGAGTT
>ENA-OREC01000632-OREC01000632.1-marine-metagenome-genome-assembly--contig:-NODE-632-length-14729-cov-14.342547_pt1 | contig 14729 bp, 7 predicted proteins | sample MGYA00248626_ERZ508543 | MGnify/ENA primary metagenome ERZ508543 (study PRJEB26211, sample SAMN05518279) | marine metagenome | isolation source: Puget Sound, Washington, USA | host: Bankia setacea... | reverse complement strand
ACACATATAACTTTTGTCATACTTTACCTAAGCCCAAAATGTCCCCTTTTAATTCCCCTTATTTAACACAAAATTACCATTCAAATATGTTGAAAGATCGTCTGGTAAAACACATATGTCAAATCAATGACGTCACTTGATGTTTGTAAAATGAAGGTATAAAGCTCGCGAAAAAATAGGTATCAAAGTCGATCGATTTCTTAAAATTGTCGGGAAGATTTCAAATTTAAATAAATCAAGACGTCTAATTTACAGTACGAAACTTTCTTACCAGTGGTTTTGAAATATATGCCATATGGGTTGAATGTTTAGTAAGCAAGTTGTCACAGATCCTGGATGTGAATAGTGGGTTCATACGTCATATTGTAGCCCAAATAAGGTACGAGAAATGGTGACCCATTTGGGTACACATTTGTTTAAAAGGATAACTCCAATGTATGCACCATGTTGCTAAAATGTGTTGGAAACCATAACAGACTTTGTTTAAGGTGTTCAAATTGTAACAAATTGATAATAAATCATAGACAATCCTATAAACTAGCTTTACACATAATTTAAGTGATGCAGTTTAGTTTTATAGTTGTTGACCTTTGACAGTCGAAAAAATACCACGTGACTGCCAGACGCATGCTCAGTAAGTCCCGCCATTTGTGTCAAATGTAGACAAATGCATACTAGCTGGAAGATTTAAGTAAATGACAACGATAGAGGTTGCATAGCAGGTTAAAATTGTCAAAAGTATTTTAAAATATAGCTTTAATTTAAATTGGTCAATCACTCTAAAACCGCTTAAACCGTCGAAAACCTACAAGATGGGGATACCATGTTATAAGAGACCAGCAAATACATATGTTGTTGGTATGATTGAGTTTATCTATCAGAAAAGCCATCCATAGTGAAGATTGCTACACTTGTTTCATCTCTATGTAAACAGAAAGCTATAGTCATTGAAGTGTCAGGTGTCACAAATGTTAAACACTCAAAATGTTGACAGTACTTGTCCATTTTTATCTCTACACAAACTATTTTAAAGCAAACGTTGTGCACTTAAAATGCACATGTCACAAATTGAAACAGCTATTAAGCATGCTAATTGTGATGTCACTAAAGATACTAAACCTGTGAATGAATTTCATTCCAAATTGACTCAAAGCCTAGAGTCTTGACATCACATAATTTTCAGGCTCTTCACATGTGTAGCCAACAAAGTGTAACGCCAATTTGTCATTTATGTACATGTATGTCTATGTACACATGTAGCTAGTCATGAAAACAATTAAAACTACAACCAAACAGTGCTAACATCCCAAATAAAATCGACACACAAGTTAGAAGTTAGAACTATATTCGTTATTTTCATTAAAGGCAAGAGGGCAAGTTGATCATGTCAACATAATGAGATCTTGAGAGACGTAATTTGAAGATAACACATGTTATCTGTATTTTGTTTATAAAGGCAGGGTTTAATCTAGGCTAAAAAGGGCAGGATGCTGGCGATAAAAAGCGCAGTTTATATTGAGCGAAGATATATATGTAACTTCAAAGTTCCGAGAAACGATTTTCACAAAATTGAACAAAACAACGGTGCTATATACATAGACTTCGAGACTTTTATCCGGTCAATTTTCCAATATGGCGAGTGGGAAACACTGTAATGGCATTGTATATTTTTGTGCTCACATGATAATGTTTGGAGATGGATACGGACTATTTAACAACGTTCAATTTTATATATGATTAGAAAGAAGAAAGACTATATCTTATATTAGTAAGTGCCGTTAAGCTGTTTATTTTTTCACTTGTTCAACAATTTATTGGGACAATTTTCCAATATGGCGAGTGGGGAAAGTCGAAATGGCGTTGTACATTTTTGCTTACATGGTAAGATTTGGAGATGGATACGGAATACTTAACAACGTTCAATTTTAATGTTTTATACATGATTGGAAAGAAGAAAGATTATATTTTATAATATTAATAATAAGTGCCGTTTACCTGTACTTTTCTTGGCTTGTCCAAAACGTGAACATATGACTTCGAACTCACATAACCTTTTTTTTTGTCAACAAACATGAAAAAAGGCAACATCCGAGTGAAAGGTCAATCCTTCCTCTGATTGGATAAAATATCCATAACGAAGCCAGGTAAATAGACCGGCAGATGGCATCGAAACCAGGTAGATTTGTCTACAGGCCTGTAGTATCACATCATTGTATGTTTTTTTTTATCCAATTATGTCACTGGCTATAATTTATATCATTATATGACCATTACCTTTAACTTTATATTAGATGTGTGTAATATAACGTTAGAAACATCAGCAGCTTAATATATGTACTTGGAGGGTTGGTGGTGTGCAGTGGTTACCATACCTGACTCGCAATCAATGGATGCATGTCAGGCACGATATACAAACACTATAAAGGGCTTCCATTGTTTGCCCACATTTATCAGTACTCGTTGGGTTTAACGAAACAGATTTAAGCATGACTTACATTTCTAAGCAGAATTGCTTGTTTCACAATGAAACTAAAATAAATTGGTATAAACTAATACATTGTTATAGGCAAAAAGATGTCACTTAGTGAGTAGCTAGTCTTTCTATCAGTAGAATGTGACCGATTTAATATAAGTCAGAATCTGTTTTAATCACAAGGAGCCAATGAAAAGCCAAAAAATATCATCAAAATAGAAGCACTATGCCAATAAGGAAAAGGGAAATGTGAAGCATAATTCCATGCGACGAATCACTCAATTTTGTGTTACCTTTATAAAAAGTTGTTAACCATATTTTTTTCAATAAAAGTCACATGAAACTCTGAACACCAGTGCTGGGAAGAAGTTAATTAGCTTTTACAGTGTTTGTGATAATGACGTATTCTCATAAATTTATGTTACAGAATCGACAGGGATGAAAGATTTTAATGGGCATGAAAGAGAATTTCAAAAGAAACCAGGCTTTTTTTGGCTTGATCAAGGATGATGAAATACAACCAATACATCCAATAGTTTTTGTTAAATCAATTGAAAACAAAAATGGTTGGTTAGACATTTTCCAGCCTTAATGTGTTTGTAATTTGAACTTTAAGAACAGTCTTTAGGTGCAGCGCTCCATATCTCAGTAACATTACTGTGACTTTACTGTAACTCACGACATAAATGTATCATTAGTTTAGACACAAAAGTGGTTGGCATTGTCAATAACCATGACCCTCAAAATGTAATAAACTAGTACTACCATCCAAAACCTGAGTACATGTAGTGAGCAAGTACACCACACATCAATAGAAAAACTGAAGTAAATGTGTGTGTTTCTCTCAAACTAGTTTTATAAGCTCTGTATGGTACTCTTGAAAAAGCAAAATACATGTACTAATAAAAGTCAGTCACATTGTTCGCCTTACTAGGATGGTTTGTGCCAGTACAAGTTGTACTACAACATCATTCCTGTTTTGCATGATCTACTTTGAATTCTTCACTTGTAATCTGGGAATCAGCAGAATATGTCTGGGACTCCAACATTTCTCATGAGGCTTAATTGGTGAAAGTAGATTAAATCACCATCACTCCTAGTAATTGAATGTCAAACAATGGTTTTTTCTTAGTGCAGTACAAGTTTATTATGCTACAGGAATTGATAAAGAACACCCTCTGTTAACAGTTAGTGTTTCTTTTCATGACTATTTTATAGCATAGTATTAGTAAAAAAGTGTTAGTAAATATTAAAATTTGCCAACTAGGTTTTATAAATGTATAGGAATATTAACACAGTCAATAGTATACATGCTCTAAAAAGGATGGCTTAAATAGTGTTGCAAATCACTTGAATCTTTATTATTAATCATTTTTTTAAAATTGATTGACTAATATAATGGACAAATGGTCAGCTAAAACTGACACTTTTTACCAAGATATAGAGGCGTGAACACTGAGCTGGCTAAACGTTGACTCAGTGGGCACAAGAACCCATACAGGGCTTAAGAGAATGGGTACATGTATGTCATAGACTAGAGCTTGATTGATCATCATGTGGAAGAAAACGCGAATTCTGGTATATCTTAAACAATGGGAAATCATATTATAATCTGGTGGAGTACTGTAACTCAATTGTTTATTTATGGTGTTATGTTATTCGTTTGAATTTATACTGAGATTTTTTCAGGATTTTTATTTATGAGCTTTAATTTTGTCAAAGACTGTTATTGACAAGTGATAAGCAAACAGGCCCCTGTTTTCCTTACTTACATGCAACTTAAAAATGGGATTGTGGGCTGTTTTGTTTACAAGCAATACTTAATTAACCCCATTGTCAAACACAAAGTTTAAGGAATACAGTAAACCTTAATGGAAATGCATTCTGCTCCTTATTTGCACACATGGTTACAACTGTCATCCATAATTAGTGTTGTCAAGTTGTTACCAATACTCTAATTGATACTGTTTATAAAGACTTATTTAGAAATGATTGGGAAAAACCTTTAGTTGTTCATAATTCCATCTTTTTATATTCCTAAATTTCTCAAGTACATGTAGATTCAATAACCATTCATTTATATGTGAGCAAAATCCTATATGTATGACCCTTGTTGTTTGTTTTGCTGTCAGGGCAAATCTTGAATGTAAGGCTATTTCTGGCCTTCTTGTTAATTACTTTCCAAAGAAATCTCAAGAAAGCAGATTAACTGTTAATTCAGTGCTTGTTTTGACCCAACCCTTATAACTGGCATTCATAAACATTCCCAAAGAAAAGCCAAGCCCGTTTACATGCATGTATTCCGAAAACGTCTACATGCTTCAGTTATTGCATGTTAGTTTGGGAGCCTTGGTAAAGACAAAAATGGCAGACGTATGTCCTGGACACTTGTACAACTCTCAACAACTACAAATGTACCTTAAACTAGTACAAGTGTGTAAGTGTTAAATCCTAGAGGCTGGTGCCCTATGGTCAATCATTATTCACCATTACCTGGCTGAGTGGACATATTGTGTATGTGATGGTAGACCTGTAGACACAGTGTAAGGACATGGTGATGACAGGTTGCCCCAGGGCAGGTGACAATGTTGCACTCTCTCTACTACACACTATACACTCACACAACAATCATCTCTACTCAGTAAAACTATAGACTACATCATACACTTGTAAGGGTAATAATTAACCTTTCACTACTCACACTCTATTGAATCCATTCATGAGCAAAGAAATAGGCTCGTCTTATAATTTCTAATATGAAACATTGCTGATATTAGCGTTTATTATAGTTAAGTAGAAAACATTTTTTTGGTAATCCTACAGTTAATGAAGGATAAATTAATCCAATACAGTTATAGACTAGTTTGTTTCTACTGATAGCGGCATTAGACTCTGTGCTCTATACCATTGTCCACCTCCTTGATTTTTCAACTGCATTACACTGCATGGTTTTCTTTTTAAAGACAAGAACTGTTTTAAGAAGTCTGCAATGTATTATCTCAAACACAATTAATTGAAAAAATAAATTTGTGGGCTGGTTGGTTGAGTGTTGATTGATTTGATTGAGCTTATTGTGTTGGACATTGTTGTGTTTTACCCAACTACTATATTAAAGATGGTGGTGATTGAGTCTGAGATAGTTGAAGATAAAATAGTTGTTTATTAGTCTGATGAGTTGATCAACAGGAAGAGGTCCTAAAAGGATTGTTCACTAGTCATAACCAATTATTGTGTAACCTTTCTCATTATACCCCCTGCAATCTAAGTTTTTTTGGGGTTATATATGAATTAAACTTGCTGTCTGTCTGTGTCGGTATGTATGCAACTCCTTAATGGACAAACCTATACTGATGAAACTATACACAGTAATAAGACCTGTTACCTGAGGACAAGCATGAAGGAGGGTATTCCCGGTCAGAAATACTAAAAGTTTCCCTTTCATTCACAATTAAAAAAATTTCATGAAAAATATATTTTAAGGAATAAGGATACAATCATATATTATGATAATTGCTTCTAATGAAGGAATCTGTGTTGAGTTATGAAGAAAAAACAACACATCCTTGGTTTACCTACTTTCAAATTGCCTGCAAGTACTAAACATCTTTTAAGACTAACCTGTTAAATATTATTTTTGATGATTTCGGTATATGATTATTAGGATATAGGACCCAGTTCAGTTGTCTATATTGTTCACAAGGGCATAATTTCATAAGTACTGTGTGGCTATGAAGTACAGATGAATGTGTAATTATTTTGATTTTGAGCGAAATTACATCTTTAAGGGAGCTAATGAGTAATGTGGGACATGGGGTAGGGTTAGCCTTTGTGATTTGACTCACAGTTTTAGTTAGCGTTGGTATATGTAGAAAACTATAGAAATACCATTGTTTACATTTTTAATGAAATGTCCAACACATGGTATGCTAATAACTGTTATTGACATGGATAGCTGCATACTCTTTACGCTTGTCACCTTCCTGTTAGAGGAGAGTCTGGATATAAACAACCAACATGCATGATCTAGTGACACAATGACCATCCCACAGTCACATTCACTTATGTGTATATATGTATTGAGTTTTGAACAACACACTTTTAGAGAGGTTACAAAGGTGCTAAGAGACGAGCGTGATGCTACAAGACAGCTGTCACATCACCAGCTATATACTATCCTTACTAACTCAGTTTCATCACTTTTGGCATGATCTCAGTGGTCGGGGTCAGTTAATGGTACAATTGCGTCAAAAGTCGATGTAACTTTACTCTACATACTACACTGTACTGACTCGTAATAACTAGCCTCTGGTGCCATAAATGATTTATTGTGAAGTGACAAATGATGAATGAGAACGAAAGGGTTCTATCTACTTCTTAATTCTATACCACGTTAGTCTTAGAGCCATTTAGCTTTTGATCCTTTAAATATGGAAGAAAGGACAACTGTGTATTCATATCATAGATAGTTACCCAATCAGGTGTCAACTTTTCTTTTGTCATTGTCTTCTCTGAATGTAGAAGTAATACCGAAATAAAATGATACTTTAATAATATTTGCGTGACACTAATTCTCGTGGATTTGGCTGGTCAACTTAAATACAAATTTGAAATGCCCACGAAATGGTCTTTTTTAGGGACACTAGGAAATTGTGTATCAAAGATAAGATTTTGCAGTAGTTTTTTGGTGATTGTCCCTGTGTTTATGTATCTGGACTGGATTTCAAATCGTTTTATTGGGAATGTAAAAGGCCAAATCCTACGAATCTATATCCCCATCGGTTGTACTTGTAATGACAACTTAGCTAAATATTAAAACACTGGTCAGGAAATGTAAGGACTACCTCTGAGTTTAACTCCTCAATTATGAAATCCAGACATGCAGGTATTGTGTGTTTGAGAATTAATTTACATAAATGTGACAAAGATTGTTGTTTTTGTTTCAGTACCCGGAACATGGATTCTATGGCATTGCAGATAAGATACTTCTGTTCCGACATGATGCGGCCGCACAGAACGTACTCCAGCTCATCAACAATGCTGTAGATGTTATAGAAGGCTGTCTAGTGGAGGTGGTTTTATCAGGTAAGATATGGCCTTTCACTATGTCACAGATCACCATTTATTGAGTATTTAGGTGCAGGGTACAACAATTCCACTCGTCCTACTGCCCTGATGAGTGGTTTGGCATGTGGTTTGAAACCTGTAATGCATTTTAATTATTTTTACCATATTGTATGATAAGTGGAGTGGGGCTATAGTTTGTGTATCTGTGCAGTTAAAGCTAATTGTTACAGGTACACATGTATCAGCAAAAAGTCCTGTGTGAGGAAAATGGACTATAAAATGTGATAATGGAAGGGGAGACTTGTTGGTTGATGCTTCTTTCTATCATCTGAAAGTACTACGTATGTTCAATAACAGTAAGAAGATTGAAAGCCCACTACTACTCAAAAGTCACTTTAATCAATGATACTAAGAAAAAAAACAGTGTACATACAGATAACCCAAAGTGTGGCATTTTTTACAAACACTGATGTTGTGTCAGCAGTCAAAACTAATTAGCACTGAGATATTTGAACACAAGCTGAATGTGTATGTGGACACTTTGAGCAGTTACCACTACACCATAACCCTCATAGCCAATCATTAAGTGCTTAAGCCAAATTATCAACACAGTTAGCAAATTGTCATCCAGTATAATTCTGAGAAGCAGTGAGTCTTTAACAAGATCTTATTGTACATATGTCATGTGTATAGAAGACAAGAGTTGTACATATTCATGTTTGTCTTCTGATCACTGATAGTGTAGTTTTATACAACACAATTACAATGTTTGTATGTAATCAAAGCTTATTGCAAGACCAACTCTGCAAATAGGTCATCATAATATTTGATACCAAAATGACCAGTGGGTAATCATTTTTGTATGTTTAGTTTTTTTACCATCTCCTTATTTATTACATGTATGTGTTTTTGTTGAGATATCAATATTTGTGCATGTAATTTTCCTGGCGAAAGTAGCTTGTCAGTCCATTAGAGAGAGAGAGAGAGATTTTTTCCTAAAGCTGATTTAGCCTGAAAATACTTTGATGATTAGGAATTATGCTCAGTTTGTATTAGCTGAGTTGTATCGTGTGTGACAATAGTTTTCTTGTATTCTAGAGAGGCTCATACAGACAGACTGGATATAGCTGATTAAGTGTTACTTAGAGATACTGACAAAACTACATGTTGTGTGTGGGTGTCGCTTTCTCTATACAATGGTTATGCTATGCTTATTTTGGTACACTTTTTTGTACCATTTCTTTTTGCGAACATTTTACCGAAAAGGAAAAAAATAGCTAGCTACATGTTTACATATACAAACGTATGAAAACAAACTGAAATGGAGTATTCATGAATGAAAAGTTTTTGAAATTGTCTACAAATGGGCAAATAGAATAATGACATCATCTCATATACACAGAACGTGAGTGATAACAATACATGTTTTCTAGCTGAAGGGTATAACATAGCTAAGTTTATAGAAAGGGTCCTTTTGATATAAAGTTGTGAATACATTAATGCAGTATGTTGCTTAGTGATTGGTGTAGGATACCAATTCAGAGATAATTATATCATAACTTTGGTGCAGAACATGACATTGTAACAAAGAGAGGACAGTCAAGTTAGTTATATTTTAAACTCCACACATTGTTGGTACGCCAGGACTGACTACCATGAGCTGTTGTAACGAAAACCAGTTGTTGTATGAAGGTAATCTTAGAATGTGGATGTTATACGAGTATGACACTGCACGATCTTTATTTTGCTGTACTCCGTGACAATTTTTGTGTGACTACTCTTTAATTGTGGTGTATCAAATATTATGATAGTGTTAACAACGTGTGTGTATGCCTATCTTAGACGAAAGTGTTTGATGTTTGTGGGGAGAACAGTGTGCTCATCTCTACAGGGAGTACAAATCACTTGTCCAGGTTTGCTTGGATAGGAAGCAGTGAATGAGATGTGTCAAAGTTTACAAGTGGCTGCTTCACACTACTACATATGATTGTGTTGTTTTATTTAAGTGACAAGTCAAGTGATATACCAACAAGTGAATCCACTCAGCATTGTAGTTATCTGCGCATGAAATATAGTTATCTGATTAACAGTTGTAGTATCCCCCCCCTCCCCCCGCAGACAAAGCTGGGGGAGTAAATAGGAGTCTCACTTTCCATCCGTCTGTGTGTCCATAAGTCTTGTAAGGACGACTCCTTAGGAAATGAAGAATCAATATTGATGAAATTTAACACAGTTGCAGTATACAACCTGAGGATGTCATGTAGGAGAATACTTAAGCTACAAGGGAGATAATTAGTAGTGACTGTAGTGCTGGGCAATGGATATCCTTTATGATTAGTCTCACAGTTCTAGTTACCTTCTACCCTTAGATTTTTGATATTTAAATGAGTTCTTTGTCAGTGTCTTTCTTCAATGTTTAGTACTCTTTGTTAACACATCATAAAGGAATGCATGCATGTAGGTCTAACAGGTACAAACAAACAATTTTGTATAGTGAAATGGTTAACTGGTTCTCACCCACCATAGACTCGAGACTGCTTGAACATTGTTTTGTTGAACATACATATATTAAAGTCATAGTTTAATTCAGTAGGATAGACACATTGGGAGTGCTGTCTTTATTGAATGAATGTTTGGAATCTTTATGAAAACCAAAGAGTAAACAAAACAACCAAACTGGTGAACTATTATCATTGAAGATGTCTTGATACTTTATAACCTACAACATTGACATCTGCCACACTTTTATCTTCAACACATAATGGAGAGCACGACAATTCCATAATTTTGAAATGCATTTTTCTCATATTTTCCATACCCTATGATGCGCTGGATTCGTTGAGATTCTAAAAACTGCCCTGATACCCATTTTTTAACAAGTATATTTAGTATACATTACTGGTAAATGTAGAGCCGTCTAATAAAAGTTGTCTTTTGTGCTCCATTTTGTACATCTGTATTGACTTTTTTGAAGTCCCACTGCTGTACATGTAGTGAGATTGATTATTAGCTTTACAATTGTCTATACTGTTAGCAAAGCAGAGCAGTCACCAGAACCTCGAGGGAGTGAATGTAAAAGGGTTCTATAAGCTTCTTTCTGTATATAGCAATTAGCACCCGAAGCAATTATTGCTTTTACCACTCGTTACTCTTCATTTAGTCAGTACATGTCACAAATCTTTCTGATCTACAGTACAGTGACATGTTAGTCTACATTGTAGTCCACACCCTCCAAACATGAACGTATCACATACTCAGCTAAAATCAGATACTCCTTTTCTCAGTTGTAGTCAGATTTCAAGAAAGTGGTCTACTAAGCTTAAAGCTGCAGTTGATTACATGTGAAACCAACATATATATTCAACTTGTATCTTAACTCAGTTCATAAGTTGTTAAATGAAACACAACTCTTATGTTTGATCTGTATGGTTTACATGTATATTTGTAGAGGTACATGTATAGTACAGGTACTGTTGTTAATGTGTATTTGCTTGCATTTGTCTAATTGAATTCACAGTTTCAGGTTGATGTTTCTGTCTTACATATGGGTATCAGTTTGGTGTTTTAGTAAATAGATACAAGGCAGAACCATTTAACTTGTCCTAGTCCTGATGGGTGAATGTAGGTGTAGGACTAGTGCATATTTGCAAATCTCTAGTGCATTTTACTAGTTTTTACCATATTTTGTGAAGAGTATACTAGGATGAGTAGAGATTATGACAATTTTGTGTGGCCTGTTAATGTCTACTTACATACATGTGGTTGACTAACTGGCTAATGCTTCATTTGTCTGATTCAGTAATTGTGTTGTTTCATGGTTTAGTGTTGTTGTCTTTGACTAGCATATGAGTATAGGTTTGGTGCATGTTTTTTAGTGAACAAATAATAAATAGTGATTGTTTTTTGTCTATTTGCAGCACAAGCCACTATGGAGGAGCTACAGATACGACCTCATTTCTTGTTTGTGCACTCTTACAAGTCACCTCATTTCTGTGACTTCTGCGGTGAAATGCTCTTTGGACTGGTGAAACAGGGAATCAAATGCGAAGGTATCTCACAATTTCTTTTCAACAATCTTTAAAGACTCATCTTAGATATAAACCATATAAACCAGTCTTTATAGTTAAGTAAAGTTCCACTAATACGACCAACTTTAAGACGGACAACAGGTGTTCTTAATAGTGAGTTGGTGTAACAACGAGACCCTGTTTTTTTTAGCGTTTGAATTTATAGGTTCTGCATGGTCATTCGGGTTTTTTCATCCAACGACATCCAATTTCGAAGGATTTTCATACGAGAATTTATCCATTACTTTTTTTATCCCATCTTAATTCTTGATAAAGAGTCAGTATTTCCCTTTCTAATATTGAGTGCTAAACAAAGGTATTACTGGTACAATTTTATAACATCTTTGGTATGACGCGGCCCTTGATTGGGGATTGAACCCGGGACCTCCCGCACTCAAAGCCAGCCAGTATTCTGCCTAGGATTAAAAAATGAGGTGACAATTGTCCCATCACAAATGGGGGGACATTTAGGGACATCAAAGTTTATGTGCCGATAGTATAATAAAAACATCAAAATTCATAACACGCTTTCACCGTTTATGTATGGGTACCTCAAATGCCACCAATTCATTGATATGAATAGTAAATGAACAACTCATTACTTGTGACATATAAAATTGTCCATTTTAAACTGCTACTTTAAACTGTTAATACTCAGTGTAAACAGTTGTATTGTCACAGTACTGGAAAAGTTTTCTGACTCTTATTCCCCTTCAACAGCTCAAGGTCCCTACACAAAATAATTCAAAAGTGTTCTTGTTTTCTCTTTCTGTTATATGCTGTATTCCATTGGTCACACAATTGAAGTCGTGAATCAAACACCATTTGTTTAAACTCAAGTTTGCATCCAAATACTATTAATCAGTTTCAAATTCGATTTAAAAATTGTTTTACGACTAGAACGCTACGCAGAGCTGATTTGTGACCTGTTTTCGTGACGTCGCCACACGCATATTCGCCGTGTCCAGAACGTTTCATTCATCAAACCTTTTTTTCTGTGGTACTGAGTTGATTGTTTGCATTAAACACAAACAACTGTTCGTTTTGAAAGCTTAACAATCGTTTTTGACGATGTCATAGTGTTTTCACACAATGTCTCCGAGGTACTTGTAGAAAGTCGAGCCTTAACATACTTTCTGAATTGTTAACACAATGGAACGCAGGATGCAAAACTTTAGATAATGATCATTATGATTATACATACTATCAGAGACTATCTGCTTTTTATGTTCTTCTCCTTTATGGTTGACTATATAAAATTTCGGTTAGCTTATCCATTTCTTTCCCAGGCAATTTTCACACATGGTGTGAACAAACTTTTATGAACTAAACTCCAGTAATATAATACGTTCTGAAACCTTGTCTTTACTATTGTAGATAAACGAAATATCCATTGTAATTGTTATATAAAAAAACACTTTAAGTTTGAGAAACGATTGCAGCAATAATCTCAATCATTCAGACCACGTGCGTTTTTATTGTGTTTTAGATATATTTAAAACTCGTTATACGACTAAATTCCGCAAGAGCAGTGACGATTTGTCACCTGAATGCTTTTGTGGTTCTTAGTTAAACGTTGGTTTAAAAATACTGAAACTGTTTGTTCTAAAAGCTAACCAATAGTTTTTGACGATGTAATAGTTTTATCACTACGTCCCCGCGGTAGGCCTACTTGTGAAAAGTCCAACACAGGCCTACAGACTTTCTGAATTGTTTTAATACAATGGAGCGTAATATGCAAAACTTGAAATAATGACCATCGTGTTTTATAAATACATCCTCTACTGATTGACTATATACACCTTTAGCTTTAACTTAAGCTATTTCTTGCCGTGGCAATTTTCACATGCGGCATGAAGAAACTTCTTAATGAACTTAAATTCAGTAATAATACCAAGTTCCGAAACGTTTCCTTAAATAGTGAATAACGAAGTCTCCGTTGTTATTGTTATATCTAAAACTTTCAAGTTTGAGAAACTGTTGCAGTATAAAGCTCAATCTTCTTGACAACGTGCATTTTTTTGCGGGAAAATATGTCGAACTAATGAAGGAATCAATGTTTTATTTGTGATGACATAACTTACTAGATATGAACGAGATACGTAGTAAAGAATGTTTTAGATGAATACATTGTTTTAAGCTTGTAAACAAAGCGAAAAGATCACGGATGAAAAGGGAAAAGACGACGTGTCAAAGACAGTCTTTCGATCATTATTCTGCATGTCAGGGGAGATCACTACGTAAGCCTTATCTCATTGCAATTGAGAAGGGGTATTTAATAAGCGTCTGTCGTGGTTTATACCAGTCTACGAAATTTGGATAAAATGTTAACTTATCATTAAGGCTTCACACGCACACAAAAAGCAAATCGATGTTTGACGATTTCAGATCTTGCTCTAAAAATTAAGGAGTCTGACGGACTGTCTGGCCGTGTAATTCGGAAGTCCGACACAATATTTAGGGGTCCCGGACTATCGTTAGTGTCAAACGCTAGAGGCGGTCCCTATAAAAGAAAATTCAATGAAAATAACTGCTAATAGGACCTAGACATTGAGACTGATATCAAAGTCATGTTCTTTTTAAGTGAGTTTTTCTTAATAACAAGACAATAAAAGAAAATACGATTATTATTTTTTAATTGAAATCCAAAATAAATGGTCTTTAGTATCGAGTGGTCTTATTACTTGAGAGCTAAACATTACTATAGAATTACTCCTCAAATTTTCTTTTGATGTTTTATCAGATTCTGTAGATTAGAAATTGGTGTTTATTTGTCTACAGTGTATTACTATGACGTCGTAGATTTCTTTGAACTCTGCGTAATATCTATATATGATAAGAGAGCGAGGAAATGGAAGATGATGTGTTGATGTGAAAGGCTGGTACTGAGTTGTAAGGGCCCAGGGGGATTACATTACCAGCCATTTGAAAGCAGAATTCTAAGAAACATTTTCTCACTCCATAGTTATTTGTCCATTTGGCTTTTTCCTCCATAATGCTGAATGCTTGTTAAAACCTTTATTTAATGACAATGTAACCATAGGGCATAGTAATCCAAGCCTGTTCTTCTCAAGTAGCCATAATTACTAGTTAGGTTGTTTTCTCAAAGCCAGATCGGAAGAGCG
>ENA-OREC01000631-OREC01000631.1-marine-metagenome-genome-assembly--contig:-NODE-631-length-14738-cov-12.314713_pt1 | contig 14738 bp, 13 predicted proteins | sample MGYA00248626_ERZ508543 | MGnify/ENA primary metagenome ERZ508543 (study PRJEB26211, sample SAMN05518279) | marine metagenome | isolation source: Puget Sound, Washington, USA | host: Bankia setacea... | reverse complement strand
AGTTGACGGGATGCTATGAAGATTCTCAATGGAGGGGATGTTCATGTATTGGCTACAAATGCTACAAATACAAGGGGGAAAATGCAATATTGTATTGTATTGTACAAACAGTATCCCATAACATAGAATTATGACTATGTAAAATGTTACGTATTTAACAGTGTCAAAAATATTTTTTCTGTTGAATACTTTTCTGTCAGTACCGTTATGTTAACATTTTGTTTGTGACACTAGTCGTACTGTAGCTCCATCACTCTGCATAAATATGCTTCTAACGCTAGCCAAAATATAGTCACGTATTTTGCGAACAGTTTAAATTTTGTACTAATAAGATATTATTCTGAAACTTTTGTTAACGCTGAAAATTTGAGACAACTTGAGTCTATGTTGATCTAGTATCTTCCGAGTTAGGCATGTCAACATACACCACCGTTTTTAAACACACAGACACTTTGGATGACTCAGAAATATAAGGTTTTCTAGTTAGAAATGACAACAAGACAACCTTTCTGTTCTAGGACTTTCAACTCACCCGACATGTTTTTCCTGTGGTATAGCGGGTCCCCAGTGCCAGGCAGGTTTATACTCTGGTGCCTGAGGTGGGGGAGATAACTGTGCACTGTATAACTCTACAGATGCGTACTTAGTGGAGCCTGGAAACAGGGAACGCTCATCTTGTCTGTACACACCATCCTACAGAAATAACAGTAGAACAATGAGTCAAATAGTTTCTTATCTGTCTTGTGCCATCTGTGATCATTCTTTAACATGCATTTTGTGTAATTAGCACAGATTGTTCAAGAACTGTGCAAATAACGATGTGTTGCCAGTATTATATGTCTCAAACTTGTACAAATAGAAGAATATCTGGAACCATTTAAAGGTTGTGATAACCATTATACAATATTATCTTTTCAACTGACACATTTAACAAGATAGAATTTTTAATTGAAAAATATTAAACAATCTGAAATGATCAGTTAAACAAGTTCTAAACGGGTCCATAAGTAAGTCTCCAAAATTGGCAACATCAACACAATTTAACCCGACTGTTAATGGCAAATCTGCTCCTACAATCAATAGCACATAGAACACTTTTTCTTTCTCCCTCTAGAGTCCTACCTTCAAGAGTTCTTCAGCAAATACCGATCCGACATCCATCTCTTTCTTAATGCTGCTGATACAGATACCCTCCATCACAATCGGGTGAACTTCCTGCGGGGCCTCTATACTCGTCATAGGGGACAGGGCAGGGTTGTTCTCCAAGGAAGGTGGGGTAGGGTACATCCTTGCTAACTCTGACGGGGCTGTGAATGAACGGGACAAAAAGGGGCCATGAATAGTATGAACAAAAACCTGCTAAAATTTAAACACAGTTGATAGCAAATTAATTCTATACTTTAATCAGCCAGTTGGTATGGTTTCTAGTGTCTCAACAAAGGGTTACTTTATATTGAACTATATAAATGGAATTAATTACAAATATAAGAAATTTCAAGGAACCAGCTGATCTTATACTACAGTCATTGAGTTATCATTTCTACATTCAAGTGCACAAACTGTTAAATACATTTATGAGAATAACTGCCAATAAAAGTGCATCAAGCATAAACAGTTTTTCCCTGCAAAAGCATTCATTTGCTATTATATAAACACCTTGAAGACATAGCAATTAAGATGCATTAAGGATTTCAAGATGAAATCAACTCATTTACATTGCATAATTGGGCAAAAAAGCCAAGTCATTAAAAACAGTACATATTTATGTAGAACATGCAGTAATGCACACATCTACACTCTTATGTGTTTGTATTGTATGTGTTTGTATTGTATGTGTTTGTATTGTATGTGTTTGGTGCTATCTTTTATAGAGGCAGAAGATAAGAATGTTTTTCATGGACGGGTGAATTTTGCTTAAAGATTAAACAGTCAATAGCAACAGCTGTGTGTAAAACATAAGGACATTTTTTTCTGAGTATGAAGAAAGTGTATGAATCTTGCTTTTGAGCATTAGACATGGACTTAAAGCACATTCAAAATAACAGATCAATCTTTAATTTATGATAACTGATCATCTTGAGACATCTAACTGGGTGGGTATGTATGTGCTTACCAATAACTCCTATGGCATCCACGGGTCCAGTGTTGGGAAGTTTAGTAGACCTGTGATCTTCAACACTTTTTGGCGAGCTTTGCTGCATGAACTGAAATCACATTTACTAAGAGTTCATACTTGGGAAGAATATGTTTTGATGCACAATTTAACAATACAAAGTATTTCTTTCTAAGCAACTGACAACCTTTAAACTTGAATAAGGGTAGAATTGTGTAATTTATTGTGCATCTTGGACTCAAAACACCATGGTTCAGTTTTCAACTATCATTTCTTTCTAATTTTCTATGAGCGAGTTTTGAAAACCCCAATGTCAATAATCCTACGAAGTCTGTTAAGTAACTTACGGCATCGTCATCCGAATCTGGCTCAAAGAGATTATCGAGATCCGAGGCCGTTGGTTTCAAGTCTTCCTCTCTTGTTAGACTTCCCAATACCTGAGCACCTGGCGTTGTTGGTGGCGACGTCAGCGAACCAAACTCTGTAAGCACATTAGAATGAGACATATTTTAAACTAAAACAGTATAGAACAGGATGTTTCTTAGGGTTTGCTTGGAATTGCAGTCTGATACAAGAACGTTGTATGAAGAACAGACAATTAAAATATCAAACCACAGCGGTTTATAGAACACATTCAAATATTTTGGTAATGTAACTAGAATGAGAACACCTATCGAACAATAATATCTACACATCAAATCAGAACAATACTAAGGAAGACACTTGTGTTGACTAGTAATCTAACGTTTGTTAAAAAACGTATGAAATTATGACACTGATTTCTTTTTGGAACTGAATACGCCAGTCCGCTTATTTCATGATTTTATACAAAGACAAAGATGACACTAATTTCACTGCTTTATTACTGTTTTTAATCGACCGTAAAATGGCATTTTTATCTTCTAAATTTATAGTCGCTTATTTGCCATATAGTTCATTCGTTAGCAATCTTTCCTTGATCTTTAGATAATTGGCGTAAGTTCTACAATAATATCTGGAATCATAATACTATTTATACTTGCATAAAAAAGGTGAAAAACAGTATTTCAACATTTCTTATTTTCTCAATTGACAGGTGACCAGTATTCATTAATGGGTGTTAACGGTCTTGTGTTAAATGAATGTGAAAGGTCGTAGTCCACAAGCCATTTTACAAGCTCTAGACATGCCATTTAAAACTGTGAACACTGTGAGAACATATTGGGGTGTGATTGTAAAAAAGGCTTTCATCTGCTGCTATATTTAAGCCTATCACTTTCACAACTAAAAATTATTTCAGTAGGATTAATTTACCGCCCAAAAAATGAACCAAATCTGTGTTGTAAACTGTACTCTATATAATTTCTTTTACACAGATAATTAACAGGCAATTACAATAGGATTTACTTTCTGATAACACAACATACATTAAGCTGTAGCCATCATCTTCATATTTTCAATTTTAACACATGTAAACCACAGGCATTTATTCAGGGCTTGAAAGATTACTCAATTTTATGATTCCACTTTACCGAGCCATAATCAACCCATAAAGTGACAAGTTAAAGCAAGCACTGCCTTCTATATCATCCAATAACACCGATATGCACTCTCTAGCATAAGGCACTGAGTGGTGAAATGATTTTTTTCTAACTTGTAATTTTCCAAGAATCATTGCCTGCTATGCACTACACTACTCGTATATCAATTCAACAGACAAAATCAATACAAAACAAAGGCGCTTTAATACATTGTTGCTCTTGCCTTTGAAACAGACGAGAATGAGCAAAGCTATCACATGTATGTTTTTCAATTTGTTTAGTAAGAGAGCTTTATGACAGTTTTACGATTATTACGACTGACTTCAATCAATTAGTAAATGCAATGTGATACTTAGATCAATAGACCAGCAGTTATCAAAACAAAACAATGATGACATGTTTTCATGAAATTTTAAATCGGTATGCAATACTTGTGAAATGGAAACAGGAAATCATAGCTTGATCACTTGATGAGTCATTGAGCTGAGTTTTTGGTCAAGAGTAGGCTTTTATGGCATAAATGAAGCTTAAAGGGAAATTAACTATTTCAAACCCCTCTAAAGAATGCCAAGTCACAGATTGTCATGAAACGTACCGCAAAAGATGTTTAAGTTAAAATAGGTTTTTTCTCTCTCTAGTGTTGCATAAAGAAGCATTTTCTGTGAATAACTTTCGAAGCCTTTGTAAATATACTTTTCTGAGAGTTAAACATTGATGCATTTGTTCTGTTAGTTTAGTATTGATCAGTTTTCGAAAGACATGAGTAGGAAGCATAAACAGAACACCAAAATGTTGATACTGAAAAGCTTGAGTTGACAAAGACTACATACCCATGCCACCACGTTCCTCCTTAAAGCCAAAGCTGTCCCCATTCCTAGAGGCTTCTGGCTTCTCATCCTCCTGTAAATATAACAACACATTATAACAAGAGGTCAGTGCAATCATAAAGAACTGGTGCAAGATGGGTTATACATAAACTCTAGCTTTCATTGAAAAGTATAGTTCAACATGAATGGGCTTTTCCACATGCTATTTTTATAAGTTTTAAGCACTTTTTGTATAGGACATATGGCATGAAAATTCAAATTATGCTATCGCCCTGAGAGTGGTGTGAGAACATAATTAAGTTATTTACTCCTTTTTTTACCATACCCTAGATATGCATACACTTTATTTGTTAAATAAACTCCTTTAGTAAAAAGGTAGAACAAAATTATGATTCCAATTGTGATTTTTCTTCGCAAAAACCCAAACAACCTAATAATGTAGATTTCTCCTATAATGCAGCTTATGTTTCCACTTTTCTTGCTTCTGCGATATTCCTTCCCCCCACCCCCTCCCCAGAAGACCCCTTCCCTTAACTGGTGAAATCTTAGTTCCATGAAATTAGGGGGATTTACTAGTCACTGCGGTAGTGATTTAGAACTCAAGCTTACACAGCCTATAAACTTCACTGTTGACACAGCATGTAATTTGAGACTCCAGGAAGTAGAGGCAAACAATAAGTTACTCAAATGTACAGTATATATATAAGAGACCAAGACATGCCGGTTTTTGTTGGGCTACTTGTACAAATGTCAACTTCTGTAAACACACACACATTCTCTCAAATTACTAGAAAAAAACATGGTATATATAACCGTGGTATAGTCATTGATTGACATTTGAATTTGTTCCAAGTTTATGTAACTATGCAGGATTGTTACTGACAGCATGAATACACTATTTTTAACCTGGCTATCAAATTACCTGACCAAGGTGTGGAATGGAAAACATCAGCTTCATACAAAATTGTGTACACTTCTCTTTTATCTTAGAACTCTAAATGGATTTGAACACTTGATCCCCAAGGACATTTTAATTTTAAGTCACTCACAATAAAGTTGTTTTGACTTAATTACATTTGTAACATAAAGAGTTTTCCATGACAAGAAATTGCTTGTTATAGTAATAGTAATAGTTATAGTATAGTTTTGGTTATATTTAGGCTGGTATCTTTGATCTAAATGCCCTGTGGTAGTCCATATATTGCTTATTTGTGTAATCATTAGACCATTGAATATGTAATGGCCATGTTTTTCCTAAGATTTGAAAAATAGGATTCCTGTTAGTTAACAACTTTGGAAACAGTTTGGAGTCCCATGTAATTTTAAGAAAGAACTGAAACTAGAGTCCTTTTACATGGAGTTATAGTACGGAACCTTAAATAGTATCACTGCAGAAGATTAAATTGCATATAAGTTGACAAACAGCATCAATATATCTAATTAGGAAAAACGAATTAGCCATACCATAAGCTTGAACTGACTTAGACAATAAAAGTTAAAGTAATAGTATCATGCTTACCTTGAAAGGTCTCTGGAACAGTTCGTCTCTGCTGTTCCTCATTGAGCCTCGAGATATCGTAGCAGGAGTACTAGAAGCCTCGTCTGAGAAGGCATAGGGGTCGGCAGCAGGGGGTTGAGGGGACAAAGACTTTAGGGGTCGGTGGTTCTGTCCAAAATTTGAACTAGATTGAGTATCTTGAATACCATTCAGCAGCTCTGTTTTGTCATAGCACATCTTCTTGAGAGGGTACTCGAACCTACAAAACCAACATAATGGATGAGTTAATGACTTAGTAAAACTGATTCCTAGGGCAGGCTAGACAGATTCAGCGCTCCAAATAGCATCGTTCAACAAGCACCAACATCAACATAATCGATGGTAAGTTTGAATGATTCACATTCCAAACTCAGCCGTCACTTACAAGATTTCCCAAACCAGCTACGACTCATCTTTAAATTACACTTATTTCTTTCCTCAAAATTGTATTATCTTGAAATAGCTATATGTTTATTTGTGAACAAACCCCAAAAAGGTATAGCATTTCAGGGTTTTCTCCCCAAAGGTTACCTATCCTGGATGCAACAAAAGAGACTTCATCAAAGATTCATTTCTAATTCAGATTAACCAAACAAGACGTGCACTACATTGAAAATCAATAACGGACACATGCAGACTCCTGAGAGAGGCTGAGAATGTTTAGGAAAGTGAACTGGCAGACAAACCTCTTTAGATTGTGTGGTGAGAAATTGAAACATTCTAAGAGCAAACAAATAGTTGTAAACACACTCCCATGTATACACAACCTACTTACAAACAGTTTACTATCGTTACTAATTAACACAGGTGTATGAAAATATGGCACATGTGTGAGGCAATCTGCCAGGTAACAGGTAATTCTTAACTTACTCTAATAATAGTAATTTAGTAAGCTCAAGCCACGTTTCTACAGCAATTGCCGATTTATTACCAAACAATTTTACAGGGAAGTGTATTTTTAGGGTTTAACAGCATTTTAATTTGAGTGCAACACACATGGAATTGTCCTAGCATCCTGTAAATGTTTTTGTTGCATGATGAGTGGAAATTTCAAAGTTGGTAGTGCAATTTTCCTATTGTTACTATATATACTCTATAACAAGCAGCAGAAGTTGACATTTTGACATTTTTCGTGCCCTGTTCATTATATAAAAGCACCCAAGCACTGTAACCATGTTCCCTGAATCCTTAACCAGTACCAACTAACTAATATCGCTTAAAGTTCCTATCTATATGTTTACATTAAACAGAAGTTGATGACCATAGCTTGCCACCTAAAGAAAGTGTTACACATTCAAGAATTAAGCACTCCGGTACAGAAGAAGTGACAACTGAGAACAAATGTATCATCAACATTGAACTATAACATCAACAATGAACTAACTTACATCTGTTTTGTTGTATTGTTGTCAGGGCTTTGGAGATAAACAAATCCTAATTAATCTTTCTAAACTGTGTACAATTATACCATAAATGAATCATTAAGATATAGACTAGATAAATATTCATGTATGCTATTACAACATATTTCCTCAGATAATTCCATCTAAGAATTTCAATGTTAAGATGGATGAAGAAGTATACTTGGATTACTAATCATATAATGAGAGACATGTTACAATTAGTGTAAGTTTGAATGCACTTACCAGTTTGAGACACTATCAAAGTTGTAGAGCGAGTCAGTGACCAGATCTTCATGACCACTGTCCAGCGTGGGCAATGCTGGCCGCTTGAACGTCTTATGCTCCGACTGTTTCTGTTGTGACCGCAACCAACTGTTGATATTTGCCTTAGTACTATCCAATGATTGCTGATTCCACTGAATATTGTTGTTGTTGTTATTACTGTTGCTATTATTACTATTAGTCACACACGCATTTGCATTTTCTAACTTTAGCACACTAGATTGAGGTTTATGAAATGCATTTGTATCAGTACTAACACCATTCACTAGAACACTTGCTGTGTTGTTGTTAGTCAATGTTTGAGTTGCGTTAGGATCTATGATCTGAGTAGGTTTGGGGGCTATTGCTTCCTTCTCCACATGTTTAACGATTGGCGGGTGCGGACTCAGGGTTGGCATCGTGGGGTCCATCGCTGTCCCGTTCTCTAGCTGAGAGGAATTGTGGGAATCCTCCAGAGGGGACGGAGCATTTGAACTAGGAGACTCCAGGTTGACGCTTGTCATGTTGGTAGTCTCTGACCCTGATGCCCCACCCACCTGTGTGAGACTCTGTGAGCTACTGGCCCCTGATACAGGTGTTGATTGAGAGTTTACAGGAAGGACTGAAGTGGCCAGTAACCGAGGCACGTCACACTGTACATATTCCTCCACAACCTGATTGCGACGGTGAAAAGGGGTCGTGCGTAGGAAGCGTGACTGCTGCCTCTCCAATGTCTTGTCCCCTTTCTTCTTATCTAAAGGTTTCCCTTGTAACCCTGAGCTTGTCTTGTTCTTTGAGCCACGTAATCTGCAAATACAGTAATCATGATTTTATAAGCAAAGACAGGGATTAATTTTTATTGACCTAAACTATGAACTTCAAATAGAAAAAAAACCCAATATAATATCCCAACAACTCAATGAAATAACAAATCAAATCATGGACCTATCTCACATACAGGACACACTCAACTTTAGGTCATGCACTTCTCATATTTTACAGTAGCTATGAGGCAGACTTTATGTAAACAAAATTTGCTCCATGAACTTTCATACATTTTTCAAAACTTTTGTCTACAACCTGTGTATATAATTTAGTTTTAGTCTAAGAGGAAGTTCGTACAAAGTATGATTTAACCCACATTTCAACATACTTCTTATTACGTAACATGTGCAACCACAGCTTTCATGTATTCAATATAAACCGCTACGCTTTGAAAGTGTAAACCATAAAACATCAGATTTACATAAAGCCTACAGTTGAGATATTTTCTCTTCTTGTTTCAGAGATAACATAATCATGGTGTGTTTACACTGTGATCAACAGCCGGTTAACCTTGATTGTTCATGCTTTTCAGCTAGACAAAGTACACCTTGAGACGGCCCCTCGTATGGAGGCAGCCATGTTTGCACTATTGTTATACATTCTTGACCTTTCCATGTACTCCCATTATCGGTACACAAGCTTTATATGCTGTCACACTGTAAACAAAGGTAGGTAACCTATAGTCTTCTACAATGGTAGCGATTCCAAACCAAACCAAACCAATATATCGGGATTTTTACAGCCATTCATATTTGCCAAGGCTGAGCCAGACACTAAGCAGACGTTATGCCGAGATTTGACTACTCTTTACCCAGGAAATCAATACGCTTGTCCCAGATTAAGGAAAAGGTATTTGCACACTTTCCACTAACTTCATGTAGTACAAACTACAGTTCTTTAGTCAATAATCATAGTTAGATGTACTAAAAGAACACTACAGTCTATATTTAGGCAAGGCATATACCAGTTTATTTAACCCTACAATTCAATGCTCATCATTTACACTGCTGAACATTCAACTTTATCCGTTTCTCGCTATACAATTATTTTTTTTTAACAACATTTGCACATCATTTGATTCATAAAAGTATGACCCAGTATCACATATATATATGGCTATAGAAACGTTAAATATTCGACTGTTCTCTTAATGATGAGTCATTTATATGCTTTAAAGAATGACAAATAATTGTGGCTCACTGACAAGTTATTTTAATATTCTACATTAGAATGTACCAGTTTGAACTATTTTTAAAGTTCAGTATTTTATTGCTCTTCACTCTAGTGCCTTACATTTGAACTGCTTTTGTCATCCTTTGTTCTATTTAAATTTAATAAAGTTATACAGCTCGACAAAGAAGAAGATTTTTGGTAGAAACCCCAAATATATCTAAAAGCTTAACAGTGAATATTCCAATGCAGCCAAGAACTTGTGGTTTTCAGTAAAATGTCTTCAAATAGCATGAGGACTAACTTTTCCTCTTCATTTAGAACCCCTAGTGAAAGCTCTGTATGCCTTTTGAAAACACATGTTAATAAATGCTAAAATTTGACAACTTGAGACATAACCAATAATGATCTCAGGAAACTTTGGAAATCGTTCCCTTGTCTCTAAAAAAATGAAACGTCTAATCAAGGGCCCTACTGCATTTCCCTAATGATATTATAACAACAACACTAAGTAGACACAAGGATTTAGATCAGAGAAGTGCATAAGGTACCTGGGTGAATAACTACTGATTTATAAATAAGCCACAAAGAGATGTGGAGAAAATATTGACAATTAAGATACAAATTGTAGAAAATGTCTTTACTCATAGCCACATGACAGTAAATGCCTAGCAGTTGCAGCCGCAATAAATTCCACAACAGGTAGAGTACCAAGGGACGCCTGCCGAGTGCTCAAACATTCTACCTGCTTCCTCGTTATATAGCACTTTAATACAGTCTAACCAACACTATCAACACGCAGCAATAACAAACAACAAAGCCAGATATAAGTTAAAACCAAAGAGTACCAGAGAGCGACTGAGCCCAAGTTTCTAGTCAAGTCTACATATTTATCACTCGCTACCAAGGAAAGACTGTACATAGTAGCAATCTTTAATTAATTAATTTTTAGACGGTAGGCAGTGTTTCTGTGAGAGCCAACACTCGATAATAACAGCATGATACACAGTGCAATTATGGGCAGTCATCAGATGAAAGAACGCTCAATCAACTTTGCCTACATTTCTAGATACATAGAAAGCAATAGAAAAGGGAGTCAAGTTTTGAAGTCAGCTTTTCTTTAGTAATGTTAGGCTTGAAATGTCCACTTGTTCTATTGCCCTGCTGAGTGATTTTGGATGAAGTGTTAGAGGCTGATACAACCATTGTGCATTCACCCCTCGACTCTTATATAGTGCAATCAAATAACCAAGAAATAACTACTTTGAATAAATCTAGTAAAAACTACGAAAAGATAATCCAATCTTCCTGTTCTTTACACTATTTGTACAGCCCTATGTCTGGACATACCATTTACAATAGGTCTATATTTATTATTCTAACCCAACTCGTATTAATCCCGGACTCAAGGTAAAAACATCAAAACTTTGAATTTTTATTAATTAATGAATTACGACAGTGCTATATATTGACCTCTATAAGAGAGCTTCATGCATTCACATCTACATAATGTCAATTTGTCAGTATACAAACTTTTCAATTTAAACAAAAACAAAGAATAAAGGGGAAAAAATGAAAGTAAAACCCACACTAATTCCCAGCCCTACAGTAGCTTATAGAGAGAAAAGTTTTGAGAAGGCAACATCAATAGAGGCGGTTCAATGTCCTCATGTTTTAACAGACAGTACACACACACTACTAGGACTTACGCTCTCACTCTGACACTCTTCTTTCCTTTGGCGGTTTTATAGACTACTAACATGATCAGAGATTTGGAGTGATATAAAAAGGTGATAATCAATCAGAAAATAAGCTTTTGGCAGTTAAGTATTTATTTCAGTTTTGTTTTGACTAGATTTACAGAGGATTTCCGCAATTATAACCACTAAATAGAAAGACCTCTCTGCAATAAAGACCACCTTTTCTGGTCCCAAACGTATCATTTTTATTATAAATGGGTTTTGTTATTAAGACCACTTTTTGTCAGTATCAAGGGTGGTCTTGTAAGTGGAACTTCAATAGATAAACTATATTGTCAAATAAAGATCAAAAGTAACAAAAATATCATACTTGATAACTTGAAATTTAAGCTTTGTTACCAGATACATCTCTAAAAAGTGTGGAAATTTACAGGTGGTTTCCCTCTTGCAAAATTTCTTGAAAATCATGCATTTCCCCCAATTTGAGTATTGCATAACACATTATTTTTCCATTATCCTATTTTTTGAGATAGTGCCCTTTCCCAGCTTGTGAAAAAGCCTCACTGTTATGATATTATCCTACTTGGCATCATGTATTTTTCTTTTTTACATCTTTATTATCAGTATTTAATACTAGAAGAGGAGATATTGAATTGGTGGATTATTGAAGATCTTCAATTGTATTTTATTAAACATGTTTTTTTCAATTATCATCTGAATGACAAAATCAGCTCTAAGTAATTCAATGCATCAATGGGTGAATGTGAAAACAGTTCTATCTGCTTCTTTATTCAACAACACTTACAACTATTTCGCTTTCAACCCGTAGCATGTAACAGACAAGATTTCACCCTTTCGTTTTGTTTACTTAATCTATTAACACAAAAAGAAATGGGAGGTCCCGAGAAAGTAGTTTATAGTATACATTAGTACATATCGCGGAGGGAAAGTAGTTTATAGTATACATTAGTACATATCGCGGAGGGAAGGCAATTAGTACATATCGCGGAGGGAAGGCAATAGGGTTCTTAGTGCTGTTCAATTAAGAGGCAGATAAAACACTTGCAGTCACCCCCTCCTGCAGTCACCCCCTCCATATGTACTAATAACTATTATACCACAGTGGAATGTGAAATATTTCCTCTACATTTAGACACATACTAAATGTCACTGTCAACTTTTAAAAGAGACTACCAACCACACATGTAGAAGATTTATATAACTGTAGCTGTTGCATAATGGTTTTTATCTTAGAGCAAAACTTTGGAGAATGATTTAAATGATGGTTGGGAAAATTATTTTAATCTCACCAAATAAGGTTCTAAATAAACTTGTTTACCTACTTGACCAGTGGACCAGTTAAGATTTGGAATACCTAGAACTGACTTTAACTCAACTTGACCAGACATAATGGAATAAACAAACATGTCATGGACACCTTTATGAAATCCAATGTCAATGAATATATCTGATGCAAATAGTTTCCACAAGAGCCGTATTAGTCCAACATTTCCCTAGACATTGATGTCTTTTGGTCCTAGTTTAATGTCAAGGCAACGGTCAAGGCTAGAACCATAGGGAGAAAAACCCATACAATCCAAACATCTGAATACAAACTCTAGTACTTTATGCTGCTAAATATTCAATACCACACAGACAGCCAATAGTCATGGTAAAGAAAACCAGATGCAGCAAAGTGTTATACTTTACTAGCCCCACAATGAGAATAGTCTGTGGATTCATTATTTGCTCTTAAAATCTACACTTAAACAATTTGTTTTACAAGTACATATGCAGAACTGCAGATCCAGTAAAAACGTCCCTGTCTCAATGTTTGAACACCCCTAGCACAGGGATGAAAGTTGCCTCAACTTGAAAACCTGAAAATGGGGGCCCGGTAGGTCCAGAGCAAGTTTGTTGGTCAAAATACCAGCATGAGGGTAATAAAGCTGTTGCAAATACGGTTCCTTGGTGGTCAAATTACCAGATTGAGGGTCACACACATGATGGTTGCAAATACAGTTCCTTGGTAAATATCCCAGATTATGGGCCACAAATACAGATTCCTTGGTCGAAATACCAGATTAAGGGTCACATAGTTGCTTCAAATACAGATTCCTTGGTCGAAATACCAGACTGAGGGCCACATAGTTGCTGCAAATACAGATGCCTCGGTCAAAATACCAGATTGAGGGCCACATAGTTGCTGCAAATACAGATTCCTTGATCGAAATACCAGATTACGGGTCATATAGTTGCTTCAAATATAGATTCCTTGGTCGAAATACCAGATTACGGGTCATATGGTTGTTGCAAATACAGATTCCTTGGTCGAAATACCAGATTAAGGGTCACATAGTTGCTGCAAATACAGATTCCTTGGTCGAAATACCAGATTGAGGGTCACATGGTTGTTGCAAATACAGATGATAGAGAAAGGCTCTCACAGCATCAGATCTATAAAGGCCCCTAGTATGAAGACTATACCTTACCTTACACAGTTACAGGAGGTTTTACATGTAGGGTCTGACAGGTCCCAGCTGCCTGACTGTACATCATCTAACATACTCTCTGCTGGCCTGTAAATACACACACAAATAACACATTGAATTACATGGATTATATAGATTGATTTACTGTAAACTACCATTCATCTTCACTTACTTGTTTGGTTGCTAAAGTACACAGGGTAATAACACAGTTGAATATTTAGATAGATAACTGTAATATCATTAATCACGCGTTATTTTGTTCATTTTTCGTTAAATACAAACAGACAAATCACACACAATTACATTGCTTATATAGATGTAACAATCTAGGGGTGAATGTGGAAGGTATCTAGTAGATTCTTTACTCTCACAACCATTTTAAATTTATCCATCAACCTGTAAACTACCTTTAATTTTCACTGCTCCACTAATTATTTATTTTGTTGCAATCCAAAAGCGATGCCACACAATTTTAATGATCTAATACATATATTATTCAAACGAAAGTGTCCATGTTGTCTCACAGGAATACATATAAGGAAAACATGTATTGATGCAATCAGACAGGAAACTTCAATTTCAAAGGAACAATATTTGAAGTGTGAAGCTTTATTCAATTATGCAGAATGAATTATTCCCATGTATAATTTCAATAACCTTGTACACTTTAAACTGTAAACAACACTCAATAACTGTTAATTGGAAATTTGCTATATGCTGGGGCATTATTATAGTCTTGTACAATTAACACGAGTCTTGTACAATTAACACGAGTCTTGTACAATTAACACGAGTCTTGTACAATTAACACGGGTCTTGTACAATTAACACGAGTCTTGTACAATTAACACGAGTCTTGTACAATTAACACGAGTCTTGTACAATTAAAA
>ENA-OREC01000630-OREC01000630.1-marine-metagenome-genome-assembly--contig:-NODE-630-length-14744-cov-6.035726_pt1 | contig 14744 bp, 6 predicted proteins | sample MGYA00248626_ERZ508543 | MGnify/ENA primary metagenome ERZ508543 (study PRJEB26211, sample SAMN05518279) | marine metagenome | isolation source: Puget Sound, Washington, USA | host: Bankia setacea | place... | reverse complement strand
TAAGGTATTTGTTCAGTATACAATAAGGTATTTGTTCAGTATACAATAAGGTATTTGTTCAGTATACAATAAGGTATTTATTCAGTATACAATAAGGTATTTACGGTGATATAACTAACAAGTGCATTGAATATGACGCATGCATGTCTGTGTATAACCTCAGCGATGTCGTACGTCTCGATAACACAATCCCAACAATCAATCTAAACCCAATTAAACATAAGTAAAGAAGTAAAAGCCGGTCGATTACAATCTGGCGCATGATCAACATGTCTTCAGTTTAATCATCACTTGTAACGTGAACGCGCACATGGCTGATGTTCTTTATGTTAATTATTATGAGTTCGAGCATTAGTTTGTTGAAATCCTTTCGTCTTGGATTGTTAACAAGTAATACATGTTGATAATAATCAGGAAGGAAATAGAAAACTGCACATCGGCCACTGCAAACATAAACCCGCCCAACTATCTATGTGCAAAGTTCAACGATCGATGTCTTTGAATAGAATATGTTGCTGCCCAAGCGGGTAAAGCTTAAGTTAAGAGTTGTTGAATGGCACTTCTCAATGGTCACTTTTTCAAACACAACTACGTATGAGGTCTTTGTAATAGAACACAACTATAGGAGCGTAATGTGACGTTTAAGGTGTAGCTATTAGAATGTGTACAACGCAAATGCTGATCAGTTCAATAAGCAAGATTTTGGAAGGAATTGAAAAGAAGAAATACAGAAAACGAGCAAATACTCCACAGACACAAATAACATATGGTAATTAAACAAACAACCAGCCCCAAACACAATGAGTTTTGGTTCAGTTTAGTTTGATCATGTGATATTACTTTAAGAGTTGTAATCACATGCAATCTTTACCAAAATAACTCGTACCTCACCTGTATTATATTCTGCGATAAAACACGGGTTCAGATGTGCTGTTTCTTAACTATGACATATTATCCAATTTTTAATATCAAAGTAAAAACGTGTGTTTACTTGTATTTCGATATAGTAATGAAATGAAGCAAATGAGTTGGACCACAATTGATGTCATCATAAGAAACGGCCTCACACTATGTTATCACTTAAACTATCTCATCCCTTGATTTTGACACAAAAAGCATGCATACATTAAAGCTACCTGTTATAGTCACATTAATCTTATACTATATCGTCCAGATCTTAAGAGCACTTCTTTGTTTTATAACGACTCTGATGTCTAACTAGTATGTAATATATGCTGTTGTAAAAACGTCAGGACGGATTGAATACTTACAGGCAGATGTTCTTTTAGATGACACATATTAAGTGACAAATAAACATCCCCGAATTCTTGTTGACACTGAATCAGATAACCAGTTAATTATACCTTAACTGATTAATTACACGCTTTTTTCTCATGCTTTAATTTAAACAAACGTTTTAAATTACTGACGGAACTATTTTAGGTTTTGAGTTTTTTTATTTAGACAAAACAAAGTAAAACGTAAACTCGAAATTATAAGCGATGAAAAGTATGTAGTGTGTTTTGAAAACTGTGAAGGATTTAATGTTGAACAAAACACACAACATCACAAACTCACCAATTCCGATATCGTGAATACCATTTAAGTGTTAGTCTTCACTAAACTGAAAAAACAAAAAAACTTGATTTGTTTTACAACGATAACGCAACAAGTACATACCAGTTATATTAGCATGCTCGTTGACACCGATGTTTGCGTCCAAGTAGTCTTTGTGTGGGAGGAAACCAAATTAATCGTAGGAAACCCTTGGTGACCACACGACCATCTCATATACGACATGAAATAAATGTCAGTATTTTACCCACTGCTGATAACCTTGCATTGAATGTATTCTTTACTCCTTTACTCATACATGCACATCTCGTTGCTTTCACCGCCGCATTTTCTATTGTTAATCTTTAATATTTCAGATACGAACTAAGTGGACTCCAAACAATGGTATCAGTAGCGATGACACGACATCAGAACAGACTACCACGTACTCCAAGCGCAGTCGAAGGAAGGACAGACGGTGCTGCTATGTTCCAAGACCACTGCTCATTTGTTTGCTCATTCTGTTCGGTGTCCTACTTCTTGCCGCGGTGGTTGCAGTTGTTGTCATACTGGCGATGCAAGAACCCGGAGGTAGGTCGGTCCTTCTGTTCCGTTCCCACTTTCCCATACAATTTAGATGAGCAACCCGATTATCGCCAAATAAACACTTTCCCATATCAATTAGAAGAGCAACCCGACTCTCACCCAATAAACACTTTCCGATATAATTTAGATGATAACCCGATTCTCGCCCATTAAACACTTTCCTATATAATTTGGATGAGCAACCCGATTCTCGCCCAATAAACCCTTTCCCAAACAATTTAGATGAGCAACCCGGTTCTCGCCTATAAACACTTTCCCATATAATTTAGATGAGCAACCCGATTCTCGCCCAATAAACACTTTCCCATATAATTAAGATGGACAACCCGATTCTCGACCAATAAACACTTTCCCATATAATTTAGATGAACAACCCGATTCTCGCCCAATAAACACTTTCCCATATAATTTAGATGAAAACACGATTCTCGCCCATTAAACACTTTCCCATATAATTTAGATGAGAAACCCGGTTCTCGGCCAATAAACTCTTTCCCAAACAATTTAGATGAGCAACCCGATTATCACCCATTAAACACTTTTACATGCAATTTAGATGAGAAACCCGATTCTCGCCCAATAAACACTTTCCCATATAATTTAGATGGGCAACCCGGTTCTCGGCCAATAAACTCTATCCCAAACGATTTAGATGACCAACCCGATTCTCGCCCAATAAACACATTCTCTTCCTGTCTCAAAAATATGTTGTTTTTGAGGGTTTGTTTATTTATAAAGTATTGGTATAAAGTTTGTATATATTCAGATGGTTAACTAGTTACAAATGTACTATGCACTGGGTATTGCTGCAATCTTGTTCACACGTTCGGTTATATAAACTTTCTTAGTTTGAATTCAAACAGTGTTCATTTGTACTTTTTGGCTATCTAGTGTGCTGAATTCGAATAGGAACAGCTTAATTTGGCAGTTTACATTGATATTTAATTTAATAAACAGTTCATTGTTAAGGTGTAGCAACATTCAATCTTAAATTTTCTATGTACCCAAAAGAAATACAATTGAACGTGTGTTTGCTATGGCCGGATCAAATAATAAATTAATCCAGCTGAAGTTTATTCAACATATTTCATACACAGTTTAACATAGTTCAGACAACTACATCATGAATGTTAAAACAGAATATATAGTTCACCTATACATATATATTAACACCAGTTTGTAGTTGTAAGAAAAACACAGCGAATCCTTTAAAATCTATGATTAACACTGAGAGTAAATTCTTGATTATGCAATCCATCCCTGCCCATATAAGCATGTTTTCTTTGTATATAACTTTTAGACAACACCGAGGTGAGACGATACAATATGCAGGCAAGTGTGATCAACCAACAATATACCGAAGCGCTGGCAGACAAAACTTCCTATGAGTTCAGAAACATTTCCCAGACGTTTTGTGATGAGGGGAGGTTGATAATATTTGTTGTTTGTTGTTGTTTTGTTGGGACGGGGATAACCGTCATTCCTGTTTGCCCTATATTTTCATCCATTCAGGGGCGCTAGACGGTAAAACATGCTTAGTTTCTTTTTTGTGAAGATTTGTTCCTAGTTGCTGAAGATGACTCAACAAGTTAAGGTAAATTCACAGGCCAACACAGGCGCATTTGTATATTTCGCCATCGTATTGTCCCAACATGCAGTGATTGAGCGGTCTTATTCTGACAGGTGCATGGCTTAACCTTTAAATATGATGCAATGTTTGAGTGAATAATACTAAGTTGGTTAAGCTTAAATAAGCATATACTAAATACACTCCAACATATACTAAATACACTCCAACATATACTAAATACACTCCAACATATACTAAATACACTCCAACATATACAAATAGTGGGTGAAACATGGACCTTTTAAAATTGAAAACATGACTCTAGATTTACATGTGCTCTTATATAAGGTTTTCATTGTGGGGGAAATAATATAGAACATATATCTACTCGGTTTGAAACGTGCTTTTGATAACATAGCTTTAGATTAGAGCACGTCACAGGCTCACAACGTAAACAATATTTAAACAACTCATGCGTTAAGCTACTTTGTGCAATTGTAACCCATTATACAACTTCCTTCTTCCTCGTAAAAAATAATTCCCTATCAATAATTATTGATACGTATTATATGTGGGATCTGCATTGATAATCATAGCATAGTAGAAAGGACTGGTTTGTCTAGTCAACTGCATTCAAGCCGTGTCTCTTATCTATCCAATTGAACAACTGCATTCAAGGCGGATCTCTTATTTATCCAATTAAACAAGTGCACATATACTAACATAAACATTTTATAACTAGAGAGCAATGTTTGATGAGGGGTGGCGTGGCGCAGTGGTTAGAGCGTCCGGTTCGTAATCGATAGATGCCTGTCAGTCTTTAGTTTAAACATCCCATTAAACGCTCCCATTTTCCCCTTCATCAATATACTTTAACTTTTTCTCTCAGTACTGGTACATTCCAGGAACAGATTTGAGCGTGTTTAATATAAGAAATCATTGCGTCTTTCACAATCGAAGTAAAATAAAATAGTAGAAACTAAACTATGGTTAAATGATAAACAGTTATTTGATAAAACAATCAATATTTCATAATTCTTAGTAGATACATACTTATGTAAGAGTTATTTGACCTTCATTCCTTGTGCTGAGTAAAAGACAATACCAGCCACTCCTAGTTCTTGTTTTGACCATTTCAAGTGTATATGTACAGTAAACTAAGCCCGATTCATTACACCTTGTAATGTTTTCTTTGCAGATTCATCTCCAGACTGATGATTCAAGATATAAGGGATGTATTGTGAACGAACTAAAGTAAGATCCTTTATCTAGCTATTTCCCAAATCATTGTTTGAACAATAATATAAAAATAAGCACGTTAGTACTTCTATCTTGATCATCCATTTATTTTATTTAATGAAAACCAAAGAGTTAGCACGCCTTATCCAAAAAGGTAACGCCATGAAAAACGCCAATGTCACAAAATGGCCGCAAAACCTTCAATCATTACGGATAGCATGACCTATAAAAAGGAAACATGTCATTTATTTGTTTCAGATATGTTTTATTAAAACTGATTTCTACCAATAAATAAACTTTCATCGGAGCTTATGATGCATACAGTAGTTGTACACGTAAGTAAATATGACAAAGCTGTATGTTTACTATTGTCTACATGCTTCCAAATCTCTGAACTCAAACTCAAAAATACGTAACATAAAAACATAACGTGCATTATCATTATTTAACACAAGTTTGTACAATAAAACACACAAATTCATCATCTATGCCTACTGCTGCAAAGATTGTATTTTATCATATGTATTCCAGAAACGGGAGTGTGATTGTCATCTTCACAATTTTCATCCAGACGACCACTAATGCGCCTTTGTTGGAAAGAGACGACCTTATTATTATTGTTGGACTGGTGATACCTGATGACGCTACTTATAAGTACTTAGATTATCTACAAATTGGGATTCCCACTGTTCAACTCCTGGACACAAATGTAGTAGAACCAGAAGAAGTCCCTCAGAGTAAGCATATAGTTTTGCTTTGTTTGAGTATCGTCACGTATTAAGACAGAAACATACACTTAAAGGTTGTGATTCAAACATTGAGGTAAAATGTTCAAATTCTGAAAGTCTCTGTAAATAAACCCACTATATTGTATTAAACAGCACTTTATTGGAAACAAAAGAAACATTATTCGCATCCATACAACACATCTAAATCATTATTCACGTAGAAATATACAGTGTGATTGGGAGGATAAGCAATATGTACGTATATGATTCATTCAATGTCTTTTATATTACCTGCATGATTTGGAATTGATGTCCTTGTAAGTGTATATTATAGTCTCTTACGACATGCAACAACTCTAATGTCATTTATCTACACATGAAGTTTATTACCTACTAAACGTTATTGGTTATTATACTCTAGACTGGTTCACCTCATATCTAATAAGGCATTGATACTATATCATCATTTATTATTGTTGTTAAATCATGTTGTTATTATTGTTAAACTATGTTGTGTTGAGGGCCTTATGGAAGATAGATGTACATCTAATAAGCACTCGTTAATAAAAGTCTTCATTATTATTTATTATTATTTAATCGGAATGTACAGCCTGTAATGTTAGAAATAGAAAACTCGCAAACAATAGTACATCAAACATAATCAGCATGAAACTAACGACTGTGTTGAAGGTGATATCGAGGCAGTACATGGACATATGGTGAGACAAAACAATATTGTTAACGTTATGCACCTTATGTACTGCACGAATACGACATTAGGTACCACAACCGTCACTAAAATGTAACTTTAGAGTCCATTGTACGCTGTGTGGTGGATGCCTCTATAATGAACTCTAGATTGTTTAAAAATGCCAACTGGTAATAAAAAAAAAAGTACCAATCACGTGGAATTTTCGCGTTGACTGAATTGGTTGTATATACATGTATTTCGTTATCATTTTTTTAGGACTGCCCTTTGAAGCGGATTGCACAGTAACATCGGACTGTGAAACCAAGCTATCCTCCTGTATGGACAACGAGTGTGTCTGTAGACCAGAGAGGTTTCACAACACACAGAACGACTCATGCGACGCAAGTAAGTAGAGAACCATGTATAGTTAGCCGAGAAGAACCAAATGACGGAGTGTGTTTATCTATAATACAAACAATGCTTATCTAGACATAGTCAGAATGGGATGGTGGCATATAAGTACTTGAACATCGTTTGTTTTGAATGTCTGACACAACCAATGTAGTCTATTAGACTTAAACAAGGACACGACCACCTTACTGAAACTGGTTTGTCGATGTTTAATATTGTACGATCGGTTACATCGAATCCGACATAACGTTTGAATGGGTGCATTTCAAATTAAATATTTCTTTCGGGGGACTAAAATGTTGAGTTTGACCTTTCGTCCATGTGTACAGGTGATGTATTGTATGGGTTGTATTTTCAGTCGACTGTGGAGAAGTACCATCAGTATCTAAAGGAGAAGGCTCAAGTGACGGGACTAGTTATGGTAGCACTTTGACAATCACTTGCAACGAAGGGTATGTGGCGACCAGTAGCACAGTCCAGTGTACGCAAAACGGTAATTGGGGAACTATACCTCAATGCATCGCTATCAGATGTCAACCTTTCACAGTAGTCTCTCCTCTTGGGTTGGTAGATTCGAACGGACAGACTAATGTATTTGGGGATTCTATACAGCTTCAATGTGACGACGGCTATACTATTGTAGGTTCTGAAACTATAACTTGCCAATCTAATGGCGAATGGTCAGTGACGCCTTCTTGTTCTCCAAATCCTTGTACAGAGTTTACACTCGAACCCAACAGCAGCAAATCAGTAACCGAAAGCCAGGGTAATTTTAAAGACGAGATACTAGTTACCTGTGACGAGGGTTATACCTACGAATACGCTGATGTAACTACAGAGGAATGCAAAGGCGATACAACCTGGACATCACGGGTGAACTGCATCATAAATCCATGTACCAATTATCAGGTTCCACAACATGCCACCGTTGTAGCCGGCAATACAACAACGAGCAATTTCGGTGACACAATCAGGCTATCATGCAACAATGGGTACATGTTAAACGGTAATGCACTTGTAACTTGTCAAGCAGATGGATCTTGGTCTGCTAGTCCATCTTGCACAAATGTAGAATGTCCTGCCTATGTTGTACCAGCCGGAAGTAATAAACAAGCGGTAAGTGAATCAACAGGTAGTTTTGTGGGTGAACTTTCAATTACCTGTAACGATGGATATCAGTTGAGAGATGCTTCAGTGAGTACAGAGTTATGTCAAGCTGATGGCAGTTGGACACAACGTGTTCAATGTGAAGCTGTAATGTGTGATGTATATACTACACGTACTAACATGGTTATTATCGACGGAAGTATATCTACTACATCCTATGGTAACTTCATTACTCTAGGATGTGATGATGGGTATGATATTGTCGGGGCTAGCCAAGTAACGTGTCAGACTGACGGGTCCTGGACAGACGATGTATCATGCCAACCTAAATCGTGTTCCATGTTTGTACCTGGGACCGGATCGCACAAAAGCGCCACAATAACTACAGGTGTCTTTATGGAAGACATAAAGATAACATGTGATGATGGTTATCAGTTTAAGACTTCAAGCACAACAACGGAACTATGTCTATCAGATGGCAGCTGGACAAACAGAGTTGAGTGCGTTGCTGTTTCTTGTGAAACATATGTTGTTCCCCAATTCGCTACAATTGTATCTGGTAATCAAGGAGGAAGTGTTTTTACTGATGAAATTGTTTTGAGTTGTGATACAGGTTATGGTATATTAGGTATCGAGACAGTGTCTTGCAAGAGTGATGGAAGCTGGACAGAAAGTCCAACATGTGCTCCTATTCAGTGTATCGCATTCTCTCCAAATGTCCACGAAACTGCGAGCGTAACGGCTGGGAAGTTTATGGATCAAGTAGTAATAATATGCGATGTTGGTTATGAATATGAAAACGAAGCGGTGACTACGGAAGAGTGCCTATCAGATGGAAGTTGGACAAACAGGGTATCATGCCAAAAAGTATCGTGTGGAGACCTACAATCGCCTCCTGATACTAGGGTTGTTTTGACAAACGGCAGCAGGTACATGGATGTTATTGTCTTTTCTTGCCAAGCTGGATATGAATTGCCCGAGGGTACCCAGATAACAATAACATGCACAGAAAATAAAGTTTGGACCCCGGAGTTCACATGCGGACGAGTCAGTTGTGGTGCGTTCACAACCCCGTCAATGAGTACAATAAATCAAACCGGGTCTTTATATGAAGACATTGTAGATATTAGTTGTACTCCAGGTTACTCAATTTCTGGAGCAAATCAGTTGACTTGCCAGAACGATGGCAGCTGGGAAACACCCGGAACCTGTGAACCGATAGATTGTAGCGTATTTATACCGCCTGCAGATGCCATTGATAGCATGGAGAGACAAGTAACGTTTGGTGAAACTGTCGATGTTCAGTGCTCAGACGGTTATGTATTGGTAGGGATGTCTCCTGTTCAATGTCAAACCAATGGTGTTTGGCCAGATTTAGAATGCGCTGCTGTTAATTGTACTGGAAATGTGACTGTTCAAAATTCAGTAATTTCATACCTTGACCTAACATCTGTTTCAGTCGAATGCATCGTAGGATATGCTCTACAAGGGAACACCATAGTAAACTGTGTAGATGGGACCTGGGAGGAAGAACCGATCTGTGTTATTAAAGATTGTGGGGCATATCCAAATATTGCCAACGGCTCGATCTCCAATATGCAAAGTACAAGTTATCTTTCCGTTATAACTGTGTCATGTAACGTTGGCTTTGAACTAGACAGTGATTCAAACGGTAAAGCAACATGTGACGCAAGTGGAAATTGGAGTTTGATACATTCTTGTAATATCATTGATTGTGGATCATACAATGCACCCAACCAAGGATATGTTACAGACGTTAATCATGCCACGGTATTTGAAACAGAGATAAACATCATGTGCGTAGAGGGTTACACCTTGTCTGAAAACATTCCCATAACATGTCAGGCCAATGGCCTATGGAGTACTTCGCCAACCTGTGATATTGTTGATTGTGGAATACCTCAAGTTAGTAACGGAATACTTAATGCATCTGAAACAGCTTTCAACACTGTAGTTTCAGTTGATTGTGAGATAGGCTACAATCTGATAGGGACAGCAAATATAGCATGCCAAAGCAATGGCACATGGACGGAACTTCCAGAATGTAGAACAGTGTCATGTGGTTTGATTTCTGTTTCTAATTTTGAAACAGCGGAAACCACATATGGTACTGTATATGGCGATCACGTTAACATTACTTGCGATACCGGGTACTTAATATATGGACAAGGGTCAGCATTGTTTGTGTGTGGTGATGACGGAAGCTGGAATAAATCACTAAACTGTCAGCCGCGTGATTGCGAACAATTTGAGGTTCCCGCTAACTCGTTGACATCTAGCACTGGTTCTTCCGGTTATAAATTCGGCGATGTTGTCAATTTTGATTGTGACAGTGGATATATTCTATTCGGTAATGCATCGGTAGGATGCCAGGTTGACGGGAGTTGGGAGCTACCTAGATGTATAGCATGTCCAAACTTTGAAGTGGCTAATGGAAGTGTAAATTTCATGACCAGTACTGCAGATGTGATATGTAATGAAGGATTCGACTTGATCGGCAATAACAACTTAACTTGCCTCGAAACAGGCCAATGGTCGGATGAAGTGAATTGTGTTATAAAAGATTGTAACATGCAACCAATTATAAATAACGGCGTAGTTAACCTGGATGCTGACATGACAACGTTTGGGGCAACGGCCAGGGTAAACTGCAACGAGGGATATATTGGTGACGGGACAGAACGAATAGAGTGTTTGTCGAGTGGTCAATGGAGTGAGCCTGGGATCTGTAATGTCGTCGATTGCGGCCAGTATGTTTCCCCTTCCAATGCTATTGTAAACAATCCACAATCAGACACACACTTTAACGCAACAATAACGGTGTCTTGTGACAATGGTTTTGAGTTTGCAGACGGTAATACAGACATGGTAACTTGTGAATCTGACGGTCAGTGGCATGGTTCTCCCGAGTGTGTAAGAGTTAGATGCATTACGTTTGATGTCGATGACAATACTGTTTCTACCATTAACGCGTCCAATATTTATGTATTTGGAGATTCGATAGAGTTTGCATGTGTTGAAGGGTTTACACTAGACGGAAATGAGGTAATTACTTGTCAAGCACATAGATTATGGACACTTATACCTATTTGCTTCAGAAATATGTGTGTTTTACCCGTCACCCCAACGAATAGCAGTATCAATCCTGACAGTGCAACTTATTATTTCAACGATACTGTAAATGTAAGTTGCGATTTAGGATTCATGTTAGATGGTGTAGATCAAATTCGCTGTTTATCTGACGGAAACTGGACAACAAGTCCTTCATGTGCTCGTATTATTTGTGAAACATTTATAAAACCAGAGAATAGCATTATAAGCGTAAGTTTAGGTAATCATGTATATGAAAGTGTCATCCCAATTACGTGTGAAAACGGCTACAATATACAAGGTGAAGACCATGTAGAATGTCAAGCCAATGGAACTTGGACAGCTCCTCCAACCTGTGCTCCAATTGATTGTGGACAGTTTACAATGCCAGACAATGGGGAATACCAGGATGACGGTACCACATTTGATTCTATCGTATTCATTAATTGCAATGATGGCTATACTATAGACGGTATTGAAAATTCAACCTGTTTAGCCTCAGGAAACTGGAGTGAATTAGGTGCATGTGTTCCTGTTGATTGTGGCAGTATAAGTACTCTGGGTAACATAAGAACATTAAACGACAACAATAGTACCACCTTTGGGACGACTGTCACATTTGCCTGTTTGGAAGGACACACATTTGTCAATGCAAATAGTACTGCAATGGAATGCATGGAGACAGGAATGTGGTCAGAGGAACCAGTTTGCGAACCTGTTCCGTGCTCGTTGTTTGATATACCAACACACGCAATATTGGTTAACTCTTCTTCGGAGTCTTACGTCTATGGGGACATAGTGTACGTACAGTGTAATCTTGGATCATTTCTGAATGGCAGTAGTGAGATTGAGTGTGTGGCAAATGGAATGTGGACTAACCTTCCAACTTGTGAACAAATAGCATGTCCATCATTGTCTATAGATAATGCTACGCTTTCTACCAGTTCACTAATGAACGTCACCGTTTATTGTGATGATGTGTTTGATATAGTTGGTCCTACCACAGTTGTTTGCCAAGATGATAGTACATGGACCGAGATACCCTTCTGTAATCTGACAAGATGTGGTGAATTACAACTAACGACAGCGATGAGCACGGTCGAACCTGAGTTCTATTTCGATTTAGGGACTACTGTTGAATTGAGATGTGAAACAGGGTTCACACATAATGGTTTGAACTTTGCAACGTGTATGGCTGATGGTATGTGGGAAGTGGGTATTACGTGTGAGATCGTTGACTGTGGAGAGTTCGTCCCACAAAACAACACATTTGTAGTAAGCTCTAATTCTACATTATACAATGCGACACTCATTGTTGATTGCATCGATGGTTACGATATGTCTGATAACGCGTCGAATACCGTTATGTGTACCGAGGAAGGGTTATGGATACATTCCTTTGACTGTGTACAGATAGAATGTGAACCGTTTGATATCCCCGCTAACGGCACAGTTGGTACCACCTCTGGTTCGTTTTATGTTGGACATGTCATTACTGTGAATTGTGATATTGGGTTTTCTTTTGAAAGTGAAAACACTGCAACGTGTCAGCAGAATGGCACGTGGACGTATGTACCTTCTTGTTTAGCCATTACATGTGATCCTCAAATTAATATTTCAAATGCCACTGTCTCGTCCACCCCAGATACGTACTTTTACAATGACACCTTAGAGATAACATGCGCACCTGGTTTTGAACTTAACGACGCATCAACAGTAATGTGTTTAGAGAGTGGGAACTGGAGTACTTTACCTTCATGTATTCGAATAAAGTGTGAAAACTACACCTCCTCAATATATACTGTTGTAACTGGAGAACAGTCTGACAACGAGTTTGGTGATGTACTTGAGATTAGCTGCATCACTGGCTATATATTAAATGGATCGTCAACGGTAGAATGTTTAGATGATGGGTCTTGGAGCCAAAACTCACAATGTGATATAGTAGATTGTGGCGACTTCGTAGCACCGCAGTTCGCAACAATTGAATCAAATTATACATCGTATGGCGTCGAAGTCAAATTATCATGCATTGAAGGTTATTTCCTAGAGGGGCAGAATATATCAACTTGCACGGAAACAGGAAACTGGACATTGGGTGGTGAGTGTGTTCCTGTTGATTGTGGAAATTTCACTACTCCAGTGTTTAGCTCAGTAGCAGGAAACTTCTCAACGACATTCGGATTTTCTGTTAAGTTTGCATGTGACGAAGGCTACGAGTTTGTTAGTAATGTTACAAGTATTGAATGTTCTGATGTGGGACTCTGGGTTGGAGGTCCTGAATGTACAGCTACTCCATGTGAACTCTTTACATTACCCGCCAACTCAACATTTTCAAATTCAACCAGCGTTGACAACGTTTTCGGTGACGTCGTGTATATCGATTGTTCAGAAGGATTTAAGCTGATTGGAGATAATGCAGTTACATGTACTACAAATGGTGTTTGGAGCAGCATACCATCGTGTGAAATATATAACTGCCCTGAGTTGGAAATTCAAAATGCAACTATCACATATAACTCGATAACAAATATCACTGTAACGTGTGACAGTCGGTATACTTTAGAAGGCCCGTTAGAGGTAAGTTGTACTGATAACGGAACATGGACAGAAACACCAGTCTGTATCTTACAAGTATGTGGTGAACTGCTGATATCTGATGTAATGACCATCAACGATACTGATGACTTTGTTGATGTGATAGTTAGTGTGAATTGCATGGAAGGCTATACACAGAACGGCTCTGACACTGTCACTTGTATGCCGGACCTGTCGTGGAGTGGTTTGCCCACCTGCGAGATAGTTGACTGTGGAGTTTATGTCGAGGATGATGAAACTTACTCGGTAGAAATCGGATCTACATTGTATAATACATCACTAATGGTAAATTGTATACCAGGAATGATACCAAAGGCTGACTCAGATACCAATGTTGTATGCAGTGCCAATGGAACATGGGTCGGATCTCCGGGATGTGAAATACAAGGTTATTATTTAAATGTTTAAACCACTCACTGCGCTGCCTCGAAATACTGGCAATGATAACTTTTCCCATCAGATGCATTTCTTTAAGATTTACATTTAAACCTTATACATATAACAAGAACACTGTGTCAACTATGCTAGTTTGGACAAATGAGGTTTGCTTTATGTTGTTAATTCAGAGAAAGTATTTCGGTTTCAATACTAAATTTAAACAAACACCCCGTTCTAAACGAAGATAATGCTTAACGATTATGTTACTTTCAGGATCTCTGACATTTAGCCAGGAAAGCTACTTCTTTGAACGAGGTGACACGTTGAACATAACTTGTAGTGTTACCAATGCTATAGACTGGCAACTGTTAATATTGCAAAAGATGACAATGGATGGCTCGTTGGTTGATATTGTTCATGTTAACGGCTCATCAGGATTAGTGCTTCTGGATCCAACAGCCGGGTATATGAGTGAAATAACAGGTATACTCATGGCTGATTCACTTCTAAATGTATGGATGGAAGACATTGATTGTGGAGATGAAAGCATCTTTGTATGTTCCCTGCTTGTTGGAAGTGTGGAAAGTCCTGTGGATATGATACAAGCAAATACGTCTGTACAAATCATTGGTAAGAAACCATTACATTAGATTGTACACATTATGTCCGAAATATACATATATAAACATAAGTTAACAGTTAAACTAAGTAAATATACATATATAAACATAAGTTAACAGTTAAACTAAGT
>ENA-OREC01000629-OREC01000629.1-marine-metagenome-genome-assembly--contig:-NODE-629-length-14746-cov-13.007431_pt1 | contig 14746 bp, 9 predicted proteins | sample MGYA00248626_ERZ508543 | MGnify/ENA primary metagenome ERZ508543 (study PRJEB26211, sample SAMN05518279) | marine metagenome | isolation source: Puget Sound, Washington, USA | host: Bankia setacea... | reverse complement strand
GGTTCTGCGTGGTCATTCGTTTTTTCATCCCCGCCACAACAGCCAATGACCTCCGACTTCGAAGGATTTTCTATCCCTGATTTTATCTATTACATTTATTTTCCTATCTTAATTCTTTAGAAAGAGAGCCAGTATTTCCCTTTTCAATGTTCAGTGCTAAACAAGGGAACTACTGGTACCGTTTTTATAACGTCTTTGGTATGACGTGGTCTACCACTAGGAAATCGAGAAGGCGATACATGGCACTTTAAAGTTTCTTAAAACAGAGCTTTCACTATGACAATGTACATAACAATGAAAAATAGAGATGAGTTTATTATAACAGCAAACTTGCTTTATCAATGTATCAGTACATGTAGAAGTATTACTGGCAGATCAGACTTTATAACTGAAAACAACTTTAGGTGTTGCAGAGGCAGTATAGAAGTCTTCTATTGTTGAATCATCCAATTATTTTGTTAATATTGAAATGCAGGTTGGCGTAAGAACCTTCAATTTGTTAAACAAATCTACAGATTTACAACAAAGCATGTACATGTAAGTTTATGTTGATAATAACCTTATTGATGATTAACCATCTGATCTATACCCACAGTTCATGTGTTTGAATGGTCAATTCTTTGCACAGGTGTGCTCACAATATGCTATGTAAATTTCACTTAAAATGTTTTCATTGTAAATGAAATATTGAGTATATGTGTAAGCATTCAAAAGAGAGTGAGAGAAGAGTTCTATATATATACAAATATTCATTCTCTATGTATACATGTGTAGATCTATATATATATATATATATGTTTCATTCTTTACTGTTTTTTGCATGTTTATTGTGTTCATGTAAAATTTACTCTTCAATATAATGGAGGAAATAAATATGTACATTGTATATATATATGCATCATTTCAATGTATAAATATCTCAACTGTCTTTAACCTACCTACAACAGTAAATTAACACTCGCACTATAGAGCAGCAGCAAACACTAAATAATCTTTTGATAAAAAAATTAAATGTCCAATAAACAAAACTCACCTTTTGTCAGTGCATGTATGCCCATTTTAACTTGTGAGAAGTTGCCACTACCGAGTTCTCCGCGTATTCTATAGAAGCCAATCCTCTTCCCCAGGGTGATATCTTTCATCACCCTGGGGTCATTACTGAGGTCCTGTGATAGGCGCTCATACGCTGTGACTTTGCGTTCAGGCTGCTCCAACTCCACACTGTTTGTATTAGTATTAGTAGCCTCACTGGACCACTGATCCGTCCTGCCATTTTGCATCTCTCTCATCCTAGCAGCCTGTCCTCAGATCTAACTACATCCCTTCAGCTGCACGGTTGACACAGTGTATATAGGATGCTTTCTGTCTGTAGAGTAAATAGGAGAAGATTGTATAAGTACCAATTATCAGCTATTATCAGTCCCACTGTTCATTGATTTGTGATGTAGACTTGTACACATGAGGCTGCTTTAAACCACTGTCAACACATACACTTGTCAATACAAAAACACAGAAAATAAGGTCATCTTTGAAGTCGTTATGTAAACTCTAATTCTGACATAGCAATGTTGGCACTAATGAGATAATTCTAAAAATACAACAACCAGTAGAAGGTCGTCAGCGAGTTATCAGAGAACAAATACAGCGCTATCACAACCATTTCTGATACTGTCCACCTACAAGATCAAAATACACTGGTTCAATAGCACAACGTATGAAGAGGAAAGCCAACAACTGTGAAAAACTACAATGCCAGACTTTCACTGGTCATGACCTTTTAAGTGCTTGTTTATCCTAAGAAGATTATATATGGGGGAAGGAAACAGGCGGCAATGACTGAACAATGATTTACTTTCAATTCATAACAATTAACAGAGTATGTTTTTCGTGCATTGCTTTCTATTCTCATCCACAGTCAGGTTGAAGAGTGCAGAATGAAAGTCCAGTCCAAAAGAGTCATGGTGTATATATATAGATTATTTTACAAAAACAATGTTCCAAACACTATACAGAATATCAAATTAACTGTCAAGTTCTATTGTAGATACAGAAGTTGAAGACAGCTGTTTTGTGTCTTTGCCTCAGCAAAACTTATTAAAATTTCATCTTTGCTGAGTAAGTTATAAAGTCCTCTTATATCATCTGATAATATAAAAGTGGTAAGTGCAATAATATACTGCTACATTCACTTGCAAACAAACAGCTCTGTATCTTACTTAGGCTCACACGTTTGTCCACAAACTAATGACTGATGAAGATCTATACATACAACTATAAATATTGCAAACTCATATCTTGTGAATGTGGTTGCTTTGGTGTAAATATTCAGAAAGTAAAAAGTAAAATATTGGAATTCTGGATACTCTGATAGCAATAGTTCTGTGTCGAACACTGGTTTTAAGATAGGTTTGGACTGCTGTTAAGTTTAATTCCTTTCTTTTAAGACTCTTATATTTCCAATTGAACAACTTTGGCCAAGATCTTGTCAAGATTTTACTGCATGCACTAGGTTATGATTGCCTGCAAAATGTTGTCTCTGTATTCTTGAAGATAGAAAATATATAAAAGACATACGTTTACATGGAATAATGTACATACTCATGATGAAGAGCCACAACATTACTCCACTTGTACACCTGTCTACTTTCTACTAGTATTTAGACAAAACTAGATAACAACAATAAGGGATAGTGTTTTTCGATTTGACTAATAAGCCACTGGTTTACTTGTACATGTATTATTGAGCTATTAACACTTTTTACAAACCATTTACCTAAACATTTTACAGTAGCAAATCCAGTACAATAACACATTATTTCCCATTCATCAAAACTATTCAAATGTAATGACTAAAACCACACGTGTTTTCATTATTAGAGTATAGTTTTAGATAACATGACACTATGTTAGCAACACATGAGCCTTAGTCTAGCTTGATCAGTTTAAACAAAGGATGATCAATGTGTCTCTCAAGTTCTCTCAAGTAACATGACAAATTAGCTTTGCATGTGAGAATATTCCAGGTTGAACAGCATTTTTCAAGGCTTCTACAATTTCCAAAGCACATGGCAGTGACTCTGGGCCAACACTGGTGATTATAAATACGACATTGAGCAGGACTGTTTCACTATGTCAATAATAGGCCATTTATAGGGTCTCATAAAATCTGGCTTTGTCAAACATTTACCTATAAACATTTATCCCATGGGTGAACTCAAATACTATTAATATAAGCCAATTTAAACACTGTTCAAATGTCTACTTCCTTGCTCAAATAGTCCCACATAAAGCAAGCAAACAACAACAAGCTAATGGAGACTTGATTCAAAGTAAGGCTTTCATTTTTAACATAATTCAAACAAGCTATCACTCAATGTTTTACAGTGTATACGTAAGTAAACAAAGGGTATAAGAACTGATACAAAAACTTGCCAATGAATAAATATTGGTAAAATTAAACTAGTAAATATACCAAATAAAGTCAATAGTATACAGTCAATACAACTTTGGTTATATCTATCATGTACATATAAATTGTACTAACTTTTGTTCAGACCAAAAACTTGCTCAACGCAGCTGTATAACACATATATCATTTTGACTAACATATATAATCATTAGTTATCATTGTAGTTGGAAACTTTTGATAAGATCAGTTTTAAGAGACTTAAGCGTTGTATTGAGTTATTACACCAAAGAGGCACCAACTATGTGGTATGATGAGCATTCATAGAAACACATTACACAGATCAGAGGTATGGATTAAAGCGAATGGAGATCTGTCAAGTCTATTAAGTTGTTACAAACATATTATCAATATAGTTTTAAGTTCAAGAATGCATGAAATACAATTATGCAACATAGTTAGTCTAGGTTATGTCTACGAATTTTGGTTCATTTGTTTTATGTAGTTGTACTGAGCCTCTAAAACACATACAAGGACATAACAGTATTTGAACCCATATGATATATTCAGTATCAATCATGAAACATTTTCAAAACTGGCTTGCTTTTGGCGTGTGATGAAACTGATTTGTAGAATTCTGTCACCAACTGGCTGACAAACACTGGAAGCTTTATCAAAAATTGAATAGCTTGCATAATGTTACTCAACAGTAGATCATTACAGATATATATGGTTGTATTATATATATAAAGTATCAAATAAATTGATCCAAAAACAATTATCTCAATGGGCTGGCTTACAAACAGACAAGCATAACAACATCACAGGCAAATAATCTGGCCATGAATGCCTAACCAAAGGTTGAATTTAATTCGGTTGTATAGATGTATATAAAATATAAAAAGATGTTACAACAGCGACCCATAACATGGTTTATGAATGGTCAGTGACTGCACACAAATACTGAACTCTTCTAAGTGTACTTCTTCTTTAATTTGATGATATGCAAACAATAGTATGTTTTCAATTAGTCAAAGCTTTGTATTATATGTATATATACATTTAAACGACAAAACAAATAAGCCTTTCTGTCAGCAGTACTAACAAAATAGCAGCTGCAGAAGCTAACCTTGGACCAGAACTCAGTCTTATTTGACAACTAGCTCCATCAACAGGGGATTATATGGTATATAACAGATTATTTACCTTTTGTATAAGAATCAGATGTTATTAGCATTGCTCATAACGCATGTATGCAGTAAAGTGATGATTATAATATTGAATGACATACAATTGAACTGACTACTCTCTCAAAAGTTCTAGATTTATATGATTAGTTTGCCTCTGAGTGGGCAGTCATAGGTTTGATTTTGGGTTGTTAACGTAAAAGTGATTGTGTTTGACACATCTAAAATTAACACAAAAGTGAAGTTATCTATGAGGAACTACCAATGCCATGACTTTCAAAATTCATTAGGTTCACATTTGAAAAATCACAAAAGACAAAGAACAAACAAATTGTTCGGACCTCTAAATACTTTGTTATTGTCTGCTAAAGTAGAATCAAGCCAAATTCCAAACAGAGTACACTCTAACATCCAAATAAACTCACATACAACACATTCTTAATTAAAGTATTGTTCACCAGAGATTGTGTTTATCCTAAAATAACTCTATGGATAAGAAGTTTATACTGTTAATTTTTTTAATTTGTGTAAGCAATTAAAGATTTTCATTTTTATTACAAATATAAATGTTTTACGATATTTGACTGCTCGTTGAAACATAGGAGACATTTTCCATAGCCTGCACCTTTTTAACGTCACTCTTATTTCTATCTTTAATGTTGGAATCAATTAGGAAACGGCATATTGTTCTTACTCTTAGGTACGAACCATTCATGAGCCGCGTAGGCGTTATTTGCGATTTATGTAAACAACGTGTTAACATATGAACCTCAACTATTTAAGTCTATATAAATGCTTTCATATGCTAGACAAATATATCACCTACCTATTTTAGTCCATTTTTATAAAATCCACTACAAAATTGTGTAAATTATTTCCAAATTGACGTCACCATTAGCAACATAAAAGCATGTGTAAGGGACGTAACTCTTGCGTAATCTGATATTCGGTATAATTCTCCTACGAATGATATAGCGATAACACGGATCGTCCTCTGCCTTTCCCACTTACATCGTTTAGTTATTTCCCAGAAGTTTGAGGGAATACATCCACCAAAAACAAACAAACACGAGTGTTATTATTTATAGTTATTTTTTTAACCAAACTTGGTTATGGATGATTTATCTTTACTTCAATAGATACGAAATGACCTAGATATGCTAGTATATATCATTTCGAGTTCCAGTTACCTGTCTGACTGAAGATTATCATTCTCTGAAAATGATAGCACATTGTTTAATTAACGAGTGTGGGTGTGTTTTGTTGTTTTATAAATTAAGCACACTGAAGTCATGCTATACACTTTAAATATACGTATATATGTTCCAGAAGCCGGGCATGACTAAACACAGTGAAACCCCTCTATGCCGGACATCCTCTTTACTGGAATCCCCTCTTTTAGCGATAATGGCATTCGGTGCCATGTCTACCTTTTCCTATATGAATAACTCTTTTAAGCGGAAGTCCCTCTAAACTGTACATTTTGTCTGATCCTGATTGAGTGCTATTTAGAGAGGTTTCGCTGCAATGCAGTGTTTGTTTTAATAGTGAAAGGTCTTAACTGTGACAACATATTAAAGACACCGTTTTGCAATAACAGTATATGCTTCTTGAGAGTAAACATTGTGTTCCAAGAAAAGAAAACCGTCCCGGAAGCATATCAGACTCTACAGATTTGTCTCACGAGAGAAAAAATAATCATTAAACGCTTGCTCGTAATGTTTAATATATTTATTGATACATTAATTAACCACTACTATATATGGATGTACATCTTCAGTAGCTTGTATAACTGAACATTTCTAAATGTTTCTGTAATACGACTATGATGCCGCAAGTAGAATACTCCTGCGTGGTCAATATGATTGAGACATCGATGCGCACATTTGAATCTAGATGTATACACAATGTATACATCTGTGTTGATATGAACATTCTCCTTACCCTACTCCATATTTGATGATACAGTTGATAATGCGGACTCACGTTGGTTTACTTCTATTGTGCTCCATTTGGACGGCTGTGGATCCTGTACAAGCGTCGTTGAGTGGTACGAATGAAGAGCCACTATGTTGTATTCCAGATGAATGGGAGGCCACGCTTTATGTTGATTTTGGAACTGTCTTTATTGATCAGGTAAGAGGAATAATTGTACCATGAAAAGAAACGAACCAGTTAAATTCGCGTATCTTTTTTGGAAGTTGAAGATCTCGCAAGTGTGCAACGTGCATGATTACTTGTTGGTGAACATGTATTTATATAGACGTTTGCTTGAACAATTTGTTTAGAGTTACATGTGTAGCATTACTGTTATCAAACTCAACTTGACATGTTTAATAAGTGCAGTGATAATTTAAAGTATGTATTGTTACTATAGTGTATACGTATCTTCCGTTTAACTCTCTACCGTTACGATTATCTATAGTATGTCGCGTATCATCAGGTCAAAGGTGAAAGTAGAAACCATTTGAGTAATGAGCAAGATAATCCAATGATTAACAAAGTGTCCCCAATAGTTTGATGAGCATGGTTTATTGATATCTTGACAACTAGTTTGTGACCGAAAAGCATACATACTTCAGATTAACTGACTTCACAAATATCAAATATCAATGTTTTCTTTGAACGATGCTACAACTATACGTTCTATATTTATTATCACCCTCCACTGTTAACCTCTTGTGCTCGAGATCTTCACAGAAAACCTGACATTTGTGTTAATGTTTGATATGTCAAAGGCATTTGCCCTACTGAAAACTATCACAAAGGCGAAGTACTGTGTAAGAACCCTGCATGATCTTTTCCAAGTTGTACATATTCTTTTCTTTATTTGTCAGAACACGGCCTATGCATACATCAATGGCTCGGTACAAGCGGCATATAGTGTCTTGCAGAAAAAAGTATTCTTCAATGTGACCGGAGTAGAACAGTCTCCACTGATTCCAGGGCCAGTTCCTTACGACACTGCTCTGCTATATGACTTTCACAATGTCTGTATGATTTATTTTCCCCCATTTTACGATCGTTTGTAACGTGAGATCATGACTGCGTTTTTTCCCGGTGGTCATGATTGTGCATTATTGTTTTAAAATCATGGCATTGTATTTCTTTTTATTTTCAGTGTAAATATTTAGGGAATTATTTTAAACAGAAATTACAACCAGTGTTATACAGTGTGCTGTAATTTATGGTAGAAGAAATACATTTACATTTGTGTTATGTAATTTACAATATGTACGCTGCAGGATCTACATAAGTATATCTTTTCAATACGTAAATATTTGAACGTATGTCCTTTCAATGACTTCCAGAGAATGATGTATTCAATCGGTGCAGATGGAAAGTGCGACAAGTCCTCACTAGACAGTAACATGACCAGATATTGTGTCCCAGGTACATATATCGTCGTCTGCTTCACTTTAATATACACAACTGTAAATAGCTTCAATAGACACAATCAGTGTATGCATGCCGATGGAGGTCACAAACCACAACTCTGCCATACCCGACAGAGCTAGTATTGCATCTACGTGAGCAACAGTGTCAATTATCAGTGGTACCGCAACAGTTACTGAAACTATCACCGCTTAGTACATGCAATAAATGAACGCATACTGTTACGTACGGTTTGCATACTTGCTTCTCATAAAGCTATTGTATATATGCTTGTATATGTATTAACGTTCTTGTTTTACCCTATGTAAATATAGTCTAATTAGTGTAAGTGTTAATAGTACGTATAGTAGTATCATGCAAGCGTCTTGTCGTCCATGGACGAATCGAGTATTATAGGGTATTAACACCACCAGCTCACATGGTCAAGGTTACTCTGGATTATCGATTCTTTGTTCCTCAAAACAGGTATGATTTAAAGTCTTTATCAACATAGCACGAGTCACAACAGTTTGTAGTAAGAATGCCCATTGATGTTTTCAGAAACCGCCAAGACGCTTTCATCCGGACAGTTCGGTTCAGGCAATATAACTAGCTCTGTGAATACCTACCAGTACACAACAGACGAGGACATTCCCTGGCAAATCACAACCACCATATTTACAGAAGGTACAGTTTTAACACTTTTTCTTCGATTTATTGAACACGTCTCTGTTCAACATTACTATCTATGTGTTGTTCCTTGAAATTCATTGATGTTATCTATAGTGTGCTGCCACAGATACAAAACTTGAGTACGGAAATTCAGTATCAAATTCCTAAAGCGTAAAGAAGTAAACTTATAAACTCTTTATCGTTTTATTTGATATCAGAATAATATTCACCGTCTCGATATTTCAGACCCTTCTTCCACCGCATCAAAGATATGTAGTCCAATATCAGCGACCTTCTTCACGCCATCTGCTAACCCGGACAGTGGATCCCTATACAACTTGCAGTTTATCGACATTGGTCCTTTAAAAACAAAAGGCATCTTCGACGTGCCAAAAGCCTGTCTCTGATCATTAAGGCATCTTCGACGTGCCAAAAGCCTGTCTCTGATCATTTTTGGATATGAGTTGTCGAACATACTTTGAGATCAGCCGTTTCATTACTGTCTTTATACCACATGATATTTATGTCGAATGTGTCTTAAATCATAATAAAATACTATCCTTTCTGTTCGATCTTTCTGTAAAGTCATGTATGTGTTTAATTAACGTATATTCTGTGGTGTTCCAGTGTTGTTGATTTATCCTAAACTTGAAATTATATGTCTAGAATATGTGTTTCTAAGGACCAGTTAAACGTTAAAATATATGTATAAGCACGAACTTTTGACTGTGTTGACGATGTATACTATGTACAATAAAGCATGTATTTTGCTCTGTTATAAAGTATTGACTCTAAATTCAATTAATTCAAAGACATACATTATTTATTACGGTTATACAGTTTATCACATTATATCAACAAATAACGAAAGACGTTTTTAATAAATATAGAAGCAGTGGCGCTTTAACAATATACAGCGGCCTATACGTTCTCGCATATATACGTCTTCACAATAAACATGAACCAATTCAGACTATACAAAAGTGTACTTCTATTTCACTGTCTTAAAGAAAGCACTAATTATGCGTGTTAAAGAATCATTTGGACACACCCATTCATGATCTAATTCGCCTGGCTGACAATCACAACTGAGATGATGTATCGTCATTAGATTGTTATGTAAAACACGGATTGATATGGTTTTGTACAATATGAACCGTTTTTAAAAAGGCTCTCCATGGTGCAGTTGGAGTATTACTGATACTATTTTAAACTTACATTCTACAAGTAACACTTCCTATGTACAATCGTAGGTCCGTGCTCATCATATTCGTCCTTCTGTATAAACATTGAGAGTAAAGTATCGTCTGACGCCATTAAAGAACCTCCTTTCCAGGCACATAGGTGGCGCTCCGGTGTATCGTGAACTTTAACCTTAATCTCTTCCGGAACGAGGCTAGATATTTCCTTCTGGAGTCGTGAAACCAACCCAAGGAACATTGTATTGCCACCGGAAAGAAAAATGTTACTATACATATCTGCTTGAATATCTGTGTGACATTTCTGTATACTGTTGTTTAGAAATTCATGGAATCCACCAAATTCTACTCCATATAACCTAGGTTGGAACAATGCCTCTGGACACTTGAATCGTTCTATACCTAATAGCATCGACTGTCCGTTTGGTAGAGTATGAGTTCTTTGAAACGTATCCGGTGATTTCGACGATTCCTGTTTAAAGTCGTCTGCCACGTAACAAAGTGTCTCTTTGATTGTACGACACACGTCCCAGTCTTTGACGAGCTGACCCTTATCCCCAGGTAGTGTCAGTAGATTGTTCATATGTTGAGTTAGTTCTCTCCCAGCTAGAGGCATTTTGATTGTTGCAGATGGTATAGAACATCCTTCATAGATTGGTACAGCAAATGTGAAACCATCTCCAGACTGCAACACGACCCCGGATATCTGTTTGGTGTTAAACAGTGACATTACGACTTCTTTGACCAAGAAAAATGCAGGGGTGTTAAACCGCTCAAACATAATTTCTGTTGTTTTCTCACGGTTGGATTTAGGATTCATTGGTGGCTCAGATATCAGTACTGGTTGGTCTTCAGGAGACACATCGAGTTCTGTATGAAACAGGTACTGCCAGATTTTCTCCATGTAATCCCAGTTAGAGACATAGCTAAACTCTATTGGATGACGCATTGTTAAGGACGCCGCCCCATCGTAGTTCTCCAGCTCTTTACCAATAGACAGTTGCTGAAAACAACAAAACATGAACGTCTCCATCAAAGCATTGCTTTGTACGAATAAAAATGTAGGGAAAACATTCAACGTCGAATAGTTCTTAGATGTATATATTGTCTTAAAGCAAACACATTGTAATGATCCATTGGACTAGCGAACAATTGGAAAACGATAGTTTATAAATACATGTACATGTATACATTTATTCCTCTTTTTTTTAAACTCGGGAGTGAAAACTAGCCCATGGAATCGAACACTAACTTGATACACTTCATGTTCAACTTTTTATAAAATCAACCAGCTTACTTGACCTCCTGCGGTTTCTTGTCGACCAACTACAGAAGGGAAGACGGCTGTTGGTTCCGTGTCTCCAGCAAACCCTGCCCTGCATGTACCGGACCCACAGTCTATCACTACAGCTGTACTGTCCTCAGCCATCGGTACTCAGTTCTGAGATACTAGTTCTACGAAATATGTGAAGTTTATTTAAACAAACGTTTTCCCAGCTATTCAAGGTTCAAGACCACTGGACAAAGAAAGGATCAGACTTGCTTAACAATGCCGTTGGTCTGTAGTCAATGACCAAAACTCAACGACTACTCGTTGTGTAGCCCGTATTAATGAACTCGTTGTGTGTGTTAACCATCATAACGTATACTTGGATATGTTAACCAATCTAAATCTTGCAGATGCCAACTCTTTAAAAAAAATCTTCAGCAAAAGTTCACCTTTTATCGAATTGATACACCACAGGAGTACACATTTGGCTTATTGGGGTTTATCCATTAACGTTGTAGAAGGCATACACTGGACAAGTCCTTGTATTTACAATATCTTACAATAACTTGGTACATGTAGTAACATTTTAAAACGTTAAATTGATATATATCCTCGGTTACATACACATACCTGACAAGTGTACAGTGTACCAAATCTAATTCTATCTAGAGATTGTACCGCATATGGTCATATTACATATACCTTTAAATGTGTACATTTCATAGAAACATCTGAACCAAAAAGTTTGACAGGTTATGAAAATAGTTCAAATATATTCCTGTGTACTAAAGCAAACACTTATAATAATATCATAATGTATATCAGAACATACTGTTCCTGTATTTAGCAATGTATAAGTCCAGTATTACTAAAAAGAAGAAAAAAAGAAAAACATAAGACAATTTGCATATTTAATAATATGTATACAATAGTAATCAGTACAGTACATACGCATGTCAATGATAGAAACAAGTAGTTTAATATGGTCTGAAAAAGGGGGGATACTGACTAAGAATACATTATAATCTACTGGAAGCATTTCACATGTACAAGAGCTGGTCCGAACTCTTCATATTCCTCTTTTGTCATAGTCATATTTGTAAAACTAGAAGACGATGCTAGGATGGATGCACCATGCCATGCTGAGAATATCCCAACCTCGGGCCGTGTGACATTGACATTAAAAGTATGATTGGGTGTGTTCTTCAGTCGTGATGTCACCTCCTTCTGTAGACGTTGTGTTAGCCCTGGAAACATCATGTTGCCACCCGTAACTGTGATATTTTCAAACATAAGTTGTCTAAGATCGTGTTCACATTTCATAGCGCTATAGTACACAATATCATGAATACCTGCTCGTTCAAAGTTTTGCATTGACGGTTGGAACATCATTTCAGGACAAGTGAATCTTTCGTCCCCAACACTTACATAGCTGCCGTCTGGAAGCTCGTACTTTTGAACTAAATCTCTGTCAGGGGTTTTAACTTCAGAATCAAAATCAAGAGAAACATAGCAAAATTTCTCCTTTATGGCACGGACGCAGTCGGTAGGGAGTTTCTCGCGTTGATCTAACATGGCTTTTAGAGAGTAGGTGACGTCATTTCCACCGAGTGGCAAATGTTGGATAGTGTGTGGGATCGTATGACCTTCGTAAACACAAACAGAGATTGTAACAGCATTTCCAGATTCAAGAACTAGACCGGACATCAAACCACTAGACAACAATGATAGAGCTGGTTGTGCTGCAGGGTAATAAGCTGGCACTTCTAAAGACTCAAACATCAGTTGTGTCATCTTTTCACGATTAGCTTTCGGGTGGGGAGCAGTCTCTGATAGTATAACTGGATGGTCGTTTGGACACACGCGGAGAACATTGTAGAATGTATGGTTCAATACCCTCTCAAAATCATCCCAGTTGGTGACAACACCTCCTTCTATAGGGTATCGAACTCCGTCAGACCCTCTCGTACCCCAGGCATCCTCACCTACACGGGGTTCCTATATAATAATCAAAGAGGAACAGTTAGAATGTCCTTTGTATAAAAATTTAAGAAAGAAATATGGTGAAAAATATTATTGGAAAACACAAATATGCTAAAATTTATAGAACTTATTACTTCGGAAATGAAACTGTTATAAAAAAATGTTTATCAATGTTTGTTAACAAATCTTTCGACCTAAGAGTTAATTTATGATATGTTAGTTAGTTAGTTAATACCTCGTATGATCTCATGCTTTGCCTGTAAGTTGTCATAGTTCATGCTTTGATTATATGTTGCATGTTGTGACGTAAAGTAATGTAATTTAGATATATTTTTGTGTAAATATTTAATTCTATACTGATGTATGTTTATTTATTGTACATGTATGTAACTTTGTATACGTATGGACCTAATGTCCAACTGTATTCTGAATAAACTTGTAAAAACTTGTAAACTTGTTATAATAGTTGCTTTTTTTTCATTTATACGAGTACATGCTGTAAAACATGTTACATGTACAGTTTAGTTTTGCTCACGAACGTGTGTCTAGTTATGATAGGTGTAACACGTTATCAAAGTTGTGTTTAAGTATTTGTTTCGGTCAAAAGATGACTGTCCAATCTCAATTCCCAGTTTCTCAATTGCTCGATCCCCCAATTTTAAAGTTTGATTAAAACTAGGTACCTACCTTACTTGGTTGGACAACAACGCTTGACTGAAATAAAGTCAAACTTAATTAGAATCAACACCATTATAAATACCGAACGTGCCTATATATAATGTTGGTTTGGCTTATCATAATGGGTTTATTTATGTAAACAAATGTATCTGTATTTCGTTTTATGTTTCTTCGAAGTCTGTGATGTAGTGAAGACACGTAGAGTCCGCAGATTAAACATGTCCACTATGTATAGTTATTTAGTGCATATATCTAGTGTATATAGCCTTCATCTAATACGTGCTTCTATCTGGCTAGCATACTCTAAACACGTTTAGTACATAATGGAGAATCTCAGAAAGCTACTCAATACTCTCAATTGATTACAGATTAGCCATACAGCGCGTCTTAATCCTGTAGTCGGGTAGCCCTTGTCAGAAAATATAGGTCTGCGACCGTGAGTTAATATGTTACAAATACAGAAAACTCACCGCTTGTCTTGTTCTACTGACGACCGTGTGAAACTCATGCCGCGGTTGACTTTCTCCAGCAAATCCAACTTTACTTGTCGAGGAACCAAAGTCAAGAACAACAGTACTCGAGCTAGACATACCCGGAAATATCCGAAATATAATTCATCCGAATTAAGGTTTTATAAAATTGAAACTATTTTTCAAATTCTTAATTCAACGGGCTTCATTTAATTGTATGAAATGATATTTGCATCGACTGTACGTGTAGAAAATGCAACACTTACACAGATATTCGTGTAAACTAGATCTTGATGAAACTCCGCACCGATCCATAACAAACATACCGTAGTAGTGTTGGAGTGATATCAAACAATTAACAAGTGTATGCATAGAACCTCTTAATTCAACGGGCTTCATTTAATTGTATGAAATGATATTTGCATCGAATGTACGTGTAGAAAATGCAACACTTACACAGATATTCGTGTAAACTAGATCTTGATGAAACTCCGCACCGATCCATA
>ENA-OREC01000628-OREC01000628.1-marine-metagenome-genome-assembly--contig:-NODE-628-length-14752-cov-10.428825_pt1 | contig 14752 bp, 4 predicted proteins | sample MGYA00248626_ERZ508543 | MGnify/ENA primary metagenome ERZ508543 (study PRJEB26211, sample SAMN05518279) | marine metagenome | isolation source: Puget Sound, Washington, USA | host: Bankia setacea... | reverse complement strand
TGTTTTGAAAAATAAGACACAGACGCGTCAACTTTCTATACATGAAGATGAACTTTCGGGGCCGAAATTTGGGGTTATAGATAAGACCTTGATAAGGACATCTGCGGATTCACATGTAATCTCACACTGTTATCTTAATCCTGAGTTTATCAACAAAAAGAAAACAAAGTCAGCTGACAGTTGTTTACTTTACGACTGACGCAGTTAAAAAATAGATTAAATTTTCCGTCAAATCAAATATAAGAATAAGAACTTTAACTTAGACGAAAACGGGTTAGATACTATTAAGTGAACTCGAATTAAAAATCGCGGGAAAACGAACGAATATCGTTGGAACAAATAAATAAAATTAAAATAGCCTCTACCTTAAGATGTTTTGTTTTTGTGTCACTTCAGGTCAAACAAGGGGGCCTCCAAACAGCGAAGAGATCAAATAAATGGAGAAATCGGTACGATGAGGGATCTACTCCCCCTCCCAGAATCAGCCCGTCAAAGGCTTTCGCAGCTTCAAATCATGTCATTGAGCTGTGTGTACATAAGAAAATGTAACATACTTCAGAAAAGTAAGTATCCACCGACCACAAACTCTCATAACCTAGTCTGTAATTCTTAATCGTAGTCCTATATCTAAACACATATGACACCATTTTTCTGTTAAAGGATATATGCTTTTTTATATATTTTCGTTTGATGTTTTATAGTTTAATGAACACTTATGCTTTCCCCACATCTAAAGATTATTCCACTCTTGGAACCGCATCAAGAATTTTTATTGGCGTTAATTAATTAATTTTGTAATTGATAATTGCAAGAATGCTACGTGTGAATTAGAATCAGTTGGTTTGTGGTTGATTTATAGCTTAGTCTGAATCACGGGGAAAAGTTCATTTCTTGGGTAACATGGTGTAATTCAGGATAAGAGATGATGTAGTCATTGGTACAGTTGTTTCATATATATCCCATTTTTGTCATTTTAGTGCTCCCAACAAATCGTTGCTCAATAGAAGTGCCTTGCGAGTTCGCATCGGTAAGTAATCACCTTACGAAATAGTATCAATGTTGATAATAATAGTAATAAAAAATAATGAGTTTAATAATTTCGATTAAAAAAGTGCAACAAATGACAAAAATACATTTCATTTAATAAATGTGGTAATTGAAAATAGCCGACTTGAGACAACATCATAGAATCTTGGCTCCCGATCTTTCAGGGTAAAATTCACATTTCCCACCCTCCCCAAAAATAGAACCGTTTATTATCCAATTCTCCCCAACGATTAGACTGCGGTAATACATTAGATGAATGTCTCGAGCGCATGTACACACAAGTTGTGAAATGGGAAGACGCGCTGAGAGTGGGATGACTCACTACTGTTTGGGAAATAACCGCGTAAAACTTTTGTGTTGTAAATATTCTGCCTAAGTTTAAGTTGTAAATGTTAAGTACCTTTTCAAAATTTTCCGCTATCAATCTCTGACTGTAGTAGCTTTTTTGTATGTAATTTTTTCGAGGGGAGAGGGGAGGAGTGTGGAGCTTTTCTTACTCTTCCCTTTAACCGTATTGCTAGGGTTAGTAATTTGAGCGTCTCTCTAACATTCCATCTATAAGGTAATAAAGTTGTCCTAGCTTGTGACAGTAAACCAACCAAGGCGCTTTACTAATAGTCCCGTGATTGCGTACATGTACCACGTATTATGTGACGCTCTGGATTTTTCTGTCTTGGCACTTCTTTTAACGGGATCGTTTCATAAAGCTGAAACGTAAGCTAAAAGAATGTCTATTTATCTCGTGTAGTTGAACATTTAAAACACATAGAATCATATGGTCCGTATTATTTGTTGATCTCGACAGAATAGAAGCTTAATATCTTGCCAACAATTTAGATTTTAAACGGTGACATGCTGTATTTCTTTTCTTGTAAGTGCGTATTCGGCTTTAATAGTATATACTTAGGGGATTATGTACTTTATTCAACTATGGTTTACGCGATCAAAACACCGCCCTAAAGATCACAGCACACAACACAGTTGGATAAAGAGTAATCAAGCTCCGAAGACGATAATGTTCAGTAAATCTAATAACTATACTCGTACATTATGGAAGTTGTTTTGAATTAGAAAAAAGAGCCAAGGCGACGTTTCACCCTGACGCAGTTACATGTATGCAGTTGTAACACTTACTTATACATTACATCAAAGTCAAACGGATGCTAATGAAAACGCTATGTAGATTTCACTTGTAATAACTGTCTATGGTCGCGCATCTTAAAAAGGTCAGAGTTGAGATTACTGAACGTCGGTCTCTACAGCGGCATCTATTCACCATTTGCATAATATGCAGGTGTAGTGAGAACTATTGAGTTGAGAATGACTCGATGGATACTGATGAACACAAACATCACAACTGCACTAGGCTAAGAGTGTACTTAACTGTTCAGTATGGTCACTTAACGTATTATAATCTAATTAACATAAAACCGAGTCTTTAATAAATGTGTTTCAACCACAGACACATTGATATTCATGGCTAGGTAATGAATAATCACCATTGGCAAACAGTTAGAAGTAAAGTCAAATAGTCGACAATCAGTCCAACTAATTAACGGGGTCAATGATGAGAAGATAAGTGAAAGTTATGGCGGCGGTCTCAACTCTTACAGGGCTTGATACAACAGAGGGTTTCTTGTGTTTATGGTGTTTAAAACCATGAAATAAGATCGCCGTGTGAGTTATAAACTACCGACTTGGTGTAGTTTAGTTGATCTGTAAATGAGATGTTTCCCCTAATTTAAGGTTTCCCTCGAAGCTTCTCTCACGCTGAATTACCCTCAACTAAAACTTTCTGTCTGTACACAATCCCCGCTTTGTTAAAGAGAGCTTATCTCAATTTATATTTTTGTCACTTAACCCGTATCTCGTTTAAAGCCTGTTGATATTTCTGGTGGTTGATGACGTCAATCGTTGCGCTTGTTTAACTTCTTTCACACCGCGAATATAATTCACCTTGAATATCTATCTGCCTTGAGAAAACTTTACCTGACCTAAATGGTAATGGCGTTGGTAAATTACGTATGTGTTCGCTTCACGGCCCAGCAGTTTAAACCTCTCCACGCAGACGATAATAGTCGAGGTAAACAGTAGTTGGGACAAAACAAGACTGGTGGTACGATCCGAGCTGTCAATGTGTGCATTACCCATGACTTTACTTTACCTGCCGTATATGGACATAAGTTAACGCGGCCATTGATTGCAAAAGAAAATACCGAATACGCTTTCATATTAATAAACCTAAAACGTTCTAAATCGATCGCCAAATAGACTCTAGAGAGGTATAACTGCTATTCAACCTTTTCTAGTCGAGACAGTAAACAAATGTCATATGTAAGCCGCTCAATACAATATCAGGCCATAAAAGCAAGTCGCTAAAATAGAGTGAACAATTGCCGCTAGCCGTACTTGATAATATCTCTAACAAAAGAGCAAATGAAGTGACGGGCTTTCTGTGCTTTGTTTAGTTAAAGGTTTACTTGTAGCGTTTGTTGTATCAGCCCGGCTCTTATCCACCTTCCACTGTGTCCAACTAGTCGCTAACCATCGCGATTGTTTACTTTCAGGCACTTACAGGGTTCATACTTGTGACTACCCGAGATGGAAAGCTGGTCTACATCTCCGAAAACGTCACAGAATACCTAGGTCACTCCATGGTAAGTGTTCTCTACAAGCAACCCACCTTCCAGTTTATAAACTCCAATTAAATCAGCATCAGGGTCAGAAAGCGTACCGTCATATGTTAGCGAGTTACTTACGTGACATTCACCACGCTGTCTGCTCATTAGAGAATCTTAATGACTTTAGTTGGCTCGCTAGGACATAGAATTACAGCCACTTCCGTGAATACTTTATTACTCACCCATTAGTTTCAGTATTAGGTAATTCAGTTTTTCTCCAGTAAATACTGCCTTCTCCCGCTTTCCTCTAAACACATTTTATTTCATTTTCATTCTATTATCTCAAATTGATTTCGGATGCAATATTACTGATCGGATATACCCTGAATGTTCTTCTGTCCTACATTACAGGTTGACATGAAAACTCAGGGTGACAGTTTATTTGATATCGTGGACAAGAGAGACCACGGAACTGTACAGGCTCAGCTCCTACATGGTGTCTCCTCCACTGATGGTCGCAATCACGGTCGAAGTATCTCATTCTTCTGCCGTATGAACATGTCCAGAACGCTGAAGAGACAGGGAGGCTTCGGTGACGTCAAGGTGAGATACTAGTTCCACTTCTATTAAAGTCTGTATCTACTGGAGTCAGCGGTTTCGTTGTACTTGAGTCTTGTTTTAGATCTGTATATTTAGTACGCCTTTTATTCCTTTTGTTTGTAATCTGCTTAATTGTGAACAAGTTAGCAATTAAGTTAGAGCCCATTTTAGTTATTTGGACACTTTCATACTTTAAGATGTGACAGAAATAAACTGCACACCGTCAGCATAATCTTGAACATTTGTCTGTGACCCGTGGGACGTAAGCCGATACAAAAACACGGAAACACTTGAAACTGGAAATAAAACACGGGTCCTATTTTAGCGAATAAAGCAGCTTCAGAAGAACTCTCGAGGCAAAAAAGGACAACTTAATTGCTTTCTCATTTGGTTATAACGAAAATAAGGAAATTCATTTTAAATTTTCCTCTTCGTTTTGCGTATTGCGGTAGGGGAAAGTTTTATCCTTGACTGTCTGGAATTAGAAACCAGCCACAGTATGAGCTTGGACTACAACTGGAAACTAAATATAATTGACTTTTTATTTGACTAAAATTTGTCCCAGCGACGTACCTTCGGGAGGTCTAACTTCATGTGTTATACAAACGATCAAGTTATGTACATGCGCTACAACATTATCAACGGTCTCATCTTAGTTTTCATCGTATTTCATTAATGTTGTATAATTAAAATCAGCATATTTTACATTCACGTAGAAATAGTCGAAATACCTGCGAGCCATGAAATAAATTACTTGATTCAATCGTCAGTGCTTGGGAGTTATACTGGCTATCTGTCGGCATGAACGTGTACAGATATTACGTTAGTTAGTGAGTGAGTGAGGGGAAGGACAAGCGTTCATATGACAGTTTAGCGAACAGCATTAATTATCACATGCAGGACAAGTAGTTCACAATGTTCCCCAAACCCGTATCTCTCTCTCTCTCTCCCTCTCTCTCTCTCTCTCCCCCCCCGTACACAGATCAATACATTAAACGACAATGATTGCTCCTTGCATCCAATGCCTCCCGGCAAAACTGCTCTGTAATTAGTAGACAGGCGGCGAGCTTCCATCGGTCTATAGAAGGCGTAGGCTCATACATGTGGAGCTCTCAAATCTATACACGCGCCCCTCTTTCATTGGTTATCGTTTGTTACCATGGTTACCCATACGTAGGTTTTTAATAACGGAGGAATACTATAGACAATCACAGCGTAATAAAGACTTGTAGAAATCTGGCTCAAGTTTCTGTCAATATTCCAGCAGGCATCTGAATACTGCTTTGTTGGAGAGTGTGTCGTGCGTTCCATTGCATTGTTTGCAGTGTAGATATCGTCTTCACATTCATCTTAAAAAAACGCCATCTGGCAATAAATACATGGCACTTACAAGTCGGTTCTCAGACAACCGGCGCCTCAGGGAGGTACGATTTTACTGGCGCGAAGTGTTGTTGTCCTTTTCCCACAAGCTCTACTCTCGGGTAAAAATGGAAATAAAATTAAATGGTTAGAATTGTGTTATGTTTTACTGGAGAGAGCAGACGTGTTTAGCCCAGATCTACTGGCGCCTGCACTGCCATCTCCACAGAGGCCTGCTCGTCTGCCAATTGTCTAATCGATTACAAGTAGCAGCATTACCGCACTATCCCACTGCTGCAATTGTTATAAAACTTGGAGTGAGAGTTGATTCACTGCCAATTCCAGGTAGTTTCAGCAGTAGATCTCTCAAAAACACACACAAAGCACACCTCCCAGATTAACTGACGGCCTCAACAATCATCAGAAGATAATCTAAAGAAATGGGTTAGACGGTTAATAATCATGTGAAAATGCAGCCATGGAAAATTACCAATCCACCTCTCGTCAATACCCAGTAAAACTTGTTTGAATCCCTTACTCAAGTCTCGAAGAATATGGAAATACTATAACATGTCGGTTAGTGTTTCAGGATTTTAATATTAATTATAAAATTAAAGTTAATAAATAGTCGTTTCAGTGAAATCAGAGAAAAGGTGTTATTAATGAAATATTTATGAAAAGTAATAACTCCGAAGACACAGTTGGTTTAATCATTTAATGGCTGTGTATTCTCTATACATATTGTTTTTCCACTGTTTTTTCTGAGAAACTATAACAAACACGGCTAACGTAATAAAATGTGGTAGGGTTTGTATAAAGCAGAAAGAGAAAGCTGCTACTTGTGTATGGTTACTCAGCCTGATGTACGCAAACTCCAGTAAAGCCCCGTCCCCATCTGTCATCTCGCCTGACGTATCTGACAGAATCAGGCCTATAAAACACTAGACAAGCTTTTATGCCTCTATAATTAAGATATATCACTGTCAAACACAAACTAAGCGCGCAGGGATATCAGTGGTTAGTGAACACTTGTTTTTTTGTCGTACATTTCACAATCTTTATCTCAGTGTAATGCTTCAACAATCTTACCTACCAATGTACGTTAACTTATTTTGTGTAAAGATAGATCCCGCTTTAAAACTGATTGAAATCTACTGAAAGTCATACAAAACCTCGACATGAAATCTACTGAAAGTCAAACAAAACCTCGACACTTCCGGTTAAATTCATTATCTAGTTAATTGCACAAGTGGTTTAGATAAAGGGTTCGTACAATCCTGCTTGAAAACAATACAACGCTCTTGATATTCTCAATAATTTCCGCCTGTTTGTTTCAATTCATTTACGTAAGTAGCAAAGTCCAAGCAATACTGTATATCAAAGACATAAACCAGATGTTCCAAAGCAATTTGTTGCCTTTAAGTGAAACTCTTGTCTTAGCTAAATTACTTGGAGATTGTTTAGTACAAAGTTCGGTACTGCAAACGTACGTCGTTAAGAGCGTACACAATTAAGACTACTAGTTCTTGCCGGAAACAAACTGTTGATTGTTTGTTTGCTTCACAATTTGCGTAAAAGTGTGTAGCCAATGTCGATGCAGTGTTGACATTTATTTACATACGACAAAACAAAGGCCGAGCTTCGTTCGTGAATATATTTACTAGAGAGTGGTTATGGTAATGTTGTTACTCATCGGACCAGGAAAACTTGACTGTCCTACTGACGAAAGCCTACAACGTGTATACATGTAGTAGATGTTTAACCATTCAACGTAGAAACTGAGCGCAGACGTATGATAATTAGTATGTCGCGAGATTTTAATTACACATTCATGGTAACGGAAATATATAAGGGAAATGTGTACTTTATTGAGCGTTTATCATCACGGTGAATCAGACATTGTTCTACGCCCCTCTACCCCCTATACGTTCCGTACTCCTGAGTAGATCTGGTAGATAATATTTGACTTTCTATGCCAACAAATTAATTGTATCGGCAATTCTTTCCGCCAAAAATCCACAAGACGTTAATTACCTGTATGTTATACCTGTGGATGATACCGCTGCTAATGGCTACATTGTATTGTGTGACTGCAAATCCGTCTCCACACTTCACACCACACCCAACTGACACAACATCTCAAACCATTCCATCAGTGCTAATAGTTGTTCATTGTTCTGTATTTGCAGGTCATGCACGTGAAGGGACACTTTGTACCCGTCAACTCCAAGGAGACAGGTGGAACCGAGCAGCACGTGTTCACTGCTCTATGTACGCCACTTATCACACCAGATGTGAAAGAAAGCCTCATCCAAAACAACACTACAATCTTCAAGAGTGTTCACAAACTTGACATGTCGTTCATCGAAGTCACTGAAACGTAAGAAAACTCTTTTTGAAATGTTTCGGTGGTATCTTTCTACTTTTAGTTAACATCTGCATGTGATGAATAGCATATAGGAAATAGGTTTCTTTAGATCTGAAGAAAACACAACATTGTTTCGCTATTTGTCAGATGTTATCTAAATGTACTATCTATACGTGGTCTCTTTGGAAGGTTTTATAAAGGCATCTTGAATTACGATGGGCTGTATCAACTTTTGTTTCACGTAATAACGGTGAATTCTTCTTTTCTTCTAACAGTGGAGAGTATCATCTTGGCTTGACGAACGAAGACATCAACGGCCAGTCATGGTACTCAATGTTACACCCAGACGATCTCACTGAAGCTAGGGCAAAACACATGCAATGTAAGCACCTTTCAGCAATTTCAGATTACACTATTTTTGTGATCTTAAAACTTTTGAAATTGTTCACATGATGACATATCAATCTGAGCTTCTCACATTTAATTATCAACAACCTCATTTACCAACCTTGTATTTTCTTTACAGTGATAAAATCGCGCCACGAAATGGGCTGTATGATGACCGTGCGCATGCTCACACAGACGAATGAGGTGATCTGGGTGAACATCGTAATGCACGTGCGACAAGCATTGGTTTCCAACAGCGATGATCCAGTAATCGTCTGCATAAATCAAGTCGTCAGGTGAGCTGAGAAAACAATTAAATAAGACTAATGTTGTATTTCTGCTTGTCGACTTCTGTACTCATCTATATAAATAATTACCAAATCTAATTAAATATTTCATTAGTCACCGGCTGGTGAGTCATTTACGAACTGTAATTATATTCGCGCGGTGGCGTGATGTAAAATTTACATAAACTAAATGCATATACATGTACATGCATATATTCACTCTTGCATAAGCCGTTGAGTTATCTCTGTTTTACGCGACATGGGACGTATTTTAAATCGTTTTTATTTCTGTTTTTCAGTGAGGAGGAAGCCAAACAGTTTAAGATACAAGGTCAGCTGTTTGCTTTATGTGCAGCGCGAGCCCCAGACATATTCTTCGGTGCCTCGCACTTCCACCAACATGTTGTAGACCCAGAGATGATTCGACGTCAACAGGCGGCACAGTTGTACATGCAGCAGCAACAACAGCAGGGGTACTACCCAGATCAACAGAGGTTCCAGTATGTCTCCCAGCCAGGACAACCTGGATACCCTCAAACACAGAACCAGTACAACGTCAATGGTATCGAGTCCATGTGTCAGCGTCCACAGGGTCATACCAGTACCATCAGGGCATTGAAAAGAAAGCTACAGGAGAACATTATTTCCTCTTGCAAACCAAACAAGATTGCCCGAAACGGCTCCGAGGACAGTCAGGATGGTAGCTTCTCAGACTTCTCTAATGGCGCAGAGACACATTACGTCATGAATGTTAACGTATTCAGAGGTTCAACAGCTGGCTCTCAGATCCTTGGTAATGGACCAGGAATGACAGCGTACGCCGGGGAAACCATGCCTGTCGTATATCAACAAGCCGCACAGGTTGACCCTGTCCAAGCTATCCGTCAGAAGAAAGCATTGCTTATGAACTCTATGTCTCCAGCAGTCGTTCAGAAACTTGCACCGACTTGTACATTGGAACAGGTTGTACCTGAAGTATCGATCCCAGAGTGCTATCTCACACCAGATCCATCTCCAGCCACTTCACCCAAACCTTTAACCAGTTTGAAGAATGAGACACACGACATTAAACAACTGACAACGTTTGTGACAGATCGTCTAAACGAGCTTAAACAGAATCAGGTGATCTCTGAAAGCCTACCTGCAAAGGCAAATAATAAAACAGGAAAAAGAAAGAACCTCCCTATCATCGATGCTACGTTTGTGGATTCTTTCTTCGATGAGCTGATGCCTGATGGGAGCAGAATTGATTTATCTTACATCAAGATGGAACCTTTGTCTCCCCAGTCAGGTGCTCATCAAGAAGTCCAACCACGAATGACAACACATTATTCACCAATCATGACATCAAAATCCCCTTCACCACCGCCTTCGGTAATGCCACTGGTACCGAATTGCGAACAGATAAAGGAGGAGATTACTCTGGAAGACTGCACCGATCTTGAGGAATTCCTAGGCCTTGTTGACTCCGCTGGTTCGGAACAACAGGCTTCTCCAAGATCAACAGCAGACTCCATGTCACCCGTTGCTTCACCGTCATCTTCCATTGGCGGTGGCAGCATGTGTGAGTCGTCTTCTCCCTTAGCTCCATCATTTGGCTCTTCAACGTGCATCAAGCAGAACTACGATCAGATGAGTAAGCAGATGAGTCCAGGCTCTACGCATGGTTATGATCAGATGTACAGCCCCTGCTCCTCGTCTCCTGGCTACGATGGTCGAAATGACATCTTGGATCCTGACAACTGGTTGCTGGAACCGATCAGTTTGTCTGTGGGCATGTCACTTACCGACCTGGAAGAAACGCCAGTCGATGTAAAGCAGGACAACAAAGATGAGCTTTATCATTTGAAGCAACTCCTTCAGCAGTCTTGGGAACCATGTGGTAAGTTTTCAAGCTACAGTTTACAAATAGTCTTATTAAAAATATTAACATAGTTATATGACGAAATGACACATATTATATAATACATTTAAAACTTCGTCTTAATTATGTCTAGAATAGTAACTAAATTGTTTTGGGTTTTTAACCTAAACATAAATGTAAGGACACCTTTTATTCGACAAAACGTAGCTCCTTATTGTATCTAATAGTTTCTACAATACACTCAACAACTCTTCTTTTTTGTATTTTTCAGGTATTCCAAGCTCTGATTCTCACCGAAACACCCAGTAGGCTTTTTATGTAAGTGTTACTTACAACCATGTTCTTGTATGGCATATTGCCATTGATTCCATCCTTGTCGACGTTTCCTGTTGACCCCTGCTGGCCGGGATGTGTCAAAGTACAGTCTACGTCGCGGATGGCCGCTCTCTTACTGCTGGTCAGTTAGAGAGTACCACCATTGTTTATACACATCGTTTATAACAGTCATCACCAACATCGTCATCATCACCGTTGTCAATCGAGGTTCATATTTCGAGGTTATACAGAGAGACATTCGCTATATAAGATGCAGCTCTGAGATCATGCTGGTTCATGACCTAATGTTTTACTTTTGCGCTGGGCGTATATTTTTTAATTTATTATTACCATGATTCGAGGCTCAGTGGGAGTAGTGAAGAGACTTCTTAAGGAAGATACATTATACATAGATTTTCGCATATTGTTGAGAGTGCCTTTTTCAGTACAGTGACTTTATTGATGTTTAATTTTGATATACAAGTCAGGAGCATAGGTTGGTGTGCAGCGGCCCAAGGGCTAAGACTGTTTACAGATATAGACTGTATAAGATCCCGAGAGAAGTGTCCATGTAGAGGATGGTAGCATTCACACTTTGTCATTTCTCTGGGAAGTGTTTAATCATGTGTACATAACATGTATTTAGTAGGCCTCTGTATTTATATGCTAGATCTTAGTATTTCACTTACTATTTTTAACTATAGTTGCCGTTTTTAACATCGATATATTTATGTTTCTTGGTTACGGATAGTGCTGGTCGCTAACTGTAACCATACATTATTATGTTTTGTTTCATTAGTTTGTGTTTTGCTGTGTGTGTTTTCCTTAATCGCTTCATTATTAGCAGCACAACTTTTGGATAGATTTGATGGATTTGTGTTTTTGTCATTGTCGAAATAAGCTCCATTGTTACTGGCTGGCAATGGAGTTGAACGACGTTACCTTTGGACTCTAGTAGTTCAAAGAACGAATGAACCAAAAGTTTTATTTGATTCTGATTGTGTGTAAGATGATAGTTTGACACTGTCAACTACTCAATGTGGCCTTGCTGGTCAAGGACACGAGTCGCTCTTTCCTCTGTTGTATATGCTGTGTATTTTAACATTTCCCCCCATACGTTATGTGCTGATGATTGTTTGTTTATGTTGCTAATGCAGCGTTATATATTTAGTTTCGCAATATTAAGAGGCGTAACAAGTTGGAAGTTATTTTTCCCAGAGCATCACCTTTAGATGGATTAGGCTTAAAATGTTACAAAGTGATATACACGTACTGGTATGTCAGTCGCTGGTCGGCAAACGTTTGTAACTATTCTAAGGCTAACGTTTTTTGTGTGTATATCTGTTTTACATCTGCTGGATAATTGTTTAGTCCTACTCGCTGGTCTTTTAGACGCTTAACGATTTCCAGTGGTTGTTGCAGATGACATGCAAACTCTGTATGGTACAGTATTTCTCTAAGAAAGACCATGGACTGGTTTCATGGTTTAAGTGGCAAATACTATATCAACAACCCGTATACAATAATCCAATGTGACAGCTGTTCAGTAAAGTATATCGTTTTTGGCTGCGTTGACTCTAGGTATTTCTATAGTTGAATCATTGTTGCCGTGCGACTCTCAACTATTAAAAATGTCCTGGATTCAAAGTGTCTGTTATTGCATGTCAAAACAAGAATTTTCTACAAAGTATTTTCACTGTAAAATTATTCCCGCTGGACGGAAACTGTTGTAGAAGATTGCTGTTGCACGCAATGCCGTAAGAGTCTCCTGGACTGTCATATTGCCTCATTGCTTCTCGATGCTCTTGGATACCTCAATTGTCTAATTTGAAATGACCATCGCCCTGATCCTCATGTGCACTCGCGGTCACTGAAGCTGCTGTGCTGTTTCAATCCGTGGGTATAACACAGAGGGTCAGCGATCAGTCATATAAGTGTGACTATACGTGCGACTTGGTCTGGCGATAGTGTGATCACCTAGATGCTACACTATCGTATAGCCAACATGCATCCACAATAGGTTACTGAGAAGGTGTAAGGTTTCACAAAAAGCCACCCTAGTTCGCTGGTCGAATACCTGTTGTGAAACCTAGCACTTGTATCAGCTTTAACGTACTGTGGCCTTCGTGTTTCACTTCCAAAGTTACGCCTCTTTATAGAATTTTATTTCTTATTTTCGCACATAGATTTACTTGTTTAATATCTAACTTGTTTGGAAAATTAATTAACTTCGCGGTGCCAGCAGTTTGTATGGAGTTTCAGAGAGTTTTAGAAGAAATCAGAGACTGAAGCTGGCACCAGATGACCTATAGTCCTTTCAAGAATCGTTAATGAGAAAAAAAGAAAATGAAAAAAATCTAACAAAATGAGACTGTGCGAACTGTAAACATCAACACGACAGTGTTACCAAAGACATTGAGATGTATGCTTTAAAATAAAAAAAAGAAGTGTTTTATATCACCAAATATAATCTGTAACCAAATATTTTCACCGTGGTTTCTTAGTTTTAATTAATATTTTGGCCCCTTTTCTATGAATTGTACTGTTTCCGAATTAACATATTTGTGAACACCTAAGCTTAAATAAAGTTTCAGATACAATATTGTCTTTGTTTTATTTTAGTTTTGTATTTGTAGACAGATTCATCCATCTTTTAGTGTTGATGATTTGTATGCAGGTTCACACATTATCACACATTATACACCATTTACAATTATGGCAGATGGTGAACCTGTTTCGTTGTAAAAGCATACACTAGACTTTGAACGGATTTTCCTAATGTTACACGGAAAGAGATGCTTGGACTCGGATTACTTGTGAGAAATCAGAATATTATGTGCCTCACATGACACTGATGTTGAAATAGAAACACGGCAAACATTGGAATATTCCGTGACAACACGTACATTAACAATCAAACTAAGCAAATAGCGCTGTTTCCTTGGTGAGTTCTACAAAATTGCACACAACTTTCGGCTGAAGTCACATCCAAACACAAAATCAATCAATATTTCAGCAATACTTTTGTACGGACTAAACATGCACATATAAAGAGGTGTCTCATACGCCCAGGAGGTTAGGCCTTAATAGGGGCGACGATATTCTAAATTAACACTATGCCAAACAAACAACACCAACACACACTTTCAACTTTCAACTTTTATTTGTAAGTTTGTACAATAAACAACAAAAGATGTAGCACAGCTGTCTTGACTTTCATAATTAGGCCTTGCAGACAGAGCCAAATGTATAACAACATACCATCGCATTGAAAGGATACCGAGTTTGAAGCTTCCTTTTTAATTTCACAATAGCAGATTTGTACAAAAGGTTATAACATCAGAACAAACAAGCATTGTTTCTTTAGTATATACTGTAAAGAAGAGAGAACTCGACGTCGATTAAATCCGTTGATGGTTAAATACTGGATCCTTGTGGTCAATTAAATCAATGCCATTTTCTTTATGGGAAACTTGAGGTTGATGAAACCAATGTATGGTGTAAGATAGGGACCTGCATACGACACAATGTATGCCATTTTGTAAACTGTGGATTTGACGTCAACGAAAACTTTGACACATCGCCAAACGATTGACATATTGTTGACGTCGATGAAACCTCTAATTGAAATGTAACATTGACGTTGACGAATCTTATTATATCTAGTTAACTTAGGTCAGGACGTCGACGAAACCTTTGCCGAAGTGTTCACTAGGAACTGAGTACTTGACGTCAATACAACACCTGTACTCTGATGATTAGAGTATTGCAAAGGGGAGAACATGGTTCCAAACAAACGTCAAAGTTTCACGATACGTACAAACAACAATGTTGCACTCTTCTCACAATCAGGTTAGTCATGTTGTGAAAGATTCAGACATACGTGTTAATATACTGTGACAAA